>LNFM01008998.1_pt1 | contig 14777 bp, 16 predicted proteins | sample 596031 | NCBI WGS metagenome assembly LNFM01 (sample SAMN04254537, study PRJNA301005) | activated carbon metagenome | isolation source: dual media filters at the Ann Arbor, Michigan drinking water treatment plant | place: USA: Ann Arbor
ACGAGGGCATCAGCGTCAGGCACAACCCCGAGTTCACGATGATGGAGTTCTATGCGGCCTACTGGACGCACCATGATCTGATGGACTTCACCGAGGCCGTCTTCCGCCACGCGGCGCGCGCCGCCACCGGCACGGCACAGATCACCTATGCCGGCAAACCGGTGGCGCTGGACCAGCCCTTCGCGCGGCTGTCGGTGCGCGATTCGCTGGTGCTGCATGCCGGCCTGACGCCGGCCGAGGCCGACGACCCCGCCGCCCTGCATGCCCGCCTCAAGGGCCTGGGCGAAGAGCCTCCGGCGCACTGGACGTTGCCCGAGTTGCAGTTCGGCCTGTTCGAGGCCGCGGTGGAAGAGAAGCTCTGGCAGCCCACCTTCATCATCGACTACCCGGTGGAAGTCAGCCCGCTGGCGCGCGCGTCGGACAGCAACCCGGCGGTGACCGAGCGTTTCGAGCTCTTCATCACCGGCCGCGAGTACGCCAACGGCTTCTCGGAGCTGAACGACGCCGAGGACCAGGCGGCGCGCTTCCAGGCCCAGGTGGCGAACAAGGAGGCCGGCGACGAGGAGGCGATGTACTACGACGCCGACTTCATCCGCGCACTGGAGTACGGCATGCCACCGGCCGGCGGCTGCGGCATCGGCATCGACCGGCTGGTGATGCTGATCACCGACAGCCCGAGCATCCGCGACGTGATCCTGTTCCCTGCCCTGCGCAGGGAAGGCTGAGCCGCGATGACCCAGCGTGCCGAACTGGAAGCGCTGGAAGCCAGCGTCTGGCAGGAGCTGGAACGCTGCGTGCGCGACAAGGGGCACGGCTGGCGCGTCGGGGTGCTGGCCACCACCGACGGCGACGCCGGTGACGCGCGCAGCATCGTGCTGCGCGAGGTGCAGGTGAACGAGCGTGCGGTGATCTTCTTCACCGACCAGCGCAGCACCAAGGTGGCGCAGATGGCCGCGCACCCGCGCGGCACCATCGTGCTGTGGTCGGCTTCACTGGGCTGGCAGCTGCGCCTGCGCGTCACCCTGCAGGTGCAGACCAGCGGGCTGGCAGCGTCGTCGGCCTGGGCACGGCTGAAGATGACGCCGGCGGCGCAGGACTACCTGTCGCCGCTGGCGCCGGGCACCGAGATCGCCCACCCGGCGCCGGAGCGCGGTACACGGGAGTTCTTCGCGCTGGTCACCGCCCAGGTCCAGTCGATCGACTGGCTGGAACTGCGCGCCGAAGGCCACCGCCGGGCGGTCTTCGACGGCCGCATACGGCGCTGGCTGCAGCCCTGAGCCGTTGCCGCGGGCGCTCCTTAGCGCACGATGCGGGGGACGGCGGCGAAGATCGGGCCGATCGAGCGCGCGCCCGGCGTGCGCGACAGGGCGAAGGAGCCGCTGTCTTCACCGTACATGTCGGCCGCAGGGGCCGACGCCAGGGCTGCGGCCTTCACGTCGGCGCGCGACGTGGTGGACTTCATCGTCAGCAGCGGGTTGTAGCTCGACGAGATGACCTTCATCGAACCGTCGGCGCGTGCCTGGTGGTACTCGGCCACGACCTGGGCGCGTGTCTTCGTCTGGTCGAAAGCCACGGTGGACAGGTTGTCGGGCGTCGGGTCGTCGGCCAGCGCGATGCCGGTGGACATCAGCGAGGCGAGGGCCACGAGGGGATAGGCGATGAGTTGGATCTTGTTCATGATGTGTTCCTGGTCGCATCCGGGGTTGGTGGGGACCTTCTGTCGGTGGATGCGCAACCGGCCGAGTCCATGGCCTGAACTCTAGGTTTCACAGGCTCGTGGAAACAGCAGCGGCCCGGGAACGGACCATTCGCGAAACAGGAATGCTGCGCCGCCGCAGAGCCCGAACCAGGGCCCCGCGGCACGGCGCGGAACCGGTCAGCGGTGCTTGAAGGCGGGCTTGCGCTTCTCGAGGAAGGCGGTCATGCCTTCCTTCTGGTCTTCGGTGGCGAACAGGGAATGGAACAGCTGCCGCTCGTACGACACGCCGTCGTCCAGCCCGCTCTCGAAGGCCTGGTTGACGGCGGCCTTGGCCATCGCCACGCTGGGGCCGCTCAAGGCGCAGATCACCGCCGCCGCCGCCAGCGTCTCTTCCATCAGCTTGTCGACCGCCACCACGCGTGAGACGAGCCCCGCCCGCTCGGCTTCGGCGGCGTCCATCATGCGGGCGGTGAGCACCAGGTCCATGGCCTTGCTCTTGCCCACGGCGCGCGGCAGGCGCTGCGTGCCCCCGGCACCCGGGATGATGCCGATCTTGATCTCGGGCTGGCCGAACCGGGCCGTGTCGGCCGCGATGATGAAGTCGCACATCATGGCCAGCTCGCAACCGCCGCCCAGCGCAAAGCCGCTCACCGCCGCGATGACGGGCTTGCGCACCCGGCGGATGGTTTCCCAGTTGCGCGTGATGAACTGGCTGCGGTGCACGTCCATGTAGCTGAACGGCGCCATCGCGGCGATGTCGGCCCCCGCGGCGAAGGCCTTCTCGCTGCCGGTGATGACGATGCAGCCGACGCCCTCGTCGGCATCGAAGCCGAGCAGGGCCTGGCCGAGCTGGTCCATCAGGGCATCGTTCAGCGCGTTGAGCTGCTTGGGGCGGTTCAGCGTGATCACGGCGGTGCGGCGCTCGCCGTCGCCCCGCACGTCGGTGAGGATCAAGGGGTCGGTCATGCGTGTCTCCTTGCGAACTTCGCCGGGAACTATAGAGGTGCCCGGCGCCCGCATCGCCGGCCCGCGGGTTCGCTCTGTCCGCTTTCGCCGCGACCCACGGCGTGACATTTGACAAATGTCAGCCTGTCGTCAGCTCGTCGTCGGCGGGTGGAGCCGCTAAGCTTCACCATCTGTAAACGCCGTTGACAGCCCGCGGCAATTCGCCGTCACGGGGCTCGCCACATGGGGATCATCTACCGGAAGACCGCCAAGGGCCTGGAAGAGATCCAGACCCGCGCCTACCGCCTTCCGCCCAGGGCACGCAGCGCATTGATCCTGGTGGACGGGCAGCGCAGCGACGACGACCTGGCCAAGCTGATCCAGTTGCAGGCAACGGAAACGCTCGCCCTGCTGCGCGAGCAGGCGTTCATCGAAGTCCTCGCCCAGGCGGCCCCTGCCGTCGCGCCCGTACCTGCGAACCGCGCTGCGCCACCCGGGCCGGCAGCGCGGGGTCCTGAGGCCGAATCAGCCGTCTCCGCCACCGACGGCCGCCCGCGTGCCAGCTTCCAGACCGTGCGGCGCGAAGCCGTCAAGCGTCTGACCGACCTCGTCGGCCCGGCTGCGGAGACGCTGGCCATCCGGATGGAACGCGCGAACGACCTCGACACGCTCAGGCCGTTGGTGGCGCAGGCCAGCAACCTGATCGGAAGCGTCCGCGGCCAGCGACTGGCCGAGGACTACGTCGCGGCCCTCAGCGCGATGTGAGGGCCGGGGGCGATGCAGGCACCGGTGCAGGCACCACGGCCGTCGCAGCGGCCTGTTGCGGCAGGCGGTCGATCAGCAGATCGATGAAGTTCTCGGCGTCCTGGCGGATGACGATGCGCACCGGCAGGTACTGCAGCGACGGCGCGGCCCAGAACTCCGCGGTCAGGTCGCCTCCGGGGCGCGCCTCGCGCCGCGGCTTGACATGCACGGCCGGCACCTCGCCCATCGGCGTGTAGAGCGTCTCGCGGGCCAGGACATCGTAGATCCAGGGCTCGACGCGGCGAGGCAGGGCCAGCGGGAGTTCGACCGTCCGCCCCGGCTCCAGCAACGACGGCTGCAGCGTGAACATCCAGGTCATCTGCACGAACTGGCTGGCCGAGTCCTGCACGCCCGCCGGCAGCGACAGGTCCTGGCCTGACGGCAGCCGGATGCGGTCGTCACCGAAGAGGATGGTCGCCTGGCGCGGCGGCCGCAGCGCGATGCGCGTTTCTTCCTCGTAGCGGCGCGGTCGCAGGCCGGCCTCGGTGATCTCGCCTTCGCTGGACATGCGGCGGGCCACCAGGGGCGCGAAGGACGGACCGATCGAGACGTCGAGATGAACCTGGTACCGCCCGTCTCTGCGCAGCCACTCCACCCGGGCCTGGCCGTCCACGGGTCCGCGAAAGTAGCCGGTGACCGTGTAGCTGAGCCGGGTCGATGGCGGCCAGTCGAACGGCGCCGCGCCCGACTCGGGCGGGACGGACTCGGCAGCAGCGGCTTCGACAGTGGCCACCGCCGCCGCGCCGGCCTCGGGCGTGGATGCCGACGGCGCTGGAAGCGGTGAAGAGGCGGCATCGACAGGCGCTTGTGCCACGGTTTCCCGCTGCAGGGCCGAAGGCGGCAACGGATCGGGTGCCGAGGCTGGCGCCGAAGCCAGCGCCGAAGCGTCGGCCTCGGGCTGCGACGCCAGGCGTTCCGGCGCCGTGGCACGCCGTGGGCGCCGGGGCGGCGGCAGTGCCGCCACCACGGCCACGGGCGCCACGGGCTGCAGTTCACGCACGAAGGCGACCTCGATGCGGCGCGTCATGCCGGACGCGGCGCCGCTGCCCAGACGGTCCTGCAGCACGCCGTCGGCCAGCCACAGGTGGGCCAGCGTGACCGCCACGGCCACCGCCGCCAGCGGCAGCCAGCGCCGCTTCACAGGCCCAGCCAGCGGCGTCGAAGGGCCAGCGCGGGCGCCTCGGCGCGCGCATCGAGCGCCAGCGCCACCGTGGGCGCGGCAGACTCGGCCGGCCATTCGATGCGGCGGGTGATCAAGCGCTGGTCGCGCACCAGCAGCAGGTCGAAGGATGCGCCGGGCCGTTCGGCGGCCAGCCACTGGCGGGCGTCGTCGAGGCGGCGCACGCGCCAGCCGTCCACGCCGATCAGCTCGTCGCCTGCGGACACGCCCGCCGCCTCGGCCGCACTGGCGCGCAGCACCTGCCGCACCTGCACGCCACTGACCGGACCTTCGCTGAGCTTGAGCCCCAGCCGTGCCGCGAGGCTGCCGGGCTCCGACGTCCAGCGCACGCCGGCGCCGGCCAGGGCGTCGAACAGCGGGAGTTCATCGAGGCCGTGCACCCAGCCGTGCAGAGGCGCGCGCAGACCGGCACCGCCAGCCTGGTCGACGGCGTCCAGGATGTCGGTCTCGTCGATGGGGCCGCCGCCCGTTTGCCGCCACAGCAGGCGCAGCACGGCGTCGAGCGAACTGCCGCGCCGGTGCAGCGACAGGTCGAGCAACAGCGCCACCAGCGCCCCTTTGGCGTAGTAGCTGACCGTCGCGTTGGGCGTGTTCTCGTCGCTCTTGTAGAGCTTGATCCACGCGTCGTGGCTGGCCTGCGCCACGCTCTGCACCCGGCGCCCCGGCTGGGCCAGCAGGCCGCTGACGGTCTTGCCCAGGCCGCGCAGGTAGCCCGCGGCATCCACCAGCCCGGCGCGCAACAGCGCGCGCTCGTCGCAGTACGAGGTCACGCCCTCGAAGAACCACAGCAGCGAGGTGGGCTGCTCCCTGGACAGCACCAGCGGCTCCAGGTCGCGCGGCCGCAGCCGCTTGACGTTCCAGGCGTGGAAGTACTCGTGAGCGAACAGCGACAACATCGACAGCCAGCCGTCGCCGGCGTCGGCCTGTCCCAGGCGGGGCAGGTCGCGGCGTGCACCGCGCAGCGCGGTGCTGGCGCGGTGCTCCAGGCCGTCCCCCTGGGCGTCCTCGACGACGCGCAGCAGGAAGACGTAGCGCTCGAAGGGCAGTGCCAGCGCGGCAGCGTCAGGCTCGTTCCAAACCACTGCCTGCACCTCGCAGACGCGCTGCACGTCGGACAGGAGCCGCGCACCGTCGAAAGATGGCCAGGCGCCCGTGACCACGACCTCGTGCGCTGCGCCTGCCAGCGAGAAGGTCCCGCGCCAGAACCGCCCCAGCTCGAACGGGTGGTCGATCAGTTCGCCGTAGTCGGCCGCCGTGTAGCCCGACGCCAGAGAGCCGGGCATGGCCGTGGCCACGTCCCAGCCCTCGGGCAGCACGCCGAGCGCCAGCCGGTGCACGGCGGCGGCGTGGCCTTCGGCCTGCAGGAACACACTGCTGCCGTTGAAGAAGCCGCGCTGCGCATCGAGAAAGGCACCGCGCGGCGACCCGTCGAAGGCGTAGACGAGGTAGCTGAGCGTGAGCGGGCCGCGGCCCGTGCACCGCACCAGCCAGCGCGTCTTGCCGCGGGTCTCCACGCGAAGCTCGCTGCGGCCCTGCCGGGCCTGCAAGCCGGACAGATGGCGGGCGAAGTCGCGCACCAGGTAGCTGCCCGGGATCCAGACCGGCAGATCGAAGTACTGCTCGGCCTCGGGCCTTGCCAGCGTCAGCGTGACGCGGAAGAGGTGCGCGTGGGCATCGGCGATCTCGAGCCGGTAGTCCACGCCAGCGTCCCCGGTCCACCGCGCTGGGCTGTCCATGAAGCTCAGGTGCCCGCGGCTCCGAGAAAGCAGCTCAGCGACGCCACGGCGGTGAGTCTGAATCGAAGCGTCAGCCATCGGTTCATGCCGAAAGCCGGATACACGCGCCGGTCGACCGCATAGCAGGCGATCAGCATGGCGCCGTGGATGACGAGCCCGGCACTCGGCGGCATGACCACCGCGATCCAGGCCACCAGCGACGGCACCACGCCCCAGACGAACAGCGACCCCGGCGGGTCGTTGCGGGTGAAGGCCACTCCCCAATGGATGCCGCCGAGGAACGAGAGGATCACCGCCGCGTAGGCCGACAGCGCGGCCGTGGCGTAGGGGTGGGCCTCGGGCCACACCAGCCACACCAGCGCCGCCCCGACCACGAAGGGCAGCAGCCCGCCGTAGCCCAGGCGCTCGGCCCAGGGCATGGCGCCCGGCAGTCCTGCCGCGGTGGCGCCCTGCATCAGGACTTCTTGGCCGCCGCCGCAAGCAGCTCTTCGACGACCTTGGAGGGCAGCGCGCCGGGCTTGCGCGTGCCGTCCTCGAACACCAGGGCGGGCGTGCCGTTGATGCGGTACTTGCGGCCGAACTCGACATTGCGCTCGAGCGCGGCAACGTCGCACTTCTCGGCCGCCTTGGTGGGCGCCACGCCGTCGATCATCCAGGCACGCCAGGTCTTGCCTGCGTCCTTGGAACACCAGATGTCGCGCGACTTGGCGGTCGAATCAGGCCCCAGGATGGGCATCAGGAAGGTGTAGACGGTGACGTCCTTGACCGTCGCCAGGTCGCGCTCGAAGCGTTTGCAGTAACCGCAGTTGGGATCGGCGAAGACCGCCAGCTTGCGTGCGCCAGTGCCCTGCTTGATGACCAGGGCGTCCTTGATCGGCAGCGCCGAGAAAGCCACCGCCGTGAGTTTCTCGATGCGCTCTTCGGTCAGGTTCGCCATCGACTTGGAGTCGATCAGCGAGCCCTGGATCAGGAAGCGCCCTTCGGCATCGGCGTAGATGATCTCCGACCCGCCGAATCGCACCTCGAAGAGACCGGGGATGGGGGTCTTGCTGATCTCGTCGATCTTGGGCAGGTTGGGCAGCCGCTCGGTGAGCGCCTTGCGGATCGCGGCTTCCTGGGCCAGCGCGGCCGAACCCGCCAGCAGCAGGCCGGCCACCAAGGCAAGGGCGCGGAATCGAGGCAGGTGGGGCATGAAACGTCCTTGAAAGACCGTGGAATGGGCCGGAGCCCCTCAGGCGTCCAGGGCCCGGGCGGTGAGCACGCGCTTGAGCGGCCCGAGATGATTGACCAGAGTCAGCCCGCGGTTGCGGAGTTCCCTGACCAGCGGCTGCTGGCTGGCGAACAGGTGCAGCAGGCCGTCGGTGAAGCGGCCCATGGCCTCGGTGGGCAGCGCCCTCGCCCGCACGTGGCGGCGCAGCAGCTTTTCGTCCCCCAGCGGGCGCCAGGGCTCGCGAGCAGCCAGGGTGTCGGCCAGCGTCGCGACGTCGGCCAGCCCGAGGTTCAAGCCCTGGCCGGCCAGGGGGTGCACGACGTGGGCGGCGTCGCCCAGCAGCACCCAGCCGGGGCCGCAGACGGGGTCCGCCTGGCCGATCATCAGGGGCCAGTCGGCACGTTCCCCGGAGAGCGACAGCGCGCCGGCCTGGCCGCCGGTGGCGTCGTTGAGCTGCGATTCGAACCCGGCCGACGACAGCGCCATCAGTTCATCGGCCCTCTCGTCGGGGACCGACCACACCAGCCCATAACCGTGGCCGGGCTGCGGGCGGTCGAAGGGCAGCAGCGCCAGCACGTCGGGGCTGCGGAACCACTGGCGCGCCAGCCCCGCATGGGGACGATCGGCCACCAGCCGCGCCGCCACGGCCCGCTGGCCGTAGCGATGCAGGGGCATGTGCACGCCGAGGCGGCTGCGCGCGGCGGAGGCCTTGCCTTCGGCCAGCACGGTCAGGGCCGCCTGCACGGGTTCGTGTTCGGGCACCGTGCTGATGTGCGGCGCGTACCGGGCCGCGTCCTGCAGGGCGGCTTCGAGCGCAGCGGCGTCCACGATCCAGGCCAGGGCCTCGACGCCCTGCTGCCACGCCGAGAAGTCGAGCGCCGATCCGCGCGCATCGCCCTCGACGTGCATGTCGAGCACCGGCGTGCGGGCGTCCGGAGGCAGTGCAGCCCAGACCTTGAGGCTGTCCAGCAAGGCCACGGAACGCGCGTTCAGTGCATAGGTCCTCACGTCGACGCGCTGCGGCTGCCCCGCCGTCGCGGTCGGTGCCGCGGACAGCGCCACGCTGAGCCCCTGTCGCGACAGGGCCAGCGCAGCGGCCAGGCCGACGGCGCCTCGGCCACGCACGCAGATGTCGAAAGAGGGCATGCAGGCATTGTAGGCAGCGGCATCCCGCACAATGCCGGCCCTACTTCACGACCCTTCGACGGACTGAGAGACCATCCCCGTGAGCGATCTGTCCTGCACCCTGCAAGCCCTGCACGTCCACCCGATCAAGTCCTGTGGCGGCCTCGCCCCGCGCGAGGCGCTGCTGCTGGAGACCGGCCTCGACCTCGACCGCCAGTGGATGGTGGTCGACGAGCACGGCGACATGCTGACGCAGCGCGAACTGCCGCGCATGGCGCTGGTCCAGCCCACGCTCAAGCACAGCGACCTGGTGCTGCGTGCCCCGGGCATGCTGGCCCTGCACCTGTCGCTGGACACCGTGGAGACGCCGACCCGCGTGCAGGTCTGGGACGACCGCGTGAAGGCCTACGAGATGGGCGCGCTGGCGGGGCAGTGGTTCAGCGACTTCCTCGGCCGCAAGCTGCGCCTGGTGCGTTTCGACCCCGATCAGAAGCGCCTGTCGGACCGCGCCTGGACCGGCGACGTCGAGGCCGAGAACGGCTTCTCCGACGGCTTCCCGCTGCTGGTGGCCTCCAGCTCGTCGCTGGCCGATCTCAACCAGCGCCTGCAGGCCCGGGGCGCGGCGCCGGTCGACATGCGGCGCTTCCGGCCCAACATCGTGCTCGACGGCCTGCAGCCCTTCGACGAGGACCACATCGACCTGGTCACCATCGAGGCCGACGGCGGCCCGGTGGTGCTGAAGCTGGTCAAGCCCTGCTCGCGCTGCAGCATCCCCGGCGTCGACCCCGACAGCGCCGCCACCGGTCACGAGCCCGGCGACACGCTGGCCGGCTTCCGCGCCGATGCGCGCGTCAAGGGGGCCGTCACCTTCGGCATGAACGCCGTGATCGTGGACGGCATCGAGCGCACGCTGCGCGTGGGCCAGAAGGTCAGCGCCACCTACGCCTTCACGTAAGGGCGTGCCCTTTGGCTCAGGCCGTGGGGCGCTTGTCGGGGAGCGGGATGGACTCGGTCTCGCCCGGCACGGCGGGGAAGCGCTGCCCGGCCCAGTCGTCGGCGGCCTGCACGATGCGGCCCTTGCGGCTGGAGACGAAGTTCCACCACAGGTGCCGCGCGCCCAGCGGCTCGCCGCCGATGATGACGACGCGCGCCGGACCGTCGGCCGACAGCATCGGTTCATCGCCCGGGTCGAGCACGCGCATGCGGCCGGGTTCCACCTTCTCGCCGTCGAGACGCCAGACCCCTTCGATACCGTAGATCGCGCACTCGGTGGCCAGCGGCACCGGGAAGGCGTCGCCCTCGTCGAGCTCGACGTCGAGGATCATCATCGGCGAGCGCACCGCCACGGGCGATTCCTCGCCGAAGGCCTCGCCCGCCAGCACGCGTACCAGGGCACCCCCGACCTCGAGCTCGGGGATGTCCTCGGCCGGGGTGTGCGCAAACGACGGCTCCATCTCTTCGTCGGCCGCCGGCAGGGCCACCCAGAGCTGCAACCCGTGGCTGCGGCGCGGGCCGCCGCGCAGGTCGGCCGGCGTACGCTCCGAGTGCACGATGCCTCGCCCGGCGGTCATCCAGTTGATGTCACCCGGCTCGATGCGCTGCACCGCGCCGGTCGAGTCGCGGTGTTCGAGGGCGCCTTCGAACAGGTAGCTGACGGTGGCCAGGCCGATGTGCGGATGCGGCCGCACGTCGTGGTTGTCGGCCGGGCCCGCCGTGATGGGCCCGAAGTGATCGAAGAAGACGAAGGGCCCCACCGCCAGCCTGGCAGCGGCAGGCAGCAGCCTGCGCACGACGAAGCCACCGCCCAGGTCACGATCGTGGGGCCGCAGTTCCATGGTTCAGCCCAGGAAGTCGCGCTTGCCGAGCTCGACTCCGGCCTGCCGCAGCAGCGCGTAGGTCATGCCGGCATGGAAATACAGGTTCGGCAGCACGAAGTGCTTCAGGTAGCTCTCGCCGGTGAAGCGCAGCGGGTCGCCTGAGCGCATGGGCAACACGATCTCGCGGGCTTCGCTGCCGTCGATCTGCGCTGCCGGCACCGACTGCGCGTAGTCGATGGTCTTGCGGATGCGCGCCCGCAGGTCGTCGAAGCTGGCTTCGTTGTCGTCCCATTTCGGCACGTCCTGGCCCGACAGCCGCGCCACGCAGCCCTTGACGCCGTCGGTGGCGATCTGGATCTGCCGCGTGAAGGGCAGCATGTCGGGCGCCAGGCGCAGGCCCAGGTAGTTGGCGGTGTCGAACTTGCGCGCTTCAGCGTGCGCCTGGGCCTTGTCCAGCCACGCCAGCATGTTGTTCAGCATGCGAACGAACACGGGCACGCTGGAAGAATGCATCGAAACGCTCATGGGGTCTCCTGGGAGTTACTTGATCGCCCGATGGTAGCGGTGACGCGAAAAGGTCGTCGAAGGCGGCAGAATGCCGAACGGCGCTCCGCACGGAGCGCCCGCCACGGCGTCGCCGACCCGCGGCCCTGCCGGCCCCACCATGAACATCATCATTCTCGACGACTACCAGGACGCGGTGCGCAAGCTGAAGTGCGCCGCGCGGCTCGAACCGTACAACGCCAAGGTCTTCACCAACACGGTCAAGGGCATCGGTCAGCTTTCCGTGCGCCTGCGCGATGCCGACGTGCTAGTGCTGATCCGTGAACGCACGCAGTTCCCTCGCGCGCTGCTCGAGAAGCTCCCGCGGCTGAAGCTCATCGCGCAGACCGGCAAGGTCGGCTCGCACATCGATGTCGACACCTGCACGCGGCTGGGCATCGCAGTGGCCGAGGGCGTGGGCTCGCCCATCGCGCCGGCCGAGCTGACCTGGGCGCTGATCATGGCCGCGATGCGGCGGCTGCCGCAGTACATCGGCACGCTCAAGCACGGCGCCTGGCAGCAGTCGGGCATGAAGGCGGCCTCGATGCCGCCGAACTTCAGCATCGGCCAGGTGCTGCACGGCCGCACGCTGGGCATCTGGGGCTACGGCAAGATCGGCCGCATCATCGCCGGCTATGGCAAGGCCTTCGGCATGTCGGTGCAGGTGTGGGGCAGCGCGCCCAGCCGTGAACGCGCGGTGGCCGACGGCTACGCGGCGGCCGACAGCCGCGAGGCCTTCTTCGAGAGCAGCGACGTGCTGAGCCTGCACCTGCGCCTGAACGAGCAGACGCGCAGCCTGGTGACGCTGGAGGACTTCTCGCGCATGAAACCCACGGCGCTGTTCGTCAACACCTCGCGGGCCGAACTGGTGCAGGAGAACGCCCTGGTGTCGGCGCTGAACCGCGGCCGGCCGGGCCTGGCGGCGGTCGACGTCTTCGAGAGCGAGCCCATCCTGCAAGGCCACCCGCTGCTGCGTCTGGAGAACGCCGTCTGCACGCCCCACATCGGCTACGTCGAACTCGACAGCTACGAGCTGTACTTCGGCGCGGCCTTCGACAACGTCGTCAACTTCATCAACAAGACGCCGACCAACCTGGTCAACCCGGACGTGCTGCGGGTGCTGCGCTGATGGCACAGGGCGTCGCCGCGCCCGTCGACGACCTCCGGCTGCGCCCCGCCACCTGGGCCCTGCTGGGCGGCAACTTCGCCATCGGCTGCGGCGTGATGGTGGTCGCGGGGTCGCTCAACGATCTGACGCGCAGCCTGCAGGTGAGCGTGGCCGTGGGCGGACAGATCATCACCGCCGGCGCCGTGGTACTGGCGCTGGGTGCGCCGCTGCTGGCCATGGCCGCCGGCGGCTTCGACCGCCGCCGACTGCTCACGCTGTCGCTGGTGTGGTACGGCGTCGGCCATCTGCTGTGCGCCCTGGCGCCGGGCTTCTCGGCACTGCTGCCGCTGCGCACGGCCACCGTGCTGGCCGCTGCGGTCTTCACGCCGCAGGCGGCCTCGGCCATCAACGTGATGGCCCCGGTGGCCCAGCGCGGTCGTGCCATCACCACCGTCTTCCTGGGCTGGAGCCTGTCGTCGGTGATCGGCATGCCGCTGCACAGCTACATCGGCGAAACCATGGGCTGGCGCTGGGCCTTCGTGCTGGTGGCCCTGCTCAGCCTCGCGGCCGCGGCGGCGGTCTGGCGCACCGTGCCCGACGGCGTGCGGCCGCCCCCGATGAACGCCGGCCACTGGCGCGCCACGCTGACCGATCCGCTGCTGATGGGCCTGGTGGCCGTCACCGCACTGGCGGCAGCGGCGCAGTTCACGCTGATGAGCTACCTGGCGCCCTACTACCGCCAGGTGCTGGGTGCCGACGCGACCACGATCAGCGGCCTGTTCTTCTGGTTCGGCGCCTTCGCACTGTTCAGCAACGTCATGCTGACGCGGGTGATCGACCGCTTCGGCCCCGCCACCTGCATGACGGTGGCGCTGTCGAGCATGGCCGTCACCTTCGCGATCTTTCCCCTGGCCGGGCACTGGGCCTCGATGGCGCTGGTGCTGGTGCCCTGGGCCATCGGCGGCTTCACCTCGAACTCGGCGCAGCAGGCGCGCCTGGGCGCCGCGGCACCGTCGCGCGCGCAGGCCCTGCTGGCCATGAACACCTCGTCGATCTACATCGGCCAGGGCATCGGGGCCGCCGGCGGCGGCGCCATCGTCGCAGCCCACGGGCTGTCAGGCCTGGCGCCGGTGGCGCTGGGCTGGCAGCTGCTGGCCGTGGTGCTCAGTGCCTGGCTGGCCCACCGCATGCAGACACGCCCCCATGCCCACTGACCCCCGACCCACGCCCGATCCGGGCGACGCGGAACAGGCAACGCTGCTGCGTCCGGCTTCGCCCGGCGAGATCTTCATGGCCTTCCACTGGTTGGCGGTGCAGGGCTTCGGCGGCGTGCTGCCCGTGGCGCAGCGCGAGCTGGTGGAGAAGCGGCGCTGGCTGACCAAGGAAGACTTCCTGGCCGTGCTGTCGCTGGGGCAGGTGCTGCCGGGGCCGAACATTGTCAACATGGCGCTCATCATCGGCCAGCGCTTCCTCGGCGGGCGGGGGGCCTTCGCTGCCGTGGCCGGGCTGCTGGCAGCGCCGTCGGCCATCGTGCTCACGCTGGCGGCGCTGTACGGGCAGCTCGACGGCCTGCCGGTGGTGGCCGGCGCGCTGCGCGGCATGGGGGTGGTGGCAGCGGGCCTGGTGGTGAGCACCGGCATCAAGCTCCTGCCCGCGCTGCGCCGCAACCCGATGGGCCTGCCGGCCTGCCTGGCCCTCGGCGTGGTGACGGTGCTGGGCGTGGGCGTGCTGCGCTGGCCGCTGGTCTGGGTGGTGCTGGGGCTGGGTGCGCTGGCCGTGGCCACGGCCTGGTGGAGGCTGGAGAAATGAGTTCCTGGCTGTGGGGCAGCGGAGCGCTCGGCGCCAGCGACCTGCTGGCCCTGTTCCTGCACTTCATGATGCTGTCGCTGCTGGCGGTGGGCGGCGCCATCACCACGGCGCCCGACATGCAGCGCTTCGTGGTCGGCGAGCGCGGCTGGCTCACCGACACGCAGTTCACCTCCTCGGTGGCGCTGGCCCAGGCCGCCCCCGGCCCCAACGTGCTGTTCGTGGCGGTGATCGGCTTCAACGTGGCCGGCCTGGTGGGCGCCGCGGTGGCCCTGCTGGGCAGCCTGCTGCCATCGACCACTCTGGCGCTGGGGGCCAGCCGGCTGGGCGACCGCTACGCGCAGTCGCGTGGCGCGCGCGCCTTCACCGCCGGCATGGCGCCGCTCACGCTGGGCCTGCTGCTGGCCACCGGCTGGGTGCTGGTCGAACCCATGCACCAGCACTGGGGCACGCCGCTGCTGGTGGCGGTCACCGTCTTCGTCATGCTGCGCACGAAGCTCAGCCCGCTGTGGCCCATCGCCCTGGGCGCGATGGTCGGCGCGATGGGCTGGGTCGGCTGAGGGCCTGCACCGCACGCTGCGGCCACCGGGTTGCATACAGTGGCGGGCCATGACCCCGCGCAGTTCCTCGACACAGCCTCCCGGCAGGCGATGGGCCCACGCGGTCCGGCAGATGCTCGGCGTCGGCGTGAGCGCCGTGCTGGTCTACGTCGCCGTGCTGGGCGCCCTGTGGTACGGCCAGGAGCGGCTGCTGTTCCTGCCGCAGACGCTGGCCGCCGATCACCGCTTCAACCAGCCGGCCGAT
>LNFM01014995.1_pt1 | contig 14774 bp, 13 predicted proteins | sample 596031 | NCBI WGS metagenome assembly LNFM01 (sample SAMN04254537, study PRJNA301005) | activated carbon metagenome | isolation source: dual media filters at the Ann Arbor, Michigan drinking water treatment plant | place: USA: Ann Arbor
AGCAGCCCCGAGAGCCCGGGCACCTGGATATAGCGGCTGGAGCCGTTCAGCTGCGCGCCGTTGCAGACCCTTGCGAACACCGGCGCCGCACCGCCATTGGCCGTGCCGTTGAAACCGTTGCCGCTGGAGTCGACGACATCGCCGGCACCCGCCCAGGCCGTTTCATCCAGCTTGAAAAACGCCGCCGGCACCGGCAGTCCGCAGAAATGCGACAGCGCCGAGCGCGGTATGAACTGGAAACCGCCGGTATCCGGCCCGCTCCAGCTCAGTTGCGCGACCGCCTGCCCGCCGTTTTCGTAGAACTCCATCACCACCGGATAACGCTGCCCCGCGATCAGCGCGATCGGCGCGCTGTCGTCATCGGTCGCGGCATGGTCGGTCCAGTTGTTGATGACCAGGTTGCCGTCGACGTAGAGACGAACGCCGTCATCGCTGCGGGTGCGGAAAGTGTAGTTGCCGCTGACCGGCGGCGTGACGAAACCCTCCCAGCGCACGCTGAAATTGTCGGCACCGATGCCGGCGACCCCCGGTGTGCCGTTGCCCCAGTCGAAATCGACCGGGCCGTCAATGCGCTGTGCCGCAGTGCCGGTCAGCGTCATGTTGGCGAAATAGCTGCCGCGCAGGCCCGAAATGTATCCACCCTCGGAGAAAAAAGTGGTTTGTGAGGCGGGCGCAATGACGCCGCCGCCGATGGCTGCCACATTGCTGACCGTCAGCGTGTAGAACTGGCCGGAAGACAGTGCGCTGGTGGTCAGCGTGACCAGCCGGTTGTCGGCACCCAGTGCCGCGGAGGATACCGTTGCGCCGCCGCTGAGCGCATAGTTCGCGACGTTCTGCGCAGTGGCCGCGGTCACCGGCAGGGAGAACAACACCTCAACCTGGTTGCTGCTGCCGCAGACCAGGCTTGCGGAGACCAGCTCCGGCACCGGCAACGGTCGCAGCGCGATGGTCAGGAAGGCATTGACCGAATTCGCCACCGTCGCCGTGGTATCGCCGGTCGGCCCCGGCGCTGCCTTCACGCCGTCCCAGATGCCGATGCCGCCGCCATCACCCGAGGTCGTGCCGCCGTCGGAGCGCTCAGTCAGGCCGGTCAGGTTTGCATTGGTCTGGTTGCTGAATCCCGCAGCCGCCGAATCGTTGTGCCGGGACACAGCCTGCACCACCAGTGTGTTCGGCAGCGTGGTGGTCACGCCGGTGACGGTCACCGAGGTGCTGGCCGGTGTAGCCTTGACGCCCCCTCCCGTGACATCCCAGGGATCACCCGTAGGGATTACGCCGCGGTAGGTAAGGATGCGGGCATAGACATGATTGCCGGGATCGTCGATGCTCGGCGCGATCATGCTGCCGGACGTGGCACGCGCCCAGAACACGCTGAGACGTGTGCCGTTCTGCGGTGCATTGGTGTTCTGCGGGCTGCCCGGAACTTCGACGAAGCCGCGGGCGTTGTTGAACTGCACATCCTCGCTGCCGCGGCTCTCGACAAAAAGCAGCGCCAGATCTCCGGCCTGGTGAGCCGGCCACGGCGGAGAAACATCGCCGGTGCCGCTGACCTGGTTGCCTGCGGCCTGGAATGTCGGCGCCGCGGCCTGTACCGGCAAGGACAGCAGCAGTGTCATCACTGCCGCCAGCAGACCCTTGGGGATTATTGATAAGTGGATTATTGATAAGTTATTGATTATAAACACTTAATTATAATCCTTGATATGTTGTTCCCCGGGCATCATGGCCCGCACTGTCCAGTGAGAACAACTTTCGTCGCGTATGTTCCTCAGTTGGTGGTTTCGCGACTGTAGATCGCCTCGTCACTGCTGCGCTGGATGCCGAAACGCGCACGCGCCGCGGGATCCCTGGTGTAGGTGCCGGGCGCACACCAGCCACCCCGCAGATAAGCCTTGTTGCCGGCCGATGCCGCCGGTGCCAATCCCGCGCAGGCATCTGCCGTCGCGCCGGCGCCCAGATTGATCGCGACATCAACACTGCCGTTGTTGCCGGCTCCGGGCGCGCTCAGCCGGATCGCTCCGCGTCCGGCCTGCAGCGGACTGGTGATCGCGGCAACCGTCGTTTCACCGGCACCGAGATTGCCGATGAAGTTGCCCAGCCCGACGTTGCCCGCAACCAGCGTGGTACAGGAGTCCTCAACATTCGTGACCCAAAACGAACCGTTCCAGTACTGGGTTTCCAGCGGCATGTATACCGGCAACAACTGCGAGCCGCTGGCCCCGCCCAGGCGCATTCGGCCGTAACGCAGGATGGTGGTAGCCCCAACGGCCGTGCGTTCGTTGCTGACATTGTTGTCGGCATCAAAGTCGTAAATCGTAGTCACGCCATCACTGTCCAGCGGTGCGATGCCAAACCGCACCTGGGCATATGGGCCATCCGGCGGGTTATCGGGCGTCGGTCGACTGATTCTCACCAGCGCCGCACTGCCGCCAGTCAGGTTCAGCACGCCATTCAGCCATGCCGGCGCGCTGGTCACATAACCACCGGCCACGCGCGCAGTCAGTCCGGCAAACGGCACGACATTGCGCGCACCGATGTCAAAGGCCGTTTTAGAGTTGCTGGTGGCTGCCGCGGTCGGGTCGTGCTTGGCGTAGGCTCCGGTGTAGTTCTGCGTGGTTACTCCCTGCGTGTTCTGCGCGGTCAGCGTGAAAGCCAGCGCCAGCCCTTCTTCCATGTAGGTGAACACCGACGACGGCATGCACGAGGCCGCCGAACGGTTGGTCAGCGCCGCGCCGGAAACCGCAAACCGCTTGGGCCGGAAGCGACCGACGTAGCCGCCTGATCCGCCACCGTCGAGTCCACTGTTGCCGGCTATGTTGATGCCGGCGCTGATGTAGTTGCTGACATCCGCCGTCAGAATCACGTTACCGGCTTCGCTGTAACACCAGTCGGTCGCGTTTGCAGTGCCTCCAGTGAGTGCAATCGTCGCCGCGCCGGCACAGGCCAGTCCGCGCGAAACCGTGCCCAGTGCAACACCCGGCAGGTTGGCGCTGCGCCCGACAGTGACCGTTGCGGCGAAATTGGGTACGGTGCCGTTGTCGGTGATGTTGACGCCCGCATCCGGAATGCCGTCGTTATTGGCATCCTCGCCGGATGCCCACTGGTAGGCGCGCACCGTCATCGAAAAATTATCCCCGGCGGCGCCAAGCAGCGTGCCGGTCGCGGTATTGCTGTGTGCGATGCCGGGGAAGGTGATGCCGAAAGGCCGCACCACGAACAGGTTCGACGAACCCAGCATCTCGTAACCGGCCACCCCGGTATCGAGGTCATAACGCGCATGCAATGAAATCTGTCCGGCATCGGGATAGGTGATCACGATGTCGGCTTCCGAGTTGGCGTTAAACAGCAGAGGCACGCCGCCGCCGGTGGCGTAATAAGCTGCGGCGCCGGCGGCGCTGTTGTCGGCGCTGGTTGGAATGGCGGTGGTGATGGCGTTGTTGGTGATACTGACCTCGCGCGCGGCACAGGTGGCGGGACTGTTGCATTCCGCACCCATTTCGATGTTCCGCGTCGCTGCGGCAGGAAATCCAGCGACGCAGGCCAGGGTTGCCGTATCGGTGCGTATCGCCTGCAGGCGGATGGTTTTGGCGTTGAATCCCGTGTTCGAGGGTTTGCCCGAAATCTGCGTCGGAATCGTATCCGTGCCGTCGGTGATGTTGCGGAAACGGAATCCGGCCTGCGCCATGGTGAACGACGGATCATCGGCCGCAATCGCCGCACCCGAGGTTTCGCTGATGAGGCCGCTGACGGCGTTGAAACCGAAGGTCTCCGTCGCTGCGCTCAGGTTGGCGTAACGGAAGGACAATTGCGCCGTACTCGATCCTGCGGCAAAGGTGTAGGTCGCGAGTCCGTTGCCGGCGCCGACGCCGGTCAGCGTGCCGCCGCCAGAGACGATGCCGGTCCAGGTGCCGCGGCCATTGGTGGTCGAGAGGCTGACCGCGAGGCTGTTGGCGTTCACCGGCGCATGCGTGGCACTGTGCGCGGTGAGCGTGATGGTATGCACGTCGCAGGCCACACCGCTGCCGGCGTGGGTGATCGAAAAATGGTTGATGCCCGGGCGCAGTGCAAGCATATGCGTCGTGCCGGTGTCGGCCGCAGGCGGATTCGAATGCGTCGCCGTGCGTGTGCCCGTCAATCCCGCTGCGGCCCGCAGTTCGTAATTGACTTCCAGCGAGATGCCCAGATCATCCGCCGGCGGCAGGGATGAACCGTCAGCCGCTTCGGTCATGCCGGCGGGAGGCGTCCAGCTTGCCCCAGAATTGGCGGCGTGCGAGGACACCAGCATCGTGTTGGCGACCGTGCCGGTGTTGATGCTCGGTGCGGCATGGGCAAAGGCGCTCGCTGTCGCCTGCCCGTTCTCGACCACCACCGGATTGCTGGTATCAACCCCGGCATAACTGCTGATGGCGCCGACCGCCCCGGCGTGCAACGGTGTGCCGCCAAATGTCCAGGTGTAACTCGCGGGCTCCGCACCGGTGGCAACCCGCTGGTAAACCGCGAGGCGGTTGCCGAAGCCCCCGGTTCCGCCGCCGCCGGTCTGGTCCGTCAGGCGCAGCAAGGTCCAGCCGGCGGGCGGCGACAGGGTCACGGTGCAGGCACCGCCATTGGTGTTGCTGCACGGGCGGATCGCGATGCTGGCGATCATCACATCGTCGGTCAGCGTGCCCGGAGGCACATTGATGACAAGGTTGCTGGCAGGCGTCGGATTCAGGGCAAACAACACGCCGTGGCTGCGATCAATGCCGTTGGTCTGGCCCTGGCAGAACGGCCCCTTGGCGCCCGCCGTGGTTTGCAGGCCGTAATACTGCCAGATCGCTCCGTCGCGCCCGGCGGTAGTGGTGGAGGCATAAGCATTGGTAAGCGTGGTGAACGCGGGGTTGCTGCCGCAGGCGCCGGGCGGTGCGGCAGGCGCCGAATCGTCGGTATTGAAGGCCGCGATCACCAGCATCGCATTGGCCGCTGTCGTGGTTTCCGTGCCGGTAAGTACCTGCGCAGTAGTCTGCGTGCTCCAGTTGGCCGAAGGTAGCTGCACCGGGCTGCTGACCGTGCCCGCGTTCAGGATCGGCGACACCGGATCAACGCCGGTGAACCGCGTCATGCGCGCCGCCAGCAGATTTGATGTCCCGGATTGGGTGACCGTATTGGGGTCGGCACCGGTGGCGATGCGCCAGTAAATCTTGACCTGGTAATCGGCCACCGGCGTATCCGTGAACAGCAGATTCCATCCCGTCATGGTGACAGTCGCCGCGTCCTCACGCGCCAGCACCTGGGTGACCAGCAGATCACCGGCCGCCGTGCCCGCCGGAAACCCCGGATTGATCGACCCCGCGGTGGTGCGCGTCACGAATGTGCCAATCCCACCGTAAGCAATATCCACCGCCAGCGCCGAAGTCGCCTGCGCCGCAGCGCGAAATCCGATCTGGGAATGCGCGGACAGGGGCAATAAGGCAGCAACGCAAAGCAGCAGGGCAACCCCGGCCAGCCGCCGGAGAAAGCGTCTGCCGGTTGAAAAATGGCTGGTTTCGGGCACCCTGTTCACGGCCCGCACTCATAACGTGGTGGCGCCGTCGGATCCTTGCACTTCGCCAGTGTCGCCACCACCCGGCGCTCCACGTACGCATTGTCCGGCGTACCGGGACAGACTGCCTGGTTGCAGGCCGTCGCAGTGATCCGGTAGACGCGGATGTTGCGGTTCGCTTCGGTGGTATCGAAGGGAGGGTCACAATCCACGGTGACCGAAAACGTCGCCAGTGAACCGGCCATTGCGCCCTGCGCAATCGTGCCCGAGGGACAGGCCGCCGCAGTCAGACTGCCCGGATTGTCGGGATCCAGCGCCTGGTACATTGCCCAGTTCAGGCCGGCGCGCGCCGCGTAATAGGCCCGCACACCGAGGATGTCAACCTGCACCGTGTTCTGCTGCAGCCCGGTGAAGATCACCATGAAGGCACCCAGCGCCGACAACACCACCAGCAGGAAAATGCCGGTGACCAGGCTGAAGCCGCGCATGCGGCGCGGCGATTTGCGGAAAAGGATGGTCATGGCGCGTTGCTCACCTGGGCCTGCTGGAACATGCGCACCCGCTCGAAGCCGCCGCCGGCGGAAACGCTGTTGATCTGCAGGATGATGGACACGGTGCCGATGCGTTCGGTCAATGCGCCGGCGGTGTAGACAAACTGGCATTCGCCGACATTGCCTGCCAGCACCGCGCTGCTGCCTCCCGCCGGCGGCACCGCACCCCCCGGCGCCTCCTGGCTGTAGGCGTAACCCCAGTAACGCAGCAACTGGCCGCCGACGCAGCCATAGGTCACCGGGCCGGTGACGACATGGAAACGTTTCGCCGGCGAGGGCTCCGGAAAAGGCAGCGTTACGACCGGTGCCACCGTGATTGTAGGCGCTGCCAAACCGGTAAACACTGCCCGGTTGCCGCCGTGGTAAGCGTTTGACACCGTGCCTGTATTAAAAAGGTTGTAGACGACGATGTGGTTACCGGCTGCCAAGGCGGGTACCGGGCCGATCACGTCGAAAGTGGTGTCAGCCGCGGAAAAATCCAGCGTGTCGCCGCCACCGCCGCTGTCGGGCTCCGCGCGGTAACGCCCGCCGCCGCTGGTCTCGATGAACTCGACAAACTGCCCGCCGCCATAGACCCGCACGCTGTTGGGCAGGGCCAGCCGCAGATCGCGCGCCATGCGGCGCATGGCAGTGTCCGCCTCGTCGGTCAGCGAGGCGCGGCGCGAAGCGTCGGCATAACCCTCCACCGGGCGGCGGATGAATACCGCGACCACTGCGGCAATGATCGAGGTGATGGCGATCACCACGATCAGCTCGACCAGCGTGACGCCCTTCATTTTGAGCTGGATGTTCATCGGCATCAGGGCAACGCGTTGGGCGCGTAACGGGTACGATAACCATCCAGCACCACGGTGACGCCGTTGGGTCCGTTGACCGTTACGGTCACCCGCAATGACAGCGGACGGCCGTTGACGTCGGTGGCGGCGACAGTGGCGGAACTCGCCGCCAGCGGCGCCGCGGCCACGGCCACGGCCACCGTGTAATTGCCGAGATCGCCGATCGGCGTGCCATCGACGTTGGCCGGAACGCCGGCCGGCAGGCTGGCGTAGTCATTGACGTTGTCGTACGGCGTCGTCGCATTGCCGCGGGTCTCGCCTTCCGCGCCTATCCCCTCCAGGGTGCTGGCGCAGCGCGCCGGGTCCGCGGGATTGACGGCGTCTGTCGACTGCGCCGTCGCGGCGTTGACATCGTCCGGATCGCAGTAGGTGAAGGGCATCGCCAGCACTTCCTCAAGATAGGCCTCTGCAATCGCCAGCGCCTGCTTCTGCGCCAGCGGATCGGCGCTGGCGCGGGTGGTGAAACTCATCACGCCGAGGATGCCGGCCAGCGCGGTGCTGATGATGGCGATGAACACCACCAGTTCGACCAGCGAAATGCCGCGGCAGGAGGGACTGCGCATCATGCGCTCAGTTGGCGATGACATAACCGGTCTCCGCCGAAACCACGATCTGCCGCGCCGGATCGCCGGCGATCGAACTGCTGAAGATGATGGTCGCAGCAGCGCTGGGGCGACCAAGGCCGTCAAAAAAGATCTCGAGTGGATTAAGAGTCACTCCGGCAGGTGCCTCCGCACGGGCTGACGGCCCCTCTTTCGGACTACTGACCGGAAAACTCAATCGGGTCGGAAGTGCACAGCCCGAAGCAGAAGCTGCAATGACCTCCGTGGCCGTCACGCAAAGATAAACCGGTCTACGCCAGGCCACCGCCGTTTTCTGCGCCAGTCGCACGACGGCTGCGGACTTGTCATAAAAGCCGCGAGAGTCGAAGGTGCCGGCCTGGAAAAAACGGGGGGCTGCGACGACGGCGATAATGGAGAGAATCGCGATCGTCACCACCAGTTCAACCAATGTAAATCCAGCGGTTCTCAAGGCAATCGCTTCTCCAAAAAAACGGGGGACGCAGTCACCCACGCCCCCCGTTTCCCAACCGGCCTGAAAACTACAGGCTAGGTGTATAAGCCAGCCAGATTACGGACATGCCTTCGTGGCTGTTCCGGTCGCTGCGTAAGTAACGGTACAAGCTGCGTCAGAATTCAGTGCAAATACACCAGTGCCCGGGGTATAGCCAAAGCCGTTAAACGATTGCAAGGCATCATCGATTCCCGTGAGGCTAGGGATGCCACTGGTTGCATCGACAGTCGTGCCGCTCATGACGCAATCACCCGAGGCCCCGCTGCCTGCAGCCACCCACTGCGCCTGGCACAGTGCGACCGCACCATTGATTGCGCCAATCAGTCCATCAGCCGCTGCAGATTTTGCCTGGCTGCTGACATCAATGAACCGCGGAAGCGCCGTCGCCGCCAGAATGCCCAGAATCGCGATCACGACGATCAGTTCCACCAGTGTAAAACCGCGTTGCTGTTTCATGGTCCTCTCCTTCTCTTTCTCTCTATCAAAACCGGTTTAGGAAAATCCTGCAAAAACATGTTGCAAGCTTCATGCCAGCCATGCGCCGCACTTCAGCAGCCGGAAGTCGTGAGCGAACTGAAAGTCGGCGACGTATTGGCGGCCGTCGGTGCCGTGTAGGTAAAACTGCAGTTCGTCGGGTCGTTGCCCATCACCATCATGCGCAGCGTCGCTCCCGCCGCCGCACCACCAAGCTCGGTGTTGTAGCCGTCATCCGACAGCGGGCCCGCATTGATGCCTGCAGCCGTCACTATGCCCCCGGCGTCTGCAGTCGGGTAGGTGTGAATCATCGTGACATTGACCCCTTCCATCAGCAGTGTCGCGCCGCACTGCGGCGTCGTCGCCAGACAGGCCGCATGAGCCAGCGCGGAAGCACCCTTCATCGCACCCAGGGCGCCGTTGAGCTTGGCCACCCGGGCCTGTACCTGAAGATTGGCGAACCGAGGCAGCGCCGTCGCCGCCAAGATCGCCAGAATGATGATCACCACGATCAGTTCGATCAGCGTGAAACCGTTCTGGAAACGTTTATTCATGTGACTTTTCTCACAAATTCGGAAGCATCTCATTGATAATACAGCAAAAGTGGTGCCAGGGTCATCCCCGCTTGGATCACGGCCACTGGTATTCCATTGCCGGTTGCAGACCGATGCCCGCAACACTGCGGATCGGCCTGCCGCTGACGGGCACATCCTGATAGGCCACTTTCACTGCAAAACGCAGTTGTTTCATGCCGTTACGCGGCTCCACACGCAGGCGTCGCGCGGAGTTGGCGACATACACCAGCTCCCGCTCGGACTCATCAAAATACCAAGCCCCTGCTTCCGGTTGCACGGGATAGGCGCCGCCGTAATCTGTCGGCTTTTCCGACAGCCAGCGTGTCGGATTTTCGACTTCCAGCGTCCGGGCCTCGCCCTCGCGTCGCTCCAGGATCAGCTCGGCGAAACGCGCGCGCTCCGCCGCCTCCTGGTAAAACGTCAGCCGCTCAAGCAGCACACCGAGCAGCACCGACAGCACTACCGCGACCACCGCCAGCTCCATCAAGGAAAAGCCGCGTTGCCGCTGTCTTCCGCCCCGGCTCATGCCGTCATTTTTTTGCGGTCGCCGCCGTGCCCAGGTCCCAGATCGGCAGGAACACGCCGAGTGCGAGGATCAGCACCAGGATGCCGAGCATGACGATCAGGATCGGCTCGATCTGCGAACTGAGGTGCTTGAGGTCATACTCGACCTCGCGCTGGTAGAGGTCGGCGATCTCGCCGGTCAGGTCATCAAGCGCGCCCGATTCCTCGCCGACGGCGATCATCTGCAGCACCACCGGCGTGAACACGCCGGCATCGCGCGCGGTGCGCAGCACCGATTCGCCGCGCTCCACACCCTCGCGCATGCGCACGATGCGGTCGCTGATGTAGACGTTCTCAACCGTATTGGCGACCATGCCGAGGCCGCTGGTCACCGGCACCCCGCTGCGAAAGGCGAGCGAGAAGCTGCGCGCGAATCGCGCCAGCGTCGCTTTCTGGATGATCACGCCGGCGATCGGAATGCGCAGCTTCAGGCGGTCCCAGGCCATGCGCCCGGCAGGGGTGTTCACCCAGGCCCGCGCGCCGAAAAACGCGCCCACCAGTGCCGCCAGCAGATAGGGCCAGTACTCGACCATGAAATTGGAGAAACCGATGAGTATCTTGGTCATCAAGGGCAGTTCGGCCTTGAAGCCGGCATAAACCTTGGCGAAGGCGGGAATCACGAATATGTTGATGATCACGATCGCGATGCCCATGGTCGCCACCACGAAACTGGGATAACGGATCGCCGACTTCACCTGCTCGCGCATGAACTTCTCGAACTCGAGGTGGTGGAACAGGCGCAGGAACACCTCCTCCAGCCGGCCGGTCTGTTCGCCGACGCTGACCATCGAGGTGTAGAACTGGCCGAAGACCTCGGGATGGCGCGCCAGCGACACCGACAACTCGCGCCCGGTATCGAGGCTCTCGCGCAGATCGCGGACGACTTCGGCAAAGGTCGGATTGGAGGTGGATTCCTCGAGCCCTTTCAGCGCACCCATGATCGGCACGCCGGCCTTGAGCAGGGTGTACATCTGCCGGCTGAACAGCAACACCTCGGTGTGCGTGACTTTTTTCCTGCCGAAGCCAAGTTTCAGCCCGTCGCCGGATTTCGGCGGTGCCGAGGATCTGATCTCCAGCGGCGTGATGCCGAGTCCGAACAACTGGCCGGCAACCGCCCCGCTGTCGGCGCCTTCAAGCACGCCCTGCACGGCTTCACCCCGGCCGTTGCGTCCCTTGTAGGCAAAAAACGGCATCGGCCTCAGTCGGCGAGCTGGCTGCTGACGCGCATCGCCTCGTCCGGCGTGGTGCGGCCGGCGGCGACGAGCTGCGCCGCATGGTGGCGCAGCGTGCGCCCGGCCAGCTGCTCGCGGGCAATCTTGATGAACTTCTGCACGTCTTCCTGGTTGGCGGCCTCGACCACCGGCTTGGTCATTTCGAGCATTTCATAAACGCCGGTACGACCGTTGAAACCGGTGCCGTTGCAGTGCGAACAGCCGCGACCACGCTTGTAGGCATGGCCGTCGACCGCATCGCCGAGCTCGCTGCGCAGGAATTCGTGCTCGTTGGGCAGCAAGCGGTAGTCCTCGATGCAGCTCTCGCAGATCACCCGCACCAGGCGCTGTGCAATCACCAGCTGCAGCGACAGCGCGACCATGTAGCGCGGGGCGCCCATGTCGAGCAGCCTGATCGGCGTGCTCGAGGCATCGTTGGTGTGCAGGGTGGAGAACACCATGTGGCCGGTCATCGCCGCGCGCAGGCCGGTTTCGACGGTCTTCTCGTCGCGCATCTCGCCGACCAGCACCACGTCCGGATCCTGGCGCAGCGCGGATCGCAGCACGCGGTCGAAGGTCAGCTCGATCTTGTCGTTGATCTGCACCTGGTTGATGCCGGGCAGCCGGTATTCCACCGGGTCCTCGACGGTGATGATCTTGCGCTCGGGCGTGTTCAGCTCGTTGAGTGCCGCGTACAGCGTGGTGGTCTTGCCGCTGCCGGTGGGGCCGGTCACCAGGATCATTCCGCTGTGGCGATGGATGACTTCGCGCACCTTGCCCAGCATGTCGGCGGGTATGCCGATGTTGTCGAGGCCGAGAATGCCGCTGCCCTGGTTGAGCAGACGCATCACCACGGATTCGCCGTACTGGGTGGGCATCGTCGATATCCGCACGTCGATCGCGACATTGCGCACCTTGATCGCGAAGCGGCCGTCCTGCGGCAGTCTCTTCTCGGCGATGTCGAGGCCGGACATCAGCTTCAGTCGCAGCACCACGGCGGAGGCGATCTTGGCGTCGGTCTCCGTCTGCAGGTGGAGCACGCCGTCGATGCGGAAACGGATCTGCAGGCGTTTTTCCTGCGGCTCGATGTGGATGTCGGAGGCCCGCGCCTGGGTGGCGTCCTCGAACACGGTCTGCAACAGCTTGACGACCGGCGCTTCCTCCAGCCCCGGCGTGGTCGCCAGCGCGGCAAAATCCACCGCGCCGGAGTCGCCGAGGTCGGCGCCGAGTTCCTGGGCCAACCCGACGATCTGTTCGGTGCGCCGGTAGCTGCGGTCAATCACGCGCAGCAGTTCGGTTTCAGTGACCACCGCGAGGTCGATGTCGCGTTTCAGCACCCGCGCAATCTCGTCGTACGCGGTGAGGTCGGTGGGGTCGGCCATGCCGACCAGGTAAACCTCACCCTTGTCCTCGAGAACGATGGCGCGGAAACGCCGCGCCTGGGTTTCGGGCAGCCGGGCAATGACATCGCGCTTGATGTTGTAATGCTTGAGATCGATGTAGGCTGCGCCAAGCTGGCGCGCCAGCGCCTTTGAAATCTGCTCCTCGGTGATGAAACCCTTCTCGATGAACACGTGGCCCAGGCGGCGCCCGGTCTTCTTCTGTTCGTCGAGTGCGCTTTTCAGCTGATCCTCGGTCAGCAGCTTCTGCTGGACCAGGATTTCGCCAAGACGAATTTTTTCAGGACGGCCCATTCGGTTTTCGCTCAAAATGAAACTGATAACGCAAACGGCGTGCCAACACACGCTCTGCCTGGCGGATATCGCATGTTGTTGATAATTAAGGATATCCCCTTCAGGCCCTGATGATAACCCGATAAGCGTGCCACAGGAACCGACGGATGTTCGACATCGTGCTGTATGAACCGGAGATCGCCCCCAATACCGGCAACGTGATGCGGCTGGCGGCCAACACCGGCTCGCGGCTGCACCTGGTGCGGCCGCTCGGCTTCACCCTCAACGACCGCACGCTGGCACGCGCCGGGCTCGACTACCGGTCAAGCGTCGATCTGAAGCTGCACGATGACTGGCCGGGCTGCCGCGCCCATTTCGCCGGACGGCGGATGTTCGCCATCACCACCCGGGGCGGCACACGCCACGACCAGGTTCGTTATGCCGCGGACGACGTGCTGGTGTTCGGTCCCGAGACCCGGGGCCTGCCCGACGCACTGCTGGAAAGCCTGCCGGCAGAACAGCGGCTGCGCCTGCCGATGCGCGGGGACAGCCGCAGCCTGAACCTGTCGAACGCCGTTGCGGTGACCCTCTACGAAGCCTGGCGCCAGCTCGGTTTCGACGGCGGCGCCTGAGCGTTCAGCGCGCGGGCGGCTGCGCTGCGTGTTCGGGCTTGGAATCGCGGCCCAGCAGGCTGCGCACGACCCCGGCCGCGCTTTCCGGCTGCGCCAGCACGCGGCAGACCGCATCGGTAATCGGCATCTCCACGCCCAGGGCACGCGCCCTGCGGCTGACTTCGCCTGCCGTGAACACGCCTTCGGCAACATGGCCGAGCCCGGCCTGGGCCGAAGCCGCGGCCTCGCCGCGGGCCAGCGCCAGTCCGACCCGGCGATTGCGCGAGAGATCCCCGGTGCAGGTCAGCAGCAGGTCGCCGATGCCCGCCAGCCCGGTGAAGGTTTCGGCACGGCCGCCAAGGGCAATGCCGAGGCGCGTCATTTCCGCAAGGCCGCGGGTGATCAGCGCCGCGCGGGCATTCAGCCCGAGGCCCAGTCCGTCGCAGACACCGGCGGCAATCGCAATCACGTTCTTGACTGCACCGCCGACCTCTACACCGATCACGTCGTCATGCGAATACACCCGCAGCGCCGGTCCGTGCAGCACCTGCGCAGCTTTCGCCGCCAGTGCGGCATCGCTTGCCGCCAGTGTCAGGGCGGCAGGAAGGCCCGCCGCCACTTCCTGCGCAAAGCTGGGGCCGGAGAGCACCGCACCCGGGGGACTGCCGCCCATTTCTTCCGCATAGACCTCATGCGGCAGGCGCGCATCCGGGCGTTCGAAACCCTTGCACAGCCAGATCACCGGCACCGTCAGGCGAAGTTCGCGCAGACGGCGCAGGGTCCCGCGCAGCCCGGATACGGTGACCGCGACCACTGCGTAGTCGCAGAACTCCAGCGCAAGCGGCAGATCGGGCACCACGGACAGCCGCTCCGGGAACGGGCAAGCCGGCAGATAACGTTCGTTGACCCGGCCCGCCGACATTGCGCTCAGCTGGGCGGAATCGCGTGCCCAGAGAGACACGGCATGGCGGCCGGAAAGATTGATGGCCAGTGCTGTACCCCAGGCACCGGCACCGAGGATGGCGATTTTCATCGCGTCAGGATGCGCGTCGTCGCGAAAATCATCCGCCCCAGACTTCGGTGGCGCGCACGTACCCGGAAGTGCCGTCGCGGTGGCGGACATGGACCCAGCCGGCACTGGCGCCTTCGACCAGTTCGAGCAGCAGGTCGCGCTGCCCCTCGAAGGCCGCCGGCGCATCGGCGGCCGGTTTCTGGCGCACGGTGGTTGCGGCTTTCAGCAGCACGTTGCGTGTATTGTCCAGCGACTTGCTCTCGACCCAGGACAGGGTGCCTGCAGCATCGCGGACCTTGACCCAGCCCTCGACCTGGACCACCACTTCCAGCGGGTAACCGCGGCTGACGATGAACAACTTGCTCGATTTGGCCGACGGGGCGTCGTAGAGCACGACCGCGGGCTCGGCCGCGGAACGGAAATCCGCGGCAGCTGCAGCGGCCGGGAACAGCCCGGCGAGTGTTGCGATGATCAGCGCGCGCGTCATCGCCCGGACCCTCAGTTCGGCGCGGTTTTCGGCGCCGCCGCCTGGGCTGCCTGCTCCTGCTGCAGTTGCTGCAGGCGCTCCTGGTAGGCGGCTTCGAAATTCATGTGCTGCAGCAGCACCGGCGGGAATCCGGCGCGCGCCATCAGGCTGGCCACGGCCTCGCGGGCATAGGGCAGCAGGGTGTTGGG
>LNFM01009000.1_pt1 | contig 14773 bp, 9 predicted proteins | sample 596031 | NCBI WGS metagenome assembly LNFM01 (sample SAMN04254537, study PRJNA301005) | activated carbon metagenome | isolation source: dual media filters at the Ann Arbor, Michigan drinking water treatment plant | place: USA: Ann Arbor
TCGCTTTCACGAAATGGAATACATCGAATACCGCGGGTGGGGAGGATCCGTTCATCAGGCCATCGAACAATGGACCACCCAGAAAACCACCGATTCGTTTCCGCTTCAATAACCGGTTTGTAATCCGGTCTTTCTTCAGAACCTGCACCCGTCATTCTTTTCCGCTGTACGCGGCACATCTTGCCGAGTGCCTCACACAGCCCTTCGCATTTTCATGACATGTTGTCAGATTCCGTGCCGGAACCAATGGCACATAACTTGTACTACCCTCATCCGCCAGACTCAGCCTGTTGATCCTGGAATGGAGGAAAGTGCGTCATGGAAGGCCGTCAATCAGTCCAACACAGCTTGAATCCTCGGTGGTGCCTGGCCTACGACACGATTGATCGTCAGGACATTGATCGCTTGGTCGAATGGCTGCAGACCTATCCTCGCTTGACGAAAGGTCCGATCACCGTCGAGTTCGAGTCGCGCTGGTCGCAATGGTTGGGAGCATCCCATTCGGTGTTTTGCAATTCTGGATCGTCGGCCAACTTGCTCATGTATTACGCCCTCCAGGCTTCCGGCCAGCTAAAGAATAAGAAGGTTATTGTCCCCAGTGTGGGCTGGGTGACGTCTATCGCGCCGGCCATGCAGTTCGGCTTTGAACCCATCATGTGTGAAGCCGACCCGGACACATTTGGGCTTGATCTGAATCACCTTGAAACACTTTTGAAGCAGCATCAGCCGCAGACGGTGATGCTCGTTCAGGTTTTGGGTGTGCCGCATAAGATGCGTGAAATGATGGCGCTGAAAGAACGCTATGGGTTTGTCTTGCTGGAAGACGCCTGTGCCGCAATCGGCGCGAGCTATGAAGGACGAAAAGTCGGTTCATTCGGAGATATGGCTAGTTTTTCCTTTTATTTCGGGCATCAGATGTCAACCATCGAAGGCGGCATGGTCTCCACGAATGACAAAGGGCTGGCTGATCTCCTCCTGATGCTCCGGAGTCACGGGTGGAGCAAGGATCTGGATACCGAGACCCATCGTGCACTCGTGACCCAGCACCTGATCGATGACTTTCACTCACCGTTCGTCTTTTACCAGCCTGGATTCAATCTGCGATCGACCGATCTGAACGCCTTTATCGGAATCGGACAGGTGGAGAAGCTGGATTGGATGACCGAACAGCGCCGGGCGAATCACGGGCGTTACCTGGATCGTCTCAGTTCCAGCTTCTATGTCCAACGGGCCCCGAAGAATAGTCAGGTCGCCAGCATTTCGGTCGGCTTGTTAGCGGAATCGCGCCAGCAGCGCCAGCGGATCGTTCAAGCACTCGTGGCGCGAGGGGTTGAGACCCGCATTTTCTCTGCCGGCAATCTTGGTCTTCACCCTTTCTGGACAAGCCGATATGGAGCGACCAGCTTTCCCGTAGCCGATCGGATTCACCACTGCGGCTTCTTTCTCCCAAACCACGCAGCACTGACGCCGGACGACGTCGTCACGATATCGCAGATTGTCCTGGAGGCTGCATGACAGGCCCGCTACTGGTGACCGGTGGGACCGGCCTGCTGGGATCGGCGGTTCGGAAGATCCGTCCCGATGCGATTTTCCTCTCGCGCGCAGACGGAGACCTCCGCGACCGCAGCGTCGCACAGCATCTGCTTGAAAACATCCGGCCAGGGCAAATCCTTCATCTCGCTGGGTTGGTCGGGGGCGTAAAGGCCAATGCAGCGAACAATAGCCGATTTTTTGAAGATAATGCGCTGATCAATACGGCAGTGCTATCCGCTGCTCGTTCCCTTGGAATACAGAGACTTGTGTCGTTTCTCTCAAGTTGTGCCTTTCCTCTCTTTTCGGATCGGGCAACGACCGAAGACGATCTCCAGGCCGCACTTCCATACGACGGCAATGCTGGATACGGCTACGCCAAGCGGATGCTGGACCTCCACACTCGCCTCGTGGCGAAAGAAGAGGCCTGGAAGTGGACCACGCTGACACCGGTCACGCTCTATGGGCCTCAAGATTCGTTTGATCCCGAGAGTGGTCATGTGGTGGGCTCGCTGATCAGCCGTTGCTGGGCGGCCAAATCAAGTGGGAATCCCTTTGTCGTGTGGGGCAGCGGCCGGGCGGTGCGCCAATTCGTCTTTGTCGACGACGTCGCAAAGATTGCCGTCGATGCCGTCCAACGGACCCTTGACTCAACCACGACTATCATTGCCCCGGATGAGGGCATCACCATTCAAACCTTGGCAGAAACCATCGCGTCGGTGATGGGTTACTCGGGTCCGATCGTATTCGATTGCAGTCAACCGGAAGGCGTGCTGGTGAAGCGCTTACAAAGCCGGTCATTTTCCGTGCGATTTCCTGATTGCCGCTTCGTCAGTCTGAGAAGCGGCCTCGAAGCGACGGTGCGTTGGTTTATTGATCACTCATCATCAGGGGACAAAGTCTCGAGCGGGTCCCTTCCACTCTGTCATCAGTCCTAGGAGTAGCCAACTCAATGACTACAAAACAGACACACGTACTGGTGACCGGGGGAGCGGGCTATATCGGATCGGTCCTGTGCAAACAGCTTCTTGACCGAGGTCATCGCGTCACCGTCCTCGACAATTTTCTCTATAGGCAGAACAGTCTGTTGGATTGCTGTGCCTTCGAGAACTTCCGTGTCGTCCGAGGGGACTGCCGCGATGAACGAGTCCTCACGGACTTGCTGCGTGAAGCCGACATCATCATTCCGCTTGCTGCGCTGGTGGGAGCGCCGTTGTGCAATCGTGATCGAGTGGGCGCCTACACGATCAACTTCGAGGCGGTGCAGATGCTGACCAAGCTGACATCACAACAGCAGCAGATCATCTTCCCGGTCACCAACAGTGGGTATGGCATCGGACAACCGGGCGTTCCCTGCACAGAGGATTCGCCGTTACGGCCCATCAGCTTGTATGGCGAGACGAAGGTCAAAGCCGAGCGGGTCGTGCTGGATCGCGGCAACGCGATCACACTCCGGCTGGCCACAGTCTTTGGCGCCTCTCCTCGAATGCGGATGGACCTCCTGGTCAACGACTTCGTATGGCGCGCGGTGCACGATCGAGCCGTCGTGGTGTTCGAAGGCCACTGCAAACGGAACTACATCCATATCCGCGACGTCGTGAAGGCCTTTCTCCACGCCATGGATCACTTTGAGGGCATGAAGAATCGCGCCTACAACGTCGGTCTGGACGACGCCAATCTCTCGAAACTTGAATTGTGCCGGGAGATCCAACGACACATTCCTCAATTTGTCTTTTTTGAAGCGCCAATCGGAGAAGATCCCGACAAACGGGACTACATCGTCTCGAATGAACGGATTCTCTCGACCGGGTTCAAGCCAGACTGGTCGTTAGAACGCGGCATCCAGGAATTGACCAAGTGCTACACCATCGTGACCGGAACGGGATACGGCAATGTCTAGCGCCGGCATTCAACGGATAGAAGGAGGGGCTCGATGATCATCAGCCGCACACCTTTTCGCATCTCCTTCTTCGGAGGCGGAACCGACTACCCCGTGTGGTTTAAAGAACACGGCGGCGCCGTCCTTGCCACCACGATCGACAAATATTGCTATATCAGCTGCCGGTATCTGCCGCCGTTTTTTGAGCATCGCACACGAATTGCCTATTCACGCATTGAACAGGCCAAGACCAACGCCGACATCGAACATCCGGCAGTTCGCGGCGTACTTCAGCATCTCAACATCTCTCACGGACTGGAGATCCATCATGACGGGGACTTGCCCGCAAGAACGGGACTGGGCTCGAGCTCTTCTTTTACCGTCGGATTGCTCCACGCGCTCTATGCCTTGCAGCACTCGATGCCGAGCAAGGCGGAACTGGCTCATGCGGCCATCCATGTCGAACAGAATATCCTTCAGGAATCCGTCGGCTGCCAGGACCAAGTCATGGCCGCACACGGGGGACTCTGTCGGCTGCAGTTCTTTCAAAACGGCGAAATCGGATATACCCCGCTCGTCATGAAGCCCGAGCGGCTGGCCGCATTCCAAGACCACTTGTTGCTGTACTTCACCGGGTTTTCACGAACCGCCTCGGAAATCGCCAAAGAGCAAATCGCGAAGACAAAGCAACGCCGGGTTGAGCTGTTTGCCATGCTGCAAATGGTGCAGGAGGGCGTCTCCATCTTGTCCGGAGACCGGAACCTCGCGGACTTCGGCGAGCTGCTGCACGAAGCCTGGATGGTCAAGCGCAGCCTGACTTCGAAAATCACCACGCCGATGATCGATGACATTTATGAGGCGGCAAGGGGAGCCGGGGCGCTCGGCGGGAAACTCTTGGGAGCAGGCGGTGGCGGATTCATGCTCTTCTTCGCACGGCCGGAGACGCATGCCCAAATACGGGCATCCCTGCCGGGGCTACTGGAAGTCCCCTTTCGCTTTGAAGGTCTCGGCAGCCAGATCGTGTTTTACCAGCAGGAAAGCCCGATCATTCGCGACGTGTCGTGGGGCGAGGAGAGACACACTGTCGACATTCACGCCTCGATTCCGTTCGGAAAGGTGGCATGACCGGCACTGCACTCCAGAGCTGCGATCTCCTCGTGCTATGCGGGGGCCAAGGCACCAGGCTTCGGTCAGTGGTCCACGATCGTCCCAAACCGATGGCTCCGGTCGGCGATCGCCCCTTTCTCGAGTTTGTCATTGCCCCGTTGGTCGCTCAGGGCATTCGGCGTGTCATTCTCTGCACCGGATACATGAGCCAACAGGTGGAACAATGGTTTCTCGCACAAGAGCATGACTACGAACTGCTGTTTTCCCGTGAGGCACGTCCAATGGGAACCGCCGGAGCACTTGCACAGGCCGCGCATCTCGTCCAGAGCACCGAGGTGATCGTCGTCAATGGCGACTCAGTCTGTGATGTGCGCCTGGCCGGGCTGTTGCATCATCACCGCGCGACCGGCGCATGCGCGACAGTCACATTGATTCCGGCCACAGCTCGGACTGATGCAGGGTGTGTAGAAATGAACGCTGACACTCAACTGACTGGCTTCCAGGAAAAGGGTCCCGCCAAGCGGGGCTCCTTCCATAACGCCGGCATCTATGTCTTCGACCGGTCCGTTCTAAGCCGGATCCCGGCCGAACGCGCCTCTTCCATTGAAACGGATCTCCTTCCCGGGTTGCTCGATCAGGGCCTATACGGATATGTGACCGAGGCTCCCTTATTCGATATCGGCACACCAGAGCGGTTAACCCAGTTTCGTACCCATGTCGAATCGCTTGCCCCAGTTGCCATGGCCGGAGCTTCGGCCTCGCCGGACCGGAGGCGGCCTCGATCATGACGACGCCACAGACCGTCAGCACCCTTCCATTTTCACAACGCGGGGAGCGGCTGATCGGCCAAGAGATGTTTAAAGTCATGGACCGCGCCCAAGCGCTCGAGCGCCAAGGTCATCGCGTCTGCCATCTTGAGCTCGGTAATCCCCGGATTGCTCCGCCTCAAGAAATTATCGAGGCGACCGTGGCCGCCATTGAGGCCAAGCAACTCGGCTATGCCCCGATGGCAGGACTTCTGGAACTGCGCACGGCACTGGCGGATCGATATGCACGCACCGCCAATCGCGCGATCGACGAGCACCAGGTCGTGATCAGCCCGGCCAATTTGATCATCAGCCAGTTCCTCGACCTAACGTGTAATTCCGGAGACCGCATCGCGCTGTTCACGCCGGCCTTTCCTTCCTACTGGGCGGCGGCGGCACATATCGGACTCGAGGTCATTCCAGTTTCTCTGAGTCAGGACAATGGATTCCACTTGGCCGAGTCGCATATTGAGGCAGCCTTGGCTCTCCACCCCAGGGCTATCATCGTCAACTCGGCTAATAACCCGACGGGGGCTGTCTATACCCAACCCATGTTGGAGCGGTTAGTCCGGCGATGCGAAGAGGAACAGGTCTGGCTCCTGAGCGACGAAACCTACGGCGATCTGTCTTTCGGCTGGCCGTTTTTCAGCCTGGCCGCTTGCCCTTCTCCGCAGCTCGTCGTGATGTCATCATTTTCCAAAGTGTTTTCCATCCCCGGCTATCGGATCGGCTATGCCATTGCCCATCCATCTGTGGCAGACAAACTGGCGCTTTCGACATCGACACTGATTTCCTGCCTGCCCGCCTTTACGCAAATCGGTTGCCTGGCAGGCCTCTCCGTGCTCGACCGCTATGTCACCCATGTGCGATCTCATTGCAGCCGGGTCACCAGCACCTGCGCATCGATGATCAATCGCTCGGGCGTGCTGCGATGCGCCTCTCCCGAGTCCGGATTTTATCTCTTCGTGGATCTTCAACATACCGGGCTCACCGATACGTCCTTCAGCACGCGCCTCCTCGAAGAGAAGCATACGGCGGTCACACCCGGAAGCAGTTTTGGGTCAGACTGCGCGTCGTTTATTCGCATTGCGACCTGCGGACAGGAGACGGATGTGTTGGAAGGTGTTCAACGAGTCATTCATTGTGCCCGGCAACGACGAGGAACTCATGCCAAAGTCGCTTGATGTGTTGTTCGTAACACCCCCAAGCCGGGTGCAGGTCTACCAGGATCTGAGCCGTGATCTGGCGGCCATCGAGCCGCCGGTGTGGTCAGGAATGTTGACGACCTTTATTCGGAACAACGGATATGAGGCGACCATCCTGGACGCGGAAGCTCAAGGTCTCAACCATCGGCAGACGGCAGAAGCCATTGTCGCGGCCAATCCGCGGCTCGCGGTGTTTGTGATCTATGGACAGCAACCCTCTGCCTCCACTCAATGTATGCCGGCGGGTCGAACCGTCTGCGAGATACTGAACAACCTGTCAGACATTCCCTCGCTGGTCATGGGTACCCACGCCTCTGCGCTGCCGAAACGAACGCTCCTCGATGAACCCTACACCTACGTCTGCCAGGGAGAAGGGCCGCACACGATTCTCGGGCTTCTTCGCGCTCTGAATGGATCACAGTCCTTGCTGGCGAGCGTGCCGGGGCTCTGGTACCGGCAGGACGGACAAGCGGCTTCCAACCAGACTGCGCCGCCGATTGCGGATCTCGATGCCGTGCTCCCGGAACAGGCCTGGGATGTCCTCGACATGACCCGCTACCGTGCGCACAACTGGCATTGCTTCGACAACCTCGATGCGCGCCAGCCTTACGCATCACTGCAAACCAGTCTCGGCTGCCCCTTCAAATGTTCCTTCTGTTGCATCAATGCCCCATTTGAAGTGCCGATGCTCAGAACCTGGAGTCCCGACAATGTGATTCGCCAGATCGACAGGCTTGTCCGGGTCTACGGCGTGACCAACATCAAGATTCCCGACGAGATGTTCGTCCTGAATCGTCGCCATGTGATCGGCATTTGCGATCATATCATCGAGCGCGGCTACCGTCTCAATATCTGGGCCTATGCGCGCGTCGATACAGTCCAGGATCTCGTGCTCGAAAAGCTGAAAGCAGCCGGGTTTCATTGGTTGGGTCTGGGCATCGAATCCGGAAGTCAGCATGTACGTGACGGCGTCGAGAAGGGACGCTTCGGGGAACCGGAGATCATGAATACCGTCAAGAAAATCCAGGCGCACGGTATCCATGTCGCCGCCAACTACATTTTCGGCCTTCCAGACGACACACTCGACAGCATGCAATCGACACTGGATCTCGCGTTTACCCTCAACACCGAATGGGCCAACTTCTATTGCGCCATGGCCTATCCGGGGTCGCCGCTGTATGCCCAAGCAAAAGAGAAAGGGTGGTCATTGCCGGACGATGCCGGCGGGCCTGGCTGGATCGGCTACTCGCAGCACGCCTACGATACCCTTCCGCTCCCGACTGACAGGCTGGCAGCGACTCAGGTGTTGGATTTCAGAGACCGGGCATTCCAGCAATATTTTCAGAGCGCCGGCTATCTCACGATGCTTGACCGGACCTTCGGACCTCGCGTCGTACAGCATGTAACTGATATGTGCGCGCACAACGTGCGCCGTCGCCACCACGATCTGGCGGCGGCCCCGGCAGCCTAACCACGACCTTAGGGAGAGACGGCATGATCAAAGTTGCAGATTACATCATCAATACATTGGCTGAGCGTGGCATCGATAAGATGTTTGTCGTGTATGGTGCCGCCAACGGCGATTTGATCGACGCCTTCACGCGAACGGCGGCCACCGAATATGTCGCTGTCATGCACGAACAGGCCGGAGGTTTCGCCGCAGAAGCGTACGCCAAAGTCAAAGGGGTGCCGGGAGTCGCCATTGCCACCAGCGGGCCGGGGGGCATGAACCTGCTGACGGCGATGGGCAATTGTTTTTACGATTCCATCCCTTGTGTCTTTATGACCGGGCAGATCAATTCGCGCTTCCTCCGTCCGGATCCATCTATTCGGCAAATCGGGTTTCAAGAAACGGACATTGTGGCGATGGCGGCGCCGGTCACGAAATACGCCAAGATGATTCTGAAGCCGGAGGATGTCCGGTACGAACTGGAAAAAGCCTTGTGGCTTTGCCAGAACGGTCGTCCCGGTCCGGTGCTGCTCGATATTCCGCTGGATGTGCAGAAAGCCACGATCGACGTGAAGCAGCTGATCGGGTTCGAAGCGCCGGCAGCGGCAAGTTTTGATGTCGAAGTCGTGGATACACAGATTCAGCGCTTGCTGGCCGATTTGCGGTCGGCGGAGCGACCGGTCATGTTGATCGGAGGGGGCGTGCGGCTAGCGGATGCGCAGGATGAAGTGCGCGAGCTCGGCCGGCGCTTACAAATGCCCTGTTTCCCAACGTGGAATGCGTTGGACGTCATTTCTTCCGACTACGAGTATTACGGCGGGCGTGTCGGAACCTATGGCGGAGCGGGACGCAATTTCGGCATCCAGAACAGCGATCTCCTGCTCTCGATCGGCAGCCGTATTTCGGGCCGGATCACCGGTGGGAATGTCCAGAGCTTTGCCCGCCATGCCAAGAAGTATCTCGTGGAAATCGATCCGGCCATGGTGCAGCGGAAATTCCAGCAGGTGCCGTTCGACGTCAATATTCTCTGCGATGCCAAGGTATTCACGCGTCGGCTGTTCGCCTCACTGGATCGCAGCAAGAAGGGGTGCGGAAACTGGGCGGGATGGACGGCTCAAGTCATGGAGTGGAAGCAGAAGTACGATCCCGTCCGGCCGGAGTTCTTTGCCCAACGGGAGCGCGTTCACCCCTATGCCTTCATGCGGCGTCTGTCTGAAAAGATGGGGGCGACGGATATTCTAGTCGGCGATTGCGGAGGCAATATCGTCGTCAGCAACCATGCGTTCGAGACCAAATATGGCCAACGGAACCTGACCAACAACGGTAATTCCCCCATGGGTTTCTCGTTTGCCGGTGCGATGGGGGCCTGGTTTGCCGATCCGTCACGCCAAGTCGTCTGCACGATCGGCGATGGGGGATTCAACATGAATCCCCAAGAACTGCAGACCTTCGTGAATTATGGAGTCAAGGTCAAAACCTTCATCCTGAACAATCATATTTACGGTATCACCAAAGCCTACCAGGAAACAAATTTCCAGGGCCGCGCCGAGGCCTGCGGACCAAAGGGCTACCGGCCTCCGGACTTCATGAAACTCACGCAGGCCTATGGCATCAAGACCGTGACCATCGCCAATCACGCCGAGATGGATGCGAAGATCGAAGAAGTGCTGCAATTCGATGGACCGGTCGTCTGCGATGTGGACATGCACGAGTATCACACCTATGAGCCGAGAATCTTCGGGTGGAAGACACCCATCGAAGATATGTATCCCTATCTCCCGCGGGATGAGTTCCGCAAGAACATGACGATCGAACCGGCCGAGGGATGGATGAATCCGGAATATCCCGACGTCGTGAAAGCACAACAGCCGTGAGCAGAATGATCCTGATGACGATCCTTACTGAACCGATACGAGGTGCCAGATGAAAGTGCTCTTACTCTATCCCTCCTGGACCGGTGCCTATGGGTTATTCGGACACTTTGCGAGGCGCAATTCAACCTGGCCGCCGCTGAATCTCGCCTTACTGGCCGCGATTGCCGAACAGCACGGTCACGATGTGTCGATCATGGACGGGGAGGCCGAGCAGATTACGCTGGACGCCATGGTCCAGCGTGCCGTGGCGATGAAGCCCGATGTGATCGGATTCACCGCGACGAGCCCGTTCTTCCATATCAGCAAAGCCGTGGCCGAAGGCATCAAACGTATCGCGCCTCAGATTCCTATCGTCGTCGGCGGGCCGCATATCACCATCATGAAGGAAGAAGCATTGCTCCCGGCGTTCGATTACGCTTTTGTCGGCGAAGCCGAAGAATCCTGGCCGCAGTTTTTGAATCAGCTTGGACAGGGAAGGGATGTCTCGAACGTCGCCGGGATCATTTTCAGGCGAAACGGCGAACTGGTGTCGACCGGTCAACCGGCAGACATCACCGACCTGGATGCATTGCCGGCGCCAGCCCGGCACCGGCTGGACATGTCACGCTATAAACTCGGTACTTTGCGGGGACGCTTGCCGTTCACCTCTATCCAAACCATGCGCGGCTGTCCGTGGAAGTGCATTTTCTGCGCATCGGAAGCCTTGAAAACAACCGAGATGAGAGTCCGGTCGCCGCGCTCGGTCGTCAATGAGATGAAGCAGGTCGTCGAACAGTTCGGCACCCGCCACTTTTACATCGTCGACGATGTCATGACTCTTTGGAAAGAACACATTCTCGAAATTGCCGAGCTCATTACCCAGGAAAAACTGGAGATTACCTTTGAAGGAAGCACCAGAGCCAATCTGGTCGAGGATGAAGTCATCGCCAGACTGGTGAAGAGTGGATTGATCCGGCTGTCGTTCGGGTTGGAAACGGTCGATCCGGAAATCCGCAGGACGATGAAGAAGCAAGTCCCGCTCGAACATTACGTCAAGGCGAATGGCATCTGCAATAAGTACGGAGTCGAAGCGCTGAACTCCGTCATGATCGGACTCCCGGGTGAAACGAGGGACACCGTCATGGCGACGTTAACCTTCCTGCGGAACGCGCGAGAAGTCAAACAAGCCAACTTTGCGATTGCCGTTCCCTATCCTGGCACTGAATTTCATGAACTTGCCGTGAAGGGTGACAAGGGCGTGAAGCTCATGACGAAAGACTTCTCGGAATATCGCCGTTACGGGTCAGCCGTCACCACGGTCGGAGATCTCTCGCCCCGCGATCTCATTGACCTGCAGAACGAAGGGTTTGTGAGTATTTACTCGGCCCCGTGGCGCTGGATTCCCATGCTGCAGAAGCATGGGGTCATCGGCGGGACGCTCATGCTGATTCGCGTCGCGCGGCTGCTTTCCCAAAAGCTGTTCAAACGTTCGGGGAAACAGGTCGGGGAGCAGCTGGTCAGCCTCGGCGACGGCGGATTCAGCATCGTGGAGGGCCCGGAACTCACGACAGCCCCCGGCTTCTCAGGTTCGACCGGGTCGGGAGTCCAAGGAACGACTGCAATGCCCTTGTTGCAGATTGCCTCACGATCGAGATCGACTCCGGCCCCGGCCGGCCACTACGGCACACCCGGTCGTCCCAATGGCTAACAGTGTCTGAATATTATTGACGGAATAGGCACCGTGACACGATCACAACCACACATTCTCCTCATTCAACTCGAATTCCCCAACTGGGCACAGGCTCGAGCCTGGACGTATCCGGCCTGCTTCGGGGTTGCTGAAGGCTTGTGCGCGAACGGTGCTACCTGCACGACGATTCCACTCATGGCCAACGCCGCGTTCTCCACAGAATCCTGGCTGGCACATGCGAGACAAGCCGTTGCCGGCCGACAGTTCGATCAAGTGTGGGTGTGGCTCGTCCATTCCCCGCTGGATCCCACGGTCCTTGAATGGATCACCGGCTTGGCACCCATTCGGGTGGGCATTGTCATGGAGTCGCTCGTTTATGAAGAGGAGGACTATGCCTGGGCCAGCCATCTTCGAAGCAGGCAGGGTCTCGTGGACAAACAGCTGCTGGCATTTACGCACGCGCTGCTTCCTGACGAACGAGACGTGGACAGTCTCGCCTCGCGCATGCCTATTCAGGCTCTATGGTGGCCCACCATGGTGCCGGCGCGATTCATCACATGCCTTGAACATCCCCCGCTGCACCGGCGCGGTGTGTTTCACGGACAGCCCTATGGACCACGCAAGCAATGGGTGACTCATGCCGCCCTCCAGAATTGCATGAGCTTTGTCGGCCCGGCGTCGCCACAGACGTCTCCGCAGCAACAGTTTGATCGGTTGCAACAGACGATGTCCCAAAGGCTCTCCAGTCATCTCCCCATGACGCGGGGACAGATGTCGGAGTATGCCGACACGTTGAAGCTTATCCGCGAAACCGAGTTCACGCAGTGGATGACCCAGCTTCCTCAGTGGGCAGCCATTGTCAATTTACCGAGTCTGGCAAAGTTTTTCGGCGGACGCGTCTATGAGGGGATGGCAGCAGGGCGCCCTGTGCTGTCTTACGCCGTCCCGCATCACCCGCTGAATAACGCCCTGTTCACCGAAGGAGAAGAAATCTTATTCTTTTCTCCTGATAGTCCGGATTCCCTCAGAGACCTGCTGGACCGGGTTATCCACGATGACACATTCGCAGGCGCCATTGCACGGAAAGCACAACGAAAACTCCTGGCTCACCACACCAGTGAGCACCGAATGGCTCAGACCCTAAGCTGGATTGAGACGGGGCAACAGCCGGACTATGGCATCGGATCCTCATCCGGAATGGGGGCCGCCCGTTTCAAAAGAGCTGCCATGGGAGAATCCATTTCCCCGTCGGATATGGCCTTCGAGCCACTCAGCGGAGAGGCGCGTTCTTCTTCCTTCACACCATCAACAACTGTTTTCGTATTGACTGTAGACGATCCGGCCTTTCAATCATGCATGGATGCACTCGACAAACAGGAAGGCCATCCATGCAAGGTGGAGATTATCCGCAATATCAGCCCCTTCAACGCTGCGGCTCAAGAAATGATTCGACGTTGCCGGACGCCGTACTTCATTCAGGTCGATGAAGATATGATTCTGAACCCCGAAGCGGTCAGCCGGATGGAGCAGGCGATGACGCAGGCACCGGCTGAAGTCGGCATGATCTGTTTCCATCTCTATGACGAAGATCGTGAATGTCCTATCCAAGGGATCAAGATCTATCGAACTGAATTGATGAAAAGACTGATGTTCCGCGATTTAAAAGCCAGTGAAATGAATCTGCTGGACCAAATGGGAGAGCAGGGGATTCGGTGGATTCTCCATCCCGACGTGCTCGGACGCCATGGCACTCAGTACACACCGGACACGATCTACCGACGCTATAAGACCATGTATGAGAAAGACATCCGGCAGTGGAATCTCCTGACTTCCGATATTCACCGGAAAGCCAACAAGTTTCGTGAGACCGGCGACGTTCTGCAACTATTTGCCCTGCTGGGAGCCGCTCACGGCATCATCGACGCGCCACGGGTCGCGGATCGAGAGAAAGATGCCCGTCTGTATAATCTGAAAGAGCTGGAGATCTTCGGACGGCTGTTTAAGAGTGCCCCGCCGATAAGTCAGACTTACGATCCCTCACGTGCATCCGAGCCGCTGAAGAATCCACCGCTCCCATTTGACCAAGTCCGCTGGAATCTCGCCTCGGCGCCAGCCCATTCCTCTGGGGGAACATCGGCCACTCGGCAACTGGACCAGCCTCAACCCGAGATGCCGCCGTACCGCCCTAAGTTACGACGCCGGGTCCTGATCGTGACACCACACTTCTGGCCGTCTGTGGGCGGTGTCGAAACGGTGGCAGAGGATCTCGGCACAGGGTTCAGTGCGGCTGGATTCCAAGTAGAGATCGCCTGCTATGAGCATCCCGACAGAACGTCGAGTAGCCATCGGGGGATCGGCATCCTCCCGGTCGCGCCTCCGGATCGGATGATGAACGGCATGCCGGTCGCCGCCACGCAGGTGAAGGACCTGGTCGCATCGAATCGGTACGATGCCTGTATCTTGCTGGGCTCGCCCATGAATGCGCTGTTCTACGCCATCCTAGAGCTACAGGACCTGAAGAACCGACGCATCCTGTTCCAGCCAACAATGAATCAGGAGGGGTACGACTTTATCCAGCAACGACCGGTCGTGGCCTCGCTCTTGAAACAACTCATGGAACAAATGACGGCCATCATCGCGCTTGGCCATGCCACCCTTGATTCCCGTTTTTGTCGAGAGACTGGGGTTCCTGCCACGATCATCCCGAACGGGACCTCCACACTCAGTCCCGCATTCGACTTTAGAGAGAAGTACCAGATTGGAGAAGATCGTTTCCTCATCGTGCATGTGGCGAATCTGTACCGAATCAAGAACCATCTTGGCCTCCTCAAGTCGCTGGAACAATTGCCGCCACGAGCCATGCTCGTGATGATCGGCCATCCGACACACGAAACCGACTACGTCGACGAAGTGCGCCGAGCCCTCTCGACTCGGCCGGACGTCCTCTATATTCCGGGGCTCCATCGGGATGGGGTTGCGGCAGCGTTTCAAGCCGCCAATCTTGTCGTGCTTTCTTCCGATGCCGAAGTCTCGCCGCTCTGCCTCCTGGAGGCCATGAGCCTGCGACGGCCTTGGCTCGCCACCCCCGGCTGCGGCATGGCCAACGAACAGGCGGGCGGCTTGATCCTGCCTCTGCAGGAGTTTCGAGGAGCCGTCGACGTGTTGATGGCCCATCCCGACTATTGCGCACAGTTGGCACAGTCTGGCTACGAGCATTGGGCCACATGCTACCAGTGGGAATCTATTCTGGCCG
>LNFM01010112.1_pt1 | contig 14772 bp, 17 predicted proteins | sample 596031 | NCBI WGS metagenome assembly LNFM01 (sample SAMN04254537, study PRJNA301005) | activated carbon metagenome | isolation source: dual media filters at the Ann Arbor, Michigan drinking water treatment plant | place: USA: Ann Arbor
TCGATCACTGCCGAACGCCGCCAGGCGGTCATCAAGGACTATGCGACCGGCCCCAACGACACGGGCAGCCCCGAGGTGCAGGTCGCCATCATCAGCGAACGCATCGTCAACCTGACCGAGCACCTCAAGACCCACGCGAAGGACTTCCATTCGCGCCGCGGGCTGCTCGTGCTGGTCGGCCAGCGCCGTGGCCTGCTGGACTACCTGAAGCGCAAGGACCAGAAGCGCTATGAGACCCTGATCGGCCGGCTGAACCTGCGCCGCTGATCGCCTCCGGGGGCGGCTCGCCTCCCCCGGACCCGCGTGGTGTCGCGGTCCGACCGGGACCGCGCCACCGCCCAAGCCGCGCCGGGACACCTGCCGGCCTTGCGGCCTGTGCGCCACGGCGCCACGCTGCGCCGATGACCGAGACCCTCCCCGACCTCCTCCTCATCGGCTGCGGCAAGATGGGCGGCGCCATGCTGTCCGGCTGGCTCGAACGCGGCCTGTCGCGCGCCGTGGTGGTGGAACCCTACGCGCCCGCCGCGGAGGCCTTCGCCGGGCGCGCCACCATCATCCCTGACGCCAGTGCGATCCCAGGGGATTTCGCGCCAGGCGCCGTGGTCTTCGCCATCAAGCCGCAGGAAGCCGAGGCGACGCTGCCCGCCTTTGCCCGCTTCACCGCGGGCGGCGCGCTGTTCGTCTCGATCATGGCGGGGCGGTCGGTCGCCTCGATGCGCGCGGCCCTGGGCGATACCGCCGCTGTTGTGCGCGCGATGCCCAATACACCTGCCGCCGTGCGCCAAGGCTTCACCGCCGCATATGCCGCGCCAGGCGTGACCGACGCGCAGCAGGCACTGGCCGATGCGCTGCTCCAGGCTGTCGGCGAAGTCGCCTGGGTCGCGGACGAGGACCAGATCAACCCGGTCACCGCGGTCTCCGGCGGCGGCCCGGCCTATGTCTTCCTACTCGCGGAAGTGATGGAGAAGGCCGCCATCGAACAGGGCCTGCCGCCCGACCTGGCGCGGCGCATGGCCCGCGCCACGGTGGCCGGGTCCGGCGCGCTGCTGGCGGCCAGCCCGCAGGACGCCGCGGATCTCCGCCGCGCCGTCACCAGCCCCAAGGGCACCACCGAACGCGCCCTGGCCGTGCTGATGGACCCCGATGCCTGGCCGGCGGCGATGTCGAAGGCGATCCAGGCCGCCACCGACCGCGCGCGGGAATTGGCAGGCTGACCGCGCCGCCCCATATCCTCCCCCGATGACCGAGATCGACGAAGACGCCCTGGTGGCCGCCCTGTGGCGGGTGATCGCAACCCATGGCTGGCCGGGCCTGACCATGGGCCGCCTCGCCGCCGAGGCAGCCGTGCCGATGGCCACGTTGCGCGACCGCTTCCCCAGCCGGCTCGACCCGCTGATCCTGCATGGCAGGCGGGTGGACCATGCCGTGCTGGCCGGCACCATCCCCGGCCAGGGGGGCGCGGCGCGCGACCGGCTGTTCGATGTGCTGATGCGCCGGCTCGATGCCATGCAGCCGCATCGCGCGGGCATCCTGCGCTTCCTGCGCGACATGCGGCGCGACCCGTCGCTTGCGGTGCTGCTCGGGCCGCAAATGTCGCTGTCGATGCGCTGGATGCTCGATGCCGCCGAGATCGAGGGCAGCGGCGGGCGGCGCCGCGCCATGTCGCTCGGCCTGGTCGGCGTGTGGCTGGCGACCGTGCGCGCCTGGGCGGAGGATGAGAGCGAGGATCTCGGCCCCACCATGGCGGCGCTGGACCGGGCGCTGGATCGCGCCGAGCAGGTCGCGCGCACGCTGCGCCTGTTGCCCGACGCCGCGCCGGAGCCGTCCGCCGAGGCGTAAGTCACACCGTCATCGAACAGAAGCCGTTTGCGCGATATCAAGGCGCGCCGGATGTGCTCTAGTATCTCGCATCAGCGAAGAAAAAGGGGTGTGGACGATGTCTGACCGTTTCGGCTTCAAGCCCGACATGGACGTCTTCAAGATGTTCTCGGACTTCAAGATGCCGGCGATGCCCGCCGCCATGCCGGACATGGAGGCGCTCGCCGCCGCCCAGCGCAAGAACATCGAGGCCTTCTCGGCGGCCAACCGCGTGGCGCTGGAAGGCGCGCAGGCCGTCGCGCGCCGCCATATGGAAATCCTGCAGTCGTCGGTCGCCGAAATGACCGAGGCGATGAAGGGCTTCGCCAGCGCCCAGGCGCCGCAGGACAAGGCCGCCAAGCAGGCCGAACTGGCCAAATCCACCTACGAGAAGGCGGTCGCGAACCTCCAGGAACTGGCGGACCTGATCCAGCGGTCGAACAGCGAGGCGATCTCGCTGCTCAACAAGCGCTTCGCCGAGGCGATGGACGAGGTGAAGACCATCGTCGCGAAGCAGCGCGCCTGACGCGTCAGCGGGTCGGCGCGGGCCCGGTCCCGCGCCCGATCTGGCGGCCACTGGAATCGTAGCGGCGCCAGCTGTCGCCGCTGCGCTCGATCCGCCCCTGGCTTCGGCCCGAGGAATCATAGATCCGCGCGGTGTTGCCCGACCATTCGGTGCGACCCTGCGTGCGGCCTGACGAATCATAGTGCCGCAGCGTGTCGCCGCTACGTTCGGTGCGGCCCTGGGTGCGGCCGCTGCTGTCGTAATGCCGGGTGGTCCCGCCGTTGTGTTCGGAGCGGCCGACCTGGCGGCCCGAGGCATCGTAATGCCGCTGGACGGCGCCGCCCTCGGTGCGCCCGACCGTGCGCCCGCTGGAATCATAGGCGCGGCCATCCTTCTGCGCCGCCGCCGGCAGCGCCACGACCATCATCACCAAAAGCGCAACCAGGGCGCGCATCGGCATGTCCTTCCTCGGGGCCAGGCGCGCAGCATCGCGCGGCTTCGCGGCAAGTCTGGGGCAGGCTGATTTACACATCACCGTCACGTTGCTAGGAACCGGCGCCCCCCGACCCGCCCGCGCCTCGGCGCCCGGAGCCCACCCGGCCATGAAGATCGTCGCCTGCAACAGCAACCGCCCGCTGGCCGAGGCCGTTGCCGCCGCCTGCGGCCTGCCGCTGACCAATGCCTCCGTGCGGCGCTTCGCCGATCTCGAGGTCTTCGTGGAAATCCACGAGAATGTCCGCGGCGAGGACGTGTTCGTGGTGCAGTCCACCTCCTATCCGGCGAACGACAACCTGATGGAGCTGCTGATCACGCTGGATGCGCTGCGGCGCGCCAGCGCGCGGCGCATCACCGCGGTCATCCCGTATTTCGGCTATGCCCGGCAGGATCGGAAGTCGGGATCGCGCACGCCGATCAGCGCCAAGCTGGTGGCGAACCTGATCACCGAGGCCGGCGCTGACCGTGTGCTGACGATGGATCTGCATGCCGCGCAGATCCAGGGCTTCTTCGACATCCCGGTGGACAACCTGTTCGCCGCGCCGCTGTTCTCGCGCGACATCCAGGACCGCACGGCCGGGCGCGAATTGATGGTGGTCAGCCCGGATGTCGGCGGCGTGGTGCGGGCGCGCGCGATTGCGGCGCGCCTCGGCGTGGACCTTGCCATCATCGACAAGCGGCGCCCGCGTGCGGGCGTGTCGGAAGTGATGAACGTGATCGGCGAGGTGGAAGGCCGTCACTGCCTGCTGGTGGACGACATCGTCGATTCGGGCGGCACGCTGTGCAACGCCGCCGAGGCGCTGCTCAAGAACGGCGCGCAGTCAGTCGGCGTGTATGTGACGCATGGCGTCTTCTCGGGCGGCGCGGTGGCACGCATCGGGGCTGCCCCCATCGAGATGATGACCGTGACCGATTCCATCCAGGCGACCGAGGCGGTCCGCATCTCGCGCAACATCCGCCAGTTGACCATCGCGCCGCTGCTGGCCGAGGCGATGAAGCGCATCAGCGAGGAAAGCTCGGTCTCCTCGCTCTTTAATTAGGCCCTCAAGCGGCGGGCGCGGCCCATCCGGGCCGCTTGCCTTCGCGCCATGCACTGGCGTGCTGGCGGCGGCTGGTGGTCTGGGCGCGGTCGCGCTGTGCGCTCGCGGCCCGATGCTGGGCATCGGGCCGGTCTTGGGAGGGTGGAGCGTGCCCGATCCGGCAGCCGCGATCATCGGCCTGTATCGCCGCCACGGCCTGGCTTGGGCGGCGTTGCGGGACGGCGGGACCTTCGTCGAGGCCGGGTGGCTGGCGCGCTTCATGGAATTGCTGCCGGCGGGTGGCAGCGTTCTCGACATCGGCTGCGGGTCGGGCGCACCGATCGCGGCGACGCTCGCGACCGCCGGCTTCGCGGTGACCGGTCTCGACACCAGCGCGCCGCTGCTGGGCCTGGCGCGCGCGCGACTGCCCGATGCGACCTGGATCGAGGGCGACATGCGCGACCTGGCGCTGGGTCGCCGCTTCGACGGGCTGCTCGCCTGGGACAGCTTCTTTCACCTGGCGCAGGACGACCAGCGGGCGATGGTCTCCCGCTTCGCCGCGCATGCCGCACCCGGTGCGGCGCTGATGTTCACCAGCGGTCCCGATGAGGGTGAGGCGATCGGCGCGCTGCAGGGCGAACCCCTGTTCCATGCGAGCCTCGGCCCGTGCGAGTACCGGTCGCTTCTGGATGCGGCGGGCTTCTCGGTGGTCGGGCATGTCGCGGAGGATCCCGCCTGCGGCGGACGCACGGTCTGGCTGGCGCAGCTGGCGTAGACCGGGCGCCGCGGTCCCCTTGGCGCGTTCCTCAGGCCCGTCAAGGACGAACCGTCGAAGCACACCATGAATCGGGGGCGCACCTTGCGGCGCGCCCCCGACATCGCTGAACCGTCGTGGCGGTTACGCCAGCCGGCGCGTCTCCACCGCCGACACGGCGCTCGCGGCACCCGCGCGCCCGGCCAGGAAGGCCGCGCCGGCGCCCAGCAGCAGCGTCACGAAGGCCCAGATCGCGCCAAGCTTCGTGGCCTGCGCCGTGGCATCGGCCGCTTCGCGCGCCCGCTGCTCGACAGCCGCAGCGGTGCGGCGGGCCTCGGCCTCGTAGGCCTCGATCCGCTGGCGCGCCTCGGCTTCGCTGATCTGCGCTTCCGCCGCCACCAGGGCGGCCGCGCGGGCGCGGTCAGCTTCGGTGATGGTGCCGTTCGACGCGCTGCGACCCAGCACCTCGGCAAGCGCCGCGGCACGCTGTTCGGTCGTCATGCGCGCCGGGTCCTGCGGCGCCGAGAGCGCGGCACGCACGCGATCCACTGCCGCGCGCGGGTCGAGCTCCGGCGTTGCCGCGCCAACCGCCGCGCCAACACCCTGGGCCGCGCCGCCGACGGCATTGCCGACCGCATTGCCGACACCCGCCGCCGCGCCGCCGAGCAGCGACAGCGTCAGCACCACTGTGAAAGCCCAGACGCCCAGGCCATGGAAGCCGCCGCGGTCGCGGATGCCTGCATGCGCCAGGCGCGCGGCCACGAAGGCACCCGCCGCCACCGCGACGACCTGCGCGCCCGCGATCCAGGCACCGCCTGCCTTGGCGAAGGACATCGCATCGGGCGTGTCCCGCGCCACCGCATCCACCGTGCCGGCGCCGATGGCAACGCCGAGCGCGGTCAGCGCCGCGCCGGCGGCCAGCGCCACCGCGGTGCCGATCACGACCGCGCCGAGCGGATGCGTGCGGCGCCCTTCAAGGGGCGCCACCGCCGCGGGAACCGCGTAGCCCGGCTCGCCGATTACGGTCGTGCTCACTTGTCGCGCACCGCGTCCCGCACGGCGTCCTTGGCGCCGCCAACGGCGTTCTGCACCTTGCCCTCGGCCTTGTCGGCCTTGCCCTCGGCCTGGAGCTTCGCATCGCCGGTGATCTTGCCGGCCACGTCCTTGATGGCGCCCTTCACCTGCTTCGCGGCGCCGGCAATCCGATCCTTGTCCACCATCTGCGTTCTTCCTTCGATCGAGGCGCCCGACATGGGCGCGACCGAGGCGTCAACGTGGCGCGGGCGATTTGGTTGCCGCTTGCCATTCCCGCCGCCCCGCCCGATCCTCCGGCCGCCCTGTGCGGAAGGACGTCCCCATGAAGCTGTATTATGCGCCCGGAGCCTGCTCCGTCGGCATCCATGTCCTGCTCGAGGAAGTCGGCGCACCCTATGAGGCGGTGCGCGTCAACCTGCGCGAGGGCGAGCAGTTCCAGCCCGACTTCACGGGCGTGAATCCGAAGCAGAAGGTGCCGGCGGTCGAGCGCAACGACGGCTCGGTGCTGACCGAATACCCGGCCATCGCCTTCTGGATCGCCTCGCGCTTCCCCACCGCCGGGCTGATGCCGATGGGCCTCGAGGCGCAGGCGCGCGCGCTGGAATGCACCGACTACTGCGTCGCGACCATGCACATGCAGGGCTTCTCGCGCATGTTCCGACCGGCCAATTTCGCGCCCACCGAATCCGACCACGAGGCGGTGAAGGCTCGCGGGGCCGAGATCTTCAGCAAGGGCCTGGCGCTGATGGACAAGGCGCTGGAGGGCCAGGACTGGCTGGTCGGCAGCTATTCCTTCGCCGATTCCGCGCTGTTCTATGTCTCGTTCTGGTGGAATGCGCGGATGCAGAAGGACCTGCCGGCGAATGTCGCGGACCACTACGACCGGATGAAGGCGCGCGGCGCCGTGCAGCGGGTGATGGCGGCCGAAGGCCTGGCGTGATGCGCTTCTTCTATTCGCCGAACGCGTGTTCCATCGGCATCCATGTGGTGCTTGAGGAGATCGGCCGGCCCTACGACCCCGCGCCGGTCGACTTCAAGAACAACGCGCAATACGAACCGGCCTATGTCGGCATCAACCCGAAGTCCAAGGTGCCGGCGCTGCTGCGCGAGGACGGGTCGCTGCTGACCGAATACCCGGTGATCGCGATGTGGCTGGCGAAGACCAACCCGCAGGCCGGGCTGGTGCCGGTGGACCTGGAGGGCGAGACGCGCTGCGCCGAGTTCCTCGACTACGTCTGCGGCACGGTGCATCCGCAGGGCTTCACGCGGCAGTCGCGCCCCAACCGCTTCGCGCTGCGCGCGGAGGACGAACCGGCCATCGTCGCGCAGGGGCGCGAGCTGGCGGTGAAGTACATGAACGTGATCGATGCCGGCTGGCGCGGCGAGACCTGGGTGCTGCCCAGCGGCTATTCCATCGCCGACAGCGCGCTGTTCTTCATCGAGCATTGGGCGGCGCGGCGCTTCAACATCCCGCTGCCGCCGCGCCTGGCCACGCACTTCGCCGCGATGCTGGCACGCCCGGCAGTGAAGCGCACGCTGGAGCTGGAAGGCCTGCCCGCGTGAGCTTCGACATCATCGGCCACCCCGCGCCGGGCGAGGCGCGGCCCTTCTCCCGCGCGACGCGCGCCGGCGGGCTGGTCTTCGTCTCGGGCCATTCGGCGCCGCATGACCCGGCGCGCGGCGTCCATCGCGGCGCCACCGCGGCCGAGCAGACGCGGCAGGCGCTGGCGATGGTCGAGAGCATCCTGCGCGAGGCCGGCAGCAGCCTCGACCGCGCGGTGCAGCTGACCATGCTCATCACCGACCCGGCCGACTACGCCGAGTGCAACGCGGAATACGTGAAGCACTTCCCCGGCGGGCTGCCGGCGCGCCACACCGCGCGCTTCGGCGTGCCGACCGAGGCGAAGGTCGCCTTCGCGGCCATCGCCCTGGCGGGAGACAGCGCATGACGAAGCCCATCCTCTGGACCTCGACGCGCACCAGCGGGTCCATCGTCCACCAGATGGCGGCGATGTCCGGCCTCGACATCGACGTGCGCTTCATCAGCCTGCGCAACGGCGAGCACAAGACGCCGGACTACCTCGCCATCAATCCGAAGGGCGAGGTCGCGGCGCTGCAACTGCCCGATGCCGGCGCGACCATCACCGAGATCCCCGCCATGGCGCTGTGGCTGGCCGAGGCCGCGCCCGACTCCGGGCTGCTGCCGCGTGACGCCGTCGGCCGGGCGAAGGGCATGGAATGGCTCTGCTGGTGCCATTTCCGCATGGCGAATGTCTTCTTCATCACCTTCCAGGCGAACAAGCTGGCGGGCGGGGACGAAGCCATGGCGGCCGCGCTGCGCGCCACCACCAAGGCCCGCGCGCGCGCCGTGCTGGAATTCGCGGATGCCGCGCTCGGGCGCATGGCGAATGGCACGCTGCTGGGCACGCCTGGCATCACGGCGCCCGACATCTTCCTGGCCGCGCTGACGAACTTCGCGACCTTCCTGGACTTCACCACGGACGATTTGGTGCATCTGTCGGCGCTGGCGGCGAAGGTTGCCGCGCACCCCGCCATCGCCGCCGCCATGGCCCGCGAAGAGGAGGTCGGATGACCCCGACGCTCACCCCCACCGCCTTCTGGTTCCTGCGCCATGGCGAGACCGACTGGAACGCCGAGGGCCGCAGCCAGGGCCATACCGACATCCCGCTGAACGCGGTGGGCGTCGCGCAGGCGCGCCGCGCGGCGATGGCGCTGGTGGATCGCGGCATCGTCACCATCGTCGCCTCGCCGCTGTCGCGCGCTCTGAAGACGGCGGAGATCGCGGCGGAGGCGCTCAACCTGCCCGTCACGACCGATCCCGGCCTGATGGAGGTCGGCTTCGGTGTCGAGGAAGGCCAGCCGATGGGCGACTGGTACGACGACTGGATCGCCGGCACCTTCACGCCCGTGGGTGCCGAGACCTTCCAGGCCCTGCACGACCGCGCGGTGGAAGCGATCAACCGCGCCACCGCGCAGCCCGGCCCGGTGCTGGTGGTGGCGCATGGCGCGCTGTTCCGCGCGCTGCGGCTGGCGCTGGGCCACGAGCCGAACGTCCGCACGCCCAACGCCCTGCCGACCTGGTGCGCCCCGCCGGCCAGCGGCCGGGTGTGGGAGATCACGCCGGCGGCGCTGCCCCACCTGCCGGCGTAGGCGGCGGCGCGCCGGGCATGCCCTGCGGCCCGCCTTGGGCCGGCCCCGCAGGCACCACGACGAACCGCCGATAGATCGCCCCCAGCGCGATCAGCGCCAGGCCCAGCCCGAGGAACGACAGCACGCGCCAGAGCCCGACCAGCGCGCCCATGTCGAACAGGAAGACCTTGAGCGTGGTCAGCGCGATGACCCCCAGCGCCGCCAGGCGGATCTCCTTGCGCCCGCTGCGGATGCCGATCGCCAGCAGCAGCGCGCCGAGCAGCAGCCAGGCGCCGGAATAGGCGTACATCTCCGCCTCGGTGATGCGCGCCCAGCCGATGTCGGTCGGATGGAAGGCGCGGCGGACCTCCAGCGTCACCCAGGCGAAGCCGGCCGCGAGCGCATAGGCGGCGAGAACCTGCGCCATGCCGGGCGGCACCCGGGCCTCCGGCGCGCGGGCCACCGCCAGCGCGACCAGCAGCGCCGGCAGGGCATAGGCCGGCAGCAGCGCATTCAGCAGCAGCGGGCCGGCGACGTCCTCGTTCGCCGTCCAGGGGTTGTTTGCGAGCAGCACCAGGCCGAGCATCAGCCCCGCAGCGCCCGCCGCGCGCGCTGCCCACAGCATCGTCGCGCGCCCTCCGCGTCGATAGACCGTCAACGCCACCCAGGCACAGGCGAACAGCGCGGTGGCCTGCAAGCCGGCTTCGAGGAAGTTCCAGCGCTCGGCGCCGATGACCCCGCCCTGCGCCCAGTGGCGGATGTCCAGCAGCACCAGCAGCGTGGCGAACAGCGCCGCCCCGCCTTCCAGCAGCCGGACCACGCGGCCGTCGCGCTGGGCCAGGAAGATGCGCGCCGCCCACCAGAAGCAGGCCGCCGGCACGCCATAGGCCAGCAGCAGCCCGTTCAGCAGCGGCATGGCGCCCCAATCGTAGCCGAGCGCGAAGCGGTTCAGCACCAGCCGCACCAGCACCACGGCCGCCACCGCCGCAGCCACGCGCCGCAGCGGGTCCAGCCCAAGGCGCCGCGCGATCATCGCCAGCGGCGGCAGGAACAGCGCGACGGCCAGCGTGAGCCACTGGTCACGCAGCACCATCGCGACGCCGAGCGCGAGCGCCGCTGTGGCCCCCGCGGCATGGGCGCCCGCTCGGCCGGGGTCGCCGGCGCGCAGGCCGCGCGCGGTCGCGCCGACATGCACGGCCGCCAAGGCGCAGGCGCCAAGCGCCCAGGACGGATCGGGCGCCAGCCCGCGCACCCGGGCATAGGCCACCAGCAGCGTCAGCACCGGCACGGCGGCGGCGAGGCCGGCCCAGGCCATGGCCCCGGGCGACACCGGCGACACGCCGGCTGCCCGCGGCGCGGTCTCCTCAGGCGCCTCCAGCGCGACGTCCCCGCGCGCTTCCAGCGCGACGCCCCCGCGCGCTTCCAGCGCGACGCCCCCGCGCGCTTCCAGCGCGACACTTCCGCGCGCTTCCAGCGCGACACCCGCCAGCAGGTGCAGCAGCGCAAAGCCCGCGCAGAGCGCCAGGAAGCGGGTCAGCGCCTCGGGCACCCAGGCGCCGGGGATGATGGCCTGGACGGCGCCCTCGATCGTCACGCGCTCGCCGGTGGGGGTCCAGGCGGGCACCGCCCAGACCAGCAGCGCCACCAGGCCGAGCCCGGCAGCGATCCAGGGCAGGCGCCGCAGCAGCGGTTCGCGCGCCGCCGCCAGGATCGCGACCGGCGCCAGCAGCAGCACACCGAGCGGCGGCGCCATGTCGGTCAGCCCCGCCGTCACCGGCAGCAGCGCCAGGCCGAGCGCCGCCAGCGGCACATGCGCCAACGCGCGGCCCAGGCGCGTGGCCAGCGCCTCGCGCGGCAACAGCAACAGGAAGGTGGCCGCGGCGATCGGCACGAAGGCGGCGGGTGCCCACAGGTCTCCGCGATCCGCCACGACGGTGCCGACCAACACCCACAACGCGCCGGCCACCACCGCGCACCAACCCAGCCAGCCCCAGGCGGTCACGCGCACCACCGCCATGGCGGCCGCGACCACCACCAGCAGGTAGGCGAACAACCCGGCCATCGACGGGTCGTCAGTGCTGACCAGCGCGGGGGTGACGAAGGCGCCGGCCAGCCCCACCGCCGCCACCAGCGGCCCGCGCCGCAGCGACAACAGCAACCCGAAGACAGCCGCGGCCGCCATCAGCACGAAGCCCGCCAACGGCGGCAGCAACCCGTACATCACCGCGGCGGCATAGGCGGCGCCGAACAGCGCCGCGACGCCGCCGGCCGCCAGCGCAGCAGGTGCCAGGTCCGGCAGGCCAGCGCCCTTGGCCGGGCGACGGGCCAACCATTCGCCGGCGGCCACCAGTGCCAGGCCCAGCACGGCCGCGGCGGCGCTGCGCGCGGCGGGGCCGAGCCAGCCTTCCTCGACCGCGAAGCGGATCAGGAAGACCGCCGCGAGCATCAGCGCGCCGGCACCGAGCCAGACGCCCCAGCGCTGGGTGATGAGTTCCTCGAGCGACTGGCGCGGGCGGTCGTCGGGGGTGCCGCCCCAGGGGGGCGGGGTGTCGGCTGGGGGCGCGTCGTCCGGGGTGGCCGGGGCTGGCGCGGGCGCGCTGCCGGCCCAGGGCGGGGCGGAATAGGCAGGGTCGACAGGATAGGGCGCCGCGGGCAGGCCGTTGGGTTGCAGCGGCATGGACTGGGCAGTGGTGTCGTCGGCCTCGCGCGGCGCCGCCGTCTCGGTTGGCCCTGGCGCCGGGGCGGCTTCGGGCGGGCGGAAGCCGGCGGCGACCAGCGCGCCCGCCATGCCGGCCAAATCCTGGCGCAGGGCCGCGACCTCGTCACGCAGCGCGCGTGCGTCGCGCCGCGCCGCGCCCGCGCGTGCGAAGCCGGCGATGCCGAAGATCCAGCCGCCCATAAACAGCAGCACGACCAGGAGAATCAGGCCTTCCATCCCGCCACGCTCCGCGTGCAAGCCCCATCGCGTCAAGGCCGCCATGCTTGCACCGGTGAAGCGCTTCACCTAGAACCCGGGCGCGCCGGCACCCCTGGAGGCCGGCGCTTGTCGTTCCGCCATGCCGGGACGGCGACAGCATTCACCTGAATTAGGAGCAACGACCATGGTCCAGACCATTCGGATCGAGGCCGAGGCGCGCGAGCAGGCAGGTAAGGGGGCAGCCCGCGCAACCCGGCGTCAGGGGCTTGTCCCCGCTGTCATCTACGGTGCCAAGAAGGACGCGCAGCTCGCGGCCCTCGACCCGCGCGACGTGATGAAGGAACTGCACAAGGGCGGCTGGCAGTCGCATTTGTATGAAGTCGCGGTGAAGGGTGGCTCGACCGAGCGCTGCCTGATGCGCGACGTGCAGTTCCACCCGGTCACCGACCGCCCGCTGCATGTCGACTTCCAGCGGCTGTCCGCCGGGTCGCGCATCCGCATCAAGGTGGCGGTGGCGTTCCTCAACGAGGAAGCCTGCCCGGGGCTGAAGGCCGGCGGCGTGCTGAACGTCGTGCGCCGCGAGATCGAGGTCATGGCCGACCCCGAGAACGTGCCCGAGACCTTCGAGATCGACCTTGCCGAGGCTGCGATCGGCGATGGCCTGCGCTGGTCCGCCGTGAAGGACCAGCAGGGCGCGAAGCCGGTCATTGCCGGGCGTGACTTCATGGTGGCGTCGATCGCTGCGCCGACGGTGGTGGAAGATGCCGCTCCGGTCGCTGCCGGCCCGGTCGAGGCGACCAAGCAGAAGGCCCCGGCCGCCGGCGCTGCCGCGCCCGCGAAGGACGCCAAGAAGAAGAAGTAATCTGGTCGGCTTGGGAGCGGCCCATGGCTGTCAGTTCCCAGGTGCCAGAAAAAGGAGGGGGTCCGGGGGAGTTCGCTCCCCCGGCCTTGCTGTTGTGATGGACGGACCCTTGCTGTGGGTCGGCCTGGGCAATCCCGGTGCCGAACATGCCCGGCAGCGCCACAATATCGGCTTCATGGCGCTGGACGAGATCGCGCGTCGCCATCGCTTCACCCCCTGGCGCAAGCGCTTCAAGGGCGAGGTGGCGGAGGGCATGGTGGCGGGGAAGCGCGTGCTGGCGCTGAAGCCCATGACCTACATGAACGCGAGCGGCGATGCCGTGCAGCCGGCCGCGGCCTTCCTGAAGATCCCGGTCGAGAACGTGATGGCGTTTCACGATGAGCTCGACTTGGCACCCGGCAAGGTGCGGGTGAAGAAGGGCGGCGGCGTGGCCGGCCACAACGGCTTGCGCGACATGCGCCGCGCTTTCGCCAATGCCGAGTTCTGGCGGGTGCGGCTGGGCATCGGCCATCCGGGCCACAAGGATGCGGTGACCGGCCATGTGCTGGGGAATTTCGCCAAGCAGGACCAGGCGTGGCTGTCGCGGCTGCTGGATGCCGTTGCCGATTGCGCGCCGCTGCTGGCGGAAGGCAAGCCGGAGGACTTCATGACGCGCCTGGCGCTGCTGACGCAGGAGGCATGATGGAGGAGGAGCCCGACTTCACCTTCACGGGTCCGGGTCCGCAGGATGTCGCGCATGGCACGGCGATCCTGGCCTCGGCGCTGGTGCGGGAGGCCGAGAGCCTCGCCTGCGCCGCCGCCGGGCTGCGCGCGACTCTGGACCTGTTCGCGATGGATGGCGCCTCGGCCGCATGATGCGCGAAGGCACGCGCGAGGGTGCGGCGCTGGCTGCCGCGCTGCTGCTGGCCGCGCGGCAGTTGCTGCGCTTCACGGGCGAACCCGCGCGCGCCGCGCAGGACACGGCAGGGCGGCTGCCGCGCGGGTCGTTTTCGGTGGGCGAGGTGGTGGGGCACCTGCGCGCGGCGGCGCTGGCGCCGGTGACGGATGACGGTGCGGCGCGCATCGCCGCCGCCACCATCGCCGAGACATTCGCCGAGGCATTCGATACGGCCTGGCGCGGTGACGCCGGCCGGCAAGGGGACGAGTGATGGGTTTCAATTGCGGGATCGTGGGGCTGCCGAATGTCGGCAAGTCCACGCTGTTCAATGCGCTGACGCAGACCGCAGCGGCGCAGGCGGCGAATTACCCCTTCTGCACGATCGAACCGAATGTCGGGCGCGTCGCGGTGCCGGACCCGCGGCTCGATGCGCTGGCGCGGATCGGCAAGAGCCAGAAGATCATCCCGACCAGCCTGGAATTCGTGGACATCGCGGGCCTGGTGCGCGGAGCGTCGAAGGGCGAGGGGCTGGGCAACCAGTTCCTGGCGAATATCCGCGAGGTGGACGCCATCGTGCATGTCCTGCGCTGCTTCGAGGATGGCGACGTCACGCATGTCGAAGGCAGCGTGGACCCGGTGCGCGATGCCGAGACGGTCGAGACGGAGCTGATGCTCGCGGACCTCGACAGCCTGGAGAAGCGGGCCCAGGGGTTGGTGAAGCGCGCGCGTGGCGGGGACAAGGAAGCGATCGCGCAGATGGCGCTGATCGAGCCGTTGAAGGCGGCGCTGGAAGCGGGCAGGCCCGCGCGCACGGCGGTGCCCAAGGGCGAGGAAGCGGCGGCGGCAAAGCTGCAGCTGATGACGACCAAGCCCGTGCTGTATGTGGCGAATGTCGAGGAAGCCTCGGCCGCGACGGGCAATGCCTTCTCGGCGCGCGTGTTCGAGAAGGCGAAGGCGGAGGGGGCGCTGGCCGTGGTGGTCTCCGCCGCCATCGAGGCCGAGATCAGCCAGATGCCGCAGGGCGATCGCGGGGAGTTCCTGGGGTCGCTCGGGCTTGAGGATTCCGGGCTGGATCGCATCATCCGCGCCGGCTACGCGCTGTTGGGGTTGATCACATACTTCACGGTGGGGCCGAAGGAGACGCGGGCCTGGACCATCCTGAAGGGGATGAAGGCCCCGCAGGCCGCCGGCGTGATCCATGGCGATTTCGAACGCGGCTTCATCGCGTCCGAGACCATCGCCTATGACGACTACATCGCCTTGAACGGCGAGCAGGGGGCGAAGGAAGCCGGCAAGATGCG
>LNFM01016568.1_pt1 | contig 14770 bp, 16 predicted proteins | sample 596031 | NCBI WGS metagenome assembly LNFM01 (sample SAMN04254537, study PRJNA301005) | activated carbon metagenome | isolation source: dual media filters at the Ann Arbor, Michigan drinking water treatment plant | place: USA: Ann Arbor
GACATGAACGCAGCAGAGCACCCCGGCGGCCTGCTCCTGCGCCACTTCAGGCACGCAGACGGTAACGAAGACCCGAACGTCCGCAACGGGCCGCAAGTCGACACCCCAGCCACGCGCATCTCAATCCTTCAAGGTCGCCACGGCATCCATCGTCAGCCAGCCTTCGTGGTCCTGCGCCCACAGCTTGACGGTGTTGCCTTCGCGCTGGCCGTTCACCCAAAACGGGTGCAGGTCGAAGGTCGGCCGCACGGCCTTGAAGCGGAAGCTGGCCACCTCGGCCTCGGGCGCGTGACGTCGCAGCAGGTCCATCAGCAGCGTGGCGATCAGCGGGCCGTGCACGATGAGGCCCGGATAGCCCTCGACCTCGGTCACGTACCTGCGGTCGTAGTGGATGCGGTGGCCGTTGAAGGTCAGCGCGCTGTAGCGGAAGAGCAGCACGGCGTCGGGGACGATCTCGCGCTGCCACGCCGCCCCCATGGGCGCGGCTATGGGCGGCGGTTCGATGTCACCGGGCCGCTTGGCCTCTCGGTAGACGATGTCGTGGAACTCGGTCAACGCGGGGCTCTCGGCGCCGTTGCAGAGCAGCGCGTGTTGCACCTTCACGAAGACGAGCTGGCCGCTGCGGCCCGACTTCTGCGTCACGTCGACGATGGTGCTCCTGCGCACCACCACGTCGCCCACACGCACCGGTGCGTGAAACTCGAACTGGCTGCCCGCCCACATGCGGCGCGGCAGCGGCACCGGCGGCAGGAACCCGCCGCGCTGCGCGTGGCCGTCGGGGCCGATTTCGCTCTGCCGGTGCAGGGGCAGGAAGTAGAGCCAGTGCCACAGCGGCGGCAACGGCATGTCCGCGACCACATGGGCGACGGGATGGTCGAGCGTGGCCCTCAGCGCGGCCACCGGCGTGGGGCAGATGGTGTCGAGCACGGTCTCGCTGCGGCCGACCCAGGCGGCCAGATCCTGCTCTGGAGTCTTCATGCTGCGGGTCTCGGGTTCGAGCGGCGCCTGGCCGCGGATTCTGCGGCAAGGCCCTCTCCACCGGCCTGCCAATGGGCCGATGCCCGACAGCGACGCTGGCGTGGCCTTCCGCCGCGCCAGCGTAAACCCTGATCCGCGTCCGTACACTCGCGGCTTCCAACGTTGACTTCCACCCGATATGAGTGCCTTTCTCGAAGAACGCGTCCTGAGCGTTCACCACTGGACCGACCGCCTCTTCAGCTTCACGACCACCCGCGACCCCACGCTGCGCTTCTCGAACGGGCACTTCACGATGATCGGCCTGCGCGTCAACGGCAAGCCGCTGCTGCGCGCCTACAGCATCGTCAGCGCGAACTACGAAGACCACCTCGAATTCCTGAGCATCAAGGTGCCCGACGGCCCGCTGACCAGCCAGCTGCAGCACATCCAGGTGGGCGACACCATCATCGTCGGCAAGAAGCCCACGGGCACGCTGCTCATCGACTACCTGTTGCCCGGCAAGCGCCTGTACCTGCTGGGCACGGGCACGGGGCTGGCGCCCTTCCTGAGCATCGTGCGCGACCCCGAGACCTACGACAAGTTCGAGCAGGTCATCCTGGTGCACGGCGTGCGCATCAAGGACGAACTGGCCTACCACGACATGCTGGTGGAACACCTGCCCAAGCACGAGTTCCTGGGCGACCTGGTGACCGACAAGCTGCGCTACTACCCCACCGTGACACGCGAAAGCTACCGCAACATGGGCCGCATGACCGAGCTGATTGCCAGCGGCAAGCTCTTCGTTGACCTGGGCGTGCCGCCGCTGGACCCGGAAGTCGACCGCGTGATGATCTGCGGCAGCCCGGCCATGCTGCGTGACCTGAAGCGCATGCTGGAAGAGCGCCACTTCAAGGAAGGCAACACCACCAAGCCGGGCGACTTCGTCATCGAGCGGGCTTTCGCCGAGCAGTAGGCGCGCGGCCCGGCCAGAACTTCCGGCCGGCAGGCCGGTGGTCAGCCGCCGAACTGCTCGGTGTCGACCTCGACCTGGCTCTGCGCGCCATACCGGTTGCCGGCGATGCGCGCCGGGTCGAACAGCGCGTCGATGTGCGCCACCAGGGCGGCCGACAGCGTGACCCCTGCCCCGCCCAGGTTCTCGCGCAGGTGCGTTCGGCTCGTCGTGCCCGGGATGGGAATCACGTGCTCGCCACGCGCCAGCAGCCAGGCCAGCGACAGCTGTGCCGACGTGCAGCCTGCCTCTTGCGCCAGCGCCTGCCAGGCCGGCAACAGTGACGCGTTGGCGGCGTGGTTGGCGGCCTCGAAGCGCGGCATGCTGCGGCGGATGTCCTTGGCGTCCAGGCCCGACACGTCGCTCAGCGTGCCAGTGAGGAAGGCGCGCGCCACCGGGCTGAAGGCAACGAAGGCGGCTCCGATCTCGCGGCAGGCCTGCAGCACGGCGATTTCGGGGTTGCGGGTGCAGGGCGAATACTCCGACTGCAACGCGGCGATGGGGTGCACGGCGTGGCCGCGGCGCAGCGTGGCGGCCGACACCTCGCTCAGGCCGATCGCCCTGACCTTGCCCACGTCCACCAGCCGCGCCATCGCGCCCACGCTGTCTTCGATGGGAATGCGCTTGTCCCAGCGGTGCAGGTAGTAGACGTCGATGTGCTCGGTGGCGAGCCGGCGCAGGCTCTCGTCGCAGTCGCGGCGGATGGCCTCGGGGCGGCCGTCGATCACCCGCTGCAGCGCGCCGCCCGGGCCGACCGGCTGGCCCGTCATGCCGCCCTTGCTGCACAGCACGATGCGGTTGCGGTGGGCCTTGAGCACACGGCCGACCAGCGTCTCGTTGGCGCCGAAGCCGTAGAGCGCAGCGGTGTCGAAGAGGGTGACACCCTGCTCCAGCGCATCGAGCAGCAGCGCCTCGGCGTCTGCAGCCGGCGGCGGTGTGCCGTAGGCGTGGCTGAGGTTCATGCAGCCCAGGCCGATGGGGCTGACTTCGAAGGGGCCGATACGGCGTGTGTTCATGGCGGTCATTGTTCCAGTTGCTGCAGCACCTCGGAGCATGGCAGCACCTGCGCCACGCCCTGGGTGTGCAGGTCTTCGGCCAGGATGCGGCCGACTCCGCCGTAGCCGATGAGAACGACCTGCATGTTCAGTCGACGTAGCGCAGGCCGGCCTGGGCCAAGGGCTCGCGCATCTTGTACATGTCCAGCCCCAGAACGCCAGCTGCGAGCTTGGCGCGCTTCTCGCCTTCGCTGGCTTCACGCGCGGCGGCGGCATCGGCGACTTCGCGCGCGCGCGCAGCGGGCACCACCACCACGCCATCGTCGTCGGCGACGATGGCATCGCCGGGTTTCACGCTCATGCCGGCGCAGACGACGGGGATGTTCACCGAGCCCAGCGTGGCCTTGATGGTGCCCTTGCTGCTGATGGCGCGGCTCCACACCGGGAAGCCCATCTCGGTGAGGTCGCGCACGTCGCGGCAACCACCGTCGATCACCAGGCCGAGCGCGCCGCGGGCGCGGAAGCTCGTGGCCAGCAGGTCACCGAAGTAACCGTCGCTGCAGTCGGCGGTGACGCCGGCCACGACGATGTCGCCGGGCAGGATCTGCTCGGCCACCACGTGCAGCATCCAGTTGTCACCCGGGTGCAGCAGCACCGTGACGGCCGTACCCGCGATGCGCGCGCCGGGGTAGACGGGCCGCATGTACGGCTTCATCAGCCCCACGCGGCCCTGCGCCTCGTGCACGGTGGCCACGCCGAAGCGCGCCAGCCGATCGACCGCCGCGCGCTCGGCGCGGTGGATGTTGCGGTAGACCACGCCCAGTTCGTACATCGCCTTGCTCCTCGTGTTTACAGGCCGCGGGCCTTGAGTTGCGCATCCAGCCGCGGGTAGACGCGGCGCGCGTTGCCTTCGAAGATGCGTTGCTTTTCTGCGGCCGTGAGCTGCGTGCTAGCGTCGATGTAGCGCCGCGTGTCGTCGTAATGGTGGCCGGTCTCGGGGTCGATGCCGCGCACGGCACCGATCATCTCGCTGGCGAACAGGATGTTGTCGACCGGGATCACCTTGGTCAGCAGGTCGACACCCGGCTGGTGGTAGACGCAGGTGTCGAAGAAGACGTTCTTCAGCAGGTGGTCCTGCAGCAGCGGCTTGCCCAGTTCCTGTGCCAGGCCGCGGAAGCGCCCCCAGTGGTAGGGCACCGCGCCGCCGCCGTGCGGGATGACGAAGCGCAGCGTCGGGAAGTCGGTGAACAGGTCCGACGTCAGGCACTGCATGAAGGCCGTGGTGTCGGCGTTGAGGTAGTGCGCGCCGGTGGTGTGGAAGCAGTCGTTGCAGCTGGTGCTGACGTGGATCATCGCGGGGACGTCGTACTCGACCATCTTCTCGTAGATGGGGTACCAGTGGCGGCTGCTCAGCGGTGGGCTCGTCCAGTGGCCACCGCTCGGGTCGGGGTTCAGGTTGATGGCGACGTTGCCGTAAGCCTCGACACACTTCACCAGTTCGGGGATGCAGGTGGCGGGGTCGACACCCGGGCTCTGCGGCAGCATGGCCGCGGGCACGAAGCTGTCGGGGAACATCTGCGCGACGCGGTGGCACAGCCCGTTGAGCACGGCCGCCCAGTCGCTGCTGACCGCGAAGTCGCCGATGTGGTGCGCCATGAAGCGGGCGCGCGGGCTGAAGATGGTGAGGTCGGAACCCCGCTTGCGCATCAGGGCCAGCTGGTTGATCTCGATGCTCTCGCGCAGTTCGTCGTCGCTGATCTTCAGGTCGTCCACACGCGGGCGTGCCGACGGGTTGCCGAGGGCGGCCAGCTGGGCGTTGCGCCAGTCTTCCAGCGCTTTCGGTGCGGTGGTGTAGTGGCCGTGGATGTCGATGATCATGGGCTGCATGGGGCGGGCGACGGGGTCGCGGGGGAGCCGGCGGCTGGGCCGACGGCGAACCCATTGTTCTGCAAGCCGTGGCAAGCACTGGCTGATCCACCCGGAAGGCGCGTCTGCAGACACAAAAGCCAGTCTTCGCCATGACGACCCGGCTGGCGTCTCAGGCCGTCCAGACCTTCCCGCAGGTGGCCGTACTCGGCAGCTAGCGCGCGCGCGGCCCATGCGCTGCAGGTGGCGCAGCCGGCACTCAGCCGCCAGGCGCGCTGCTGCTGCAAGCGACGGCGCTGGTGCTGGAACTGCTGCGGCGCGGCCTCGGTGCCGACGAGGCCGGCGCAACGCTTAGAGCGACGGCCGCCGCCGGGCCCAGCCGTGCAGGCCGATCAGCCCGCACAGGAACAGCGCCCAGGCCGAAGGCTCGGGCACCACGGTGACGACACCCGTGCCCGAGAAGGTGAGCGCGGTGTCGACCGCGTTCACCGCCGTGGCCGTGAGGTAGCGCGACGACAACGCACGCCCATCGTCCGACAGCCCCAGCTGCACGACGAAGCTCGACCCCGGCGCCAGCGTGGGCGCGTCCCACTGCAGCGCGAAGGTGGCGTCGCAGCCGAAGGCCGTGACGCAGTCGCCACCCGGCGGGCCGTCGGTGAGGTTGTTGTTCAGCGCGAAGCCGCTCGGGATGTTGTCCACCGTCGGCAGGGCGATGGTCTCCCGGCGCACCGGGTCGCCGGCCAGCGCGGCGCCCCAGGTCTCGCTCACCGTGTCGGCATAGACGGCGGGGTCGCCGTCGGGGTTGGCGAAGACCATGAAGCGGATCTGATCGAAGGACTCGACCGCGCTCAGGTTGCTCAGCGTGTACTGCAGCACCAGCGTGTGGGCGTCGATGCTGAAGCTGGTGAAGCTGAAGTCCAGCGCCGTGTTGCGCGCGGCCACGGTGGCCGCTGCACTGGCGCCGCCGAGGCCGTCGACGAAGAGGTAAGGCTGCAGTTCATAGATGTCGCCGCCGTTGCCATAGGCGATGTTGATGAAGTCGCCGCTGGCGCTGGGCGGCACGGGGGCGGTGACATCGGCCTGCGCCGTGCCGGTGAAGGCCGTGATCGAGAAGGCGGCGGCGGACACGGCCAAGGCCTTCAGCAGGCCGTGGCGGGGGGCGGGTTGGTGGGTCATGGTGAAGGCTCCGGTAGTGGGCTGCGGTGAGGGCTCAGCGCGCGGGGCGCTCGGCTTCGGTGGAGGCCACCAGGTCGTACTCGCGCACGATGCCCGGCGCGGCGAAGTTGGCCGCCGAGGTCTCCGCACGGCTGCGACCAAGCTGCGAAACCGCCACCGTCAGCGCCGGGCGCAGCACGCCGCATACCGGACACAGCGGCGGGTTGGGGTCGTCGGGGTGCGGGGTGGCCTGGCGCAAGCCGATTGTAGAGGTCGTCGGTAATCTCGTCGATCAGTTCGGCCACCGACTTGGCCAATTGCGGATTCAGCTTGGGGTCGAGCTGGGCGTCGGCCCAGCCGTCGATGCGCACGAAGTTCACGCCGGCGTCGTCGACCGTGACGATCGCGCGGCCCGGGGCCACGGCGTGCTGCACCACCACGCCGGTGGTCGCGTCGCGGAACAGCCCGCCGGCGAAGTAGAAGGCACGTTGCAGCGTCACCACCTTCTGCACTTCGATGCGGCTGGTCTGGCCTTGCTGCTGCCCTGCCCCCACCACCAGGCTGCGCACCGGCAGCGCATTCAGCGCACCGGCCGGGGCCACCGGAATCTCGGACCTGGGCACGCCCGCCGCCTCGATGAACTTCATCGCGGCCTGGTAGGCCTGGGCGTTGGTCAGGCGCACCGGCACCGGGTCGGTGCCGCCGCCGGGCACGAAGGCGGGCCGCTTGGCGAACTTGACGTTGCCCAGGCCGATGTTCTTGCTGAAGGACAGCGCGGCGTAGGCCGCGGTGGGGTCGTCGCGCTTGCCCTGTTCGTACAGGCAGTTCCCGCCGTCGGGCTCGCCCGTCGGCGTGACGTTGACGCGGCAGTCGGCCGCCGCGACGGCCGAGCCGCGGCCGAAGGCTTCGCCGTAGACCCTCATCAGGTTGAAGTTCTTCGAGATCTGCGCCTCGGGCCGCAGGGTCAGCAGGCGGTCGACGACGTCCTTGCTGCTGTCACCCAGCATGGGGATGAGCTGGCCGCGCAAAGCCGCGCGGATCTGGTCCTTGGGGTTCGCGGTCTGTGCCGCGGCGGGCAGTGCCCAAAGCGCTGACACCGCGCCCAGGGCGGCGATGCAGGCGAGCGTGGTCTTGAACATGGTGGATGTCCTCGTGTCTGGTGTTCGGGGGTGGGGACGACGCGTGCGGCGCGCCGCGGCTCAGGGGTTGAAGCCGTCCTGCGCCACGGGGTCGCAGCCGACATAGCCCATCCAGGCGTAATAGGCGCGGCCGGTGGGCGAACCGAAGGCGGCGCTGTTGTTGTAGCGCTCGTGGTTCAGCCGGAACAGCGCGTTGCTGGCGCTGGGGCCGATGGTCATCGCCGTGGGGCACTGGTCCTGACAGGTGCCGAACCAGTTGAAGGGGTCGTGGCTGGCGCACGAAAACCGGTTCGACTTGTAGTGGTTCGTGACCCAGGCCTTGGCCACCGGCATGGCATGGCCGTCGATGGCGGTCTCGGCGTAGTCGCCGTTGAAGCCCGAGCCGATCCACATCACGCCGTGGAAGCCCGTCAGCACGTGCAGGCCCCGGGTGCTGGCGCCCTCGGCCTTCTTCATGGCCACGCGCATGTTGGCCAGGAAGTTGTCGTTCAGGCTCAGGCACGACGAGGCGTGCAGGAACTTGGTGTTGCCGTCGCCGACGAACATGTTGCCGCTGGCCGTGCCCATGCGCGTGGTGCAGCGGCCCTTCCAGGCGTTGCGCATCAGCGCGCCCCAGGCGTTGTTGTCGTCGAAACCGTGTGCGGCGACGATGGCGGCGTCGGGCCAGTCGACATTGGTGTAGTCCCTGCACTCGGCGTCGAAGGCGGGGTCGCAGAAGCGCTGCACCGTCATGTTGCCGTCGACGAACCTGCCGGTGCGGCTGTGGCCGAGAAGGCCCATCCAGTCGTACCAGGCCTGCACCATGCCGGGCCAGCTGCCGCGGTTGGCGTCGGTGTCGCCGGGCGCGCAGTCGCCACCGCTCCAGTTGCCGATGGCGTACATGTCCACCTTCATGGCCAGTGCCGACGACAGGGCTGTCGACACCGCCAAGCCGGCCACCAGCCGGGCGATCAGCTTGCGCTGCTTGAACACACTCTTCATGGGTCTGTCCTCCTGAGAACGCGGTTGTGAAGCCCGGGGTCCTGGGCGCCGGGTGCGCGCCTGACCTGCCACCGTGACGGGCACGGGGTGCGGCAGGTCTGGAATCCATTGGGCGAGCCGGGGCGTTGCAGAAGCGTTGCGAAACGCGGTCGCGGCGAACCAGGCACCCGCTTGGGGGGGGATGCAGGTTGCAACGGCATGGGTTGCCCAAGGGGCGATGTCGCGCGGGTGCAGGCGCGCCCCGCTATCGCGATCGGTGTCATCGCTGGGCGGCATCACGGGAAGTCACCAGCGGCGCACGCACCGGCGGTGCGTGTGCAGGCTCGATGGGGGTGACGGCGGCCGAGCCTGGTCGCGCCCTGCGGCTCGACGTAGTCGGGCGCAGGGCGCGCTCAACGTGGCCCGCGACCTGTCGTCGGACGGAGCGCGGCCCTGGCGGCCGAGACCGGCACCTCGGCCGGCCCGGCGCGTCGCTCAGGACTTGTCGTAGCCCGGGCTCTGCAGGTCGTGGTAGCGGTGGCCGGCGCGTGCCTGATCCAGCCGCATGCCGCTGCGGATGCCGGCGCGGATGGCGTTTTCCTTGGCGAAGATGTCTTCGGCGATCTCGAGCACCCGCGCCACGTGGCGCTTCGGGACCGCCACCACGCCGTCGGCGTCGCCGCGCAGCAGGTCGCCGGGCTTGACCACCACGCCGCCGATGCACACCGGCACCTGCAGTCCGGCCAGCTGGATGCGGCCCTTGCCGGTGCGCATCCAGTGGTGGCTGCTGAAGATGGGGTAGCCCAGTTCACGGCACAGTGCCACGTCGCGGCAGTTGCCGTCGATCACGGTGCCCGCCATGCCGCGCAGGTGCGACATCTCGGTGAGGATGTTGCCCCAGGTGCCCATGGTGTCGCGGCCGGCGTTGTCGATGACGATCACGCTGCCCGGTGCCACGTCGTCGATGAAATCGCCGACATGGCCTTCGTCGCCGTCACCGGCCAGCCGGTAGAGCACGGTGTAGGCGCGGCCCGCCATGCGGAAGGCGTCGGCGCGCGGCATGATGCGGGTGCACTGGCCGACGATGCCCAGGCGGTCGAGGGCGTCGCTCAGCGCGGCGGTGTCGAGCTTGCCGGCGCGGGCGACCTCGAAGTCGTCGGCTGGCGCGTGCGAAGTGGTGCTCATGGGTGTGTCGGCGCTGCGTGTCAGTCGACGGTGATGCGCGCGTCGGTGATGACCTTCGACCAGTAGGCCAGGTCGGCCTTCACGGTCTGGTCCAGGCGTGCCGGGTCCTGGTAGCGGATCTCGACACCCGCGGCGGCGGCGGCCTTGCGCACGTCCTCGGTCTGCAGCGACTGCTTCGCGGCGTCCGACAGGCGCGCCACCACGTCGGCCGGCGTGCCGGCGGGCGCGAACAGCGCCACCCAGGCCTCGAGCTCGAAGTTGGGGTAACCCGCCTCGGCGGTGGTGGGCACGTTGGGGATCAGCGGGTGGCGCGACTTGCCGGCCACCGCCAGCGCGCGCAGCTTGCCCGCCTGCACCTGGCCCATCAGCGAGGGCGGTGTGGCGATGGTCATCTGCACCTGGCCGGCCACCACGTCCTGCATCGCCGGGCCTGCGCCCTTGTAGGGCACGTGCACGACGTCGATGCCCGTCTGCTGCTTGAAGAGTTCCATGCCCACGTGCGGCACCGAGCCGTTGCCCGAGGTGGCGTAGTTCAGCTTGCCCGGGTTGGCCTTGGCGTAGTCGACCAGTTCCTTCATGGTGTGGATGGGCACCGAAGGATGCACCGCCACCACGTGCGGCGAGACCACCAGCATGGCCACCGGCGCGAAGTCGCGCACCGGGTCCCAGTTCAGCTTCTTGAACATCGTCGGGTTGCCGACGTGGAACATCGAGTAGCCCACCAGCAGCGTCTGCCCGTCGGGCTTGGTGCGTGCCACCATGCCTGCGGCGATGTTGCCGCTGGCACCGGCCCGGTTGTCGATGACCATCGTCTGGCCCAGCAGCTTGCCCATGTTGGGCGTGACCATGCGCGCCACCTGGTCGAGGATGCCGCCGGGTGGCACGGGCACCACCACGGTGATGGGCTTGTCGGACTGGGCCTGCGCGCTGGCGCAGGCCGCCACCAGGCTGAAGGCGGCGAGGGCGTGACGACGGTTCATGGGGTTGGTCTCCGAACGGGGGATGGGTAGCGGACCCGGTTTGGGCATCGACGCGCCGTGGCATCTGATATATCAACCGGATTTCATGATATTTTCGGCAGGCCGCAATGTACCGAGCGCACTGCCATGACGTCAAGCACACCCACCGCCGTCGCCAGCCTGGCCGAACGCATTCGTCAGGCAGTCGAGGCCGACATCCTGAGCGGCCGCCTGGCGCCCGGATCGGCCATCGACGAGAAGGCCCTGGCGGCGGCGTTCGGCGTGTCGCGTACGCCGGTGCGCGAAGCCCTGCTGTGGCTGGCGGCGCACGCGCTGGTGGAGTTCCAGCCCCGCGCGGCCATCCGCGTGCGCCGGCCCGACGCTGCCGAACTGGTGGCGCTGCTGGAATACCTGGCCGAGCTGGAAGCGGTGTGCACGCGCCTGGCCGCGCAGCGCATGACACTGGCGCAGCGCGACGCACTGCGTGCGGCGCAGCAGGCCGTGGCCGCCTGCGCCGCGGCCAACGACCGCAACGGCTACGAACAGGCCAACCAGGTCTTCCACACGCTGCTCTATACCGCCAGCGGCAACCCCGTGGTGGTGGAACAGCTGCAGCGCACGCGCGCCCGCCTGGCCGCCTTCCGGCGCACGGTGATGGAGCAGCCGGGCCGCCTGGCCGGGGCCAGTCGCGAGCACGACACCATCGTGAGCGCCGTGCTCGAAGGCGACGCCGACGGCGCGATGCGTGCCATGCGCGACCACGTGCTGCGCAAGGGCAAGGCGGTGGCCGACGTGGTGCTGGCGCACCGCTGAGGCCGCCCGGGGTGGCGCGGAAGCCGTGCCGCCGCGCCCCGGGGCGCGCAGTTTTCACAGCGGGGCGCGCGCTTCCGGCGTAGATTGGCAGTCATGGGCGACAAGTGGTGGGCGGTGCTGGGGCTGGTGGGTTGCAGTCTGGTCTGGGCCGGCATGGCCGCGGGGCCGGTGCGGCGCAGCCGCTGGCAGGCGCAGGCGCTGAGCCTGTGGCGTACGCTGCTGCAGCGCCTGCGCAGCCCCGCGCAGGCGCGCCAGGCGCGGCGCGAAGCGGCCGAGGCCATCGAGCGCGCGCGGCGCGCCCCGCCCCAGGTCGACCGCGAGGGCAACGTCTACCGCCCAGACGCCTTCAAGGCCAAGCGCGGCGGCCGCGACAAGCTGCACTGACGAAGCGCACTGACACGCGCCTGGCCTGAAAGTGGGCCTTCGCCGGGGCGCCGTCCCCCGCAACCGGCACAAACCCGACTGCACGCAGGGGCGCCGCCGACGCAGCATCATGCGCCCCTTCCAAGAAGCCCCAGGAGACCCCGCATGGCACGTCTGAACGTCAACGGCCGCGTGCGCCAGCACGACGCCGAACCCGACACCCCGCTGCTGTGGGTGCTGCGTGAACAGATCGGCCTGACGGGCACCAAGTACGGCTGCGGCGTCGCACAGTGCGGCTCGTGCACGGTGCACATCGACGGCGCACCGGTGCGCAGCTGCACGCTGCCGGTGTCGGCCGTGCAGCCCGGCCAGAAGATCACCACCATCGAGGGTCTGTCGGCCAAGGGTGACCACCCGCTGCAGAAGGCCTGGGTGAAGAACGACGTGCCGCAATGCGGCTACTGCCAGAGCGGCATGCTCATGGCCGCCGCGGCGCTGCTGAAGAAAAAGCCCAAGCCGACCGACGCCGACATCGACGCCGAAATCACCAACATCTGCCGCTGCGGCACCTTCAACCGCGTGCGCGCGGCGATCAAGGAGGCGGCGGGCATGACGACCAGTGCGGGCCTCGACATCATCCACATCGAGCGGAGGCAGGCATGAGCGCCACCGTCAACCGCCGCGAATTCCTGGGCGCGACGGCCGCCGCCGGCTCGCTGGTGTTCGGCTTCCCGGTCGCCGCCGCCGAGGCCGGCGCCACGCCCGAGATCAACGCCTGGGTCGTCGTGCAGCCCGACGAGAAGGTGATCATCCGCATCGTGCGCAGCGAGATGGGCCAGGGCACGCTCACCGGCCTGGCGCAGCTGGTGGCCGAAGAGCTGGACTGCGACTGGGCGCGCGTCACCACCGAATACCCCACACCGGGCCAGAGCCTGGCGCGCAAGCGCGTCTGGGGCAACTTCAGCACCGGCGGCAGCCGCGGCATCCGCGAAAGCCACGAGTACGTGCGCAAGGGCGGCGCCGCGGCCCGCATGATGCTGGTGCAGGCCGCCGCCGACGCCTGGCAGGTGCCGGCCACCGAGTGCCGCGCCGAGAAGGGCGTCATCAGCCACGCGCTGGGCACCCGCAAGACCACCTACGGCAAGGTGGCCGCGGCCGCCGCGAAGTTGACGCCACCCACCGACGTGCCGCTGAAAGACCCGAAGACCTGGACGCTGGCCGGCAAGCGCCTGGCCCGGCTGGACACGGTGAAGAAGACCAACGGCCAGCAGATCTACGGTTCCGACCTGAAGATGCCGGGCTTGCTCAACGCCGCGATCTCGGCCTGCCCGGTGTTCGGCGGCAAGGTGAAGGGCTACAACACCGCTGCGGTGGAGAAGCTGCCCGGCGTGAAGAAGGTGCTGCAGGTCGGCGACAACGCCGTGGCGGTCGTCGCCGACACCTGGTGGCACGCGAAGAAGGCGCTGGACGCACTGCCCGTCGAATGGGACCTGGGCCCCCACGCCGGCGTGCAGCAGGCCGATTTCAACGCCGTTCTGAAGGCCGGGCTGGACGCCAGCGACGCCGTGGTCGGCAACAGCAACGGCGACGTGAAAGCCGCGCTGGCCGGTGCGGCGCGCAAGATCGAAGCCGTCTACGCCTACCCGCACCAGAACCACGCCACGATGGAGCCGATGACCGCCACCGCGAAGTGGACGCCGGACCGTTGCGAGGTCTGGACACCGACGCAGAACGGCGAAGCCTCGCTGGCCGCCACCGCTGCGGCGGCCGGCCTGCCGGCCACGCAATGCGAGGTCTACAAGATCGACCTCGGCGGCGGTTTCGGCCGCCGCGGTGCGGTGCAGGACTGGATCACCCAGGCCGTGCTGATCGCCAAGCAGATGCCCGGCACGCCGGTGAAGCTGCTGTGGTCGCGCGAAGAGGACATGACCCAGGGCCGCTACCACCCCATCACGCAGGCCAAGCTGACGGCCGGGCTGGACGCGCAGGGCAACATCACCGGCTTGCACATGCGCATCAGCGGCCAGAGCATCCTGGCCAGTGTGGCGCCGCAGAACATCCGCGACGGCCGCGACCCGGTGCAGTTCCAGGGCCTGAACAAGGGTGGCGGCGAGGCCATGATCGGCTACGATTTCCCGGCGCTGCTGATCGACCACGCGATGCGCAACCCGCACGTGCCCGCCGGCTTCTGGCGCGGCGTGAACCTGAACCAGAACGCGGTCTACCTCGAGTGTTTCATCGACGAGATCGCCCACGCCACGCAGCAGGATCCGCTGGCGCTGCGCCGCAAGCTGATGGCCAACTATCCGAAGCATCTGGCGGTGTTGAATGCGGCGGCCGAACGTGCCGGCTGGGGCACGCCGGCGCCCGACGTGAGCGGGCAGAAGGTCTTCCGCGGGCTGTCGGTGACACACGGCTTCGGCAGTTATGTCGCGGCCTGCGCGGAGGTCTCGGTCAGCGCCGACGGCAAGCTCAAGATCCACCGCATCGTCGCCGCCACCGACCCTGGCCACGCCGTGAACCCGCAGCAGATCGAGGCCCAGGTGGAAGGCAGCTTCGTCTACGGCCTGTCGGCCGCGCTGTACGAGGAATGCACGGTGAAGGACGGCCGCATCGAGCAGCGCAACTTCGACACCTACCCGTCGATGCGCATTGCCGACATGCCCAAGGTCGAGACCCTCCTGCTGCCTTCGGGCGGCTTCTGGGGCGGTGTGGGTGAGCCCACCATCGCGGTGGCCGCGCCGGCGGTGCTGAACGCCATCTTCGCAGCCACGGGCAAGCGCATTCGCGAACTGCCGATCAAGCAGCAGAGCCTGCGCGCCTGACCCCGTCGTGAGTCTGCTGGCCGCCCTTGCCCTGGCTACCGCCGTGAGTTACACGGTGGTGGGCGACGGCATACCGCAGCCGCTGACGGCCACGCCCGGCGACGCGGTGGCCGGGCGCGCCATCGTCGTCGACCGCCAGGTCGGCCTGTGTCTGCTGTGCCACAGCGGGCCTTTCGACCGCACGCCGGTCGAGCGTGCGCAGGGCAACCTGTCGTCCAACCTGGCCGGCGCCGGCACGCGCTGGACGGCGGCCCAACTGCGCCTGCGCGTGGCCGATGCCAAGCGTCTGAACCCGGACAGCCTGATGCCGGCCTTCCACCGCGTCGCGGCCGACCCGCGGGGCCAGCGCGTGGGTGCTGCGTGGCAGGGCTTGCCGGTGCTGACGGCGCAGCAAGTGGAGGATGTGGTGGCATTCCTGCAGACGCTGAGATGACTGTGGCTGCGGCTTGTGGCCCGTTGCGGACGTTCGGGTCTTCGTTGCCGTCTGCGTGCCTGAAGTGGCGCAGGAGCAGGCCGCCGGGGTGCTCTGCTGCGTTCATGTCCC
>LNFM01010678.1_pt1 | contig 14769 bp, 14 predicted proteins | sample 596031 | NCBI WGS metagenome assembly LNFM01 (sample SAMN04254537, study PRJNA301005) | activated carbon metagenome | isolation source: dual media filters at the Ann Arbor, Michigan drinking water treatment plant | place: USA: Ann Arbor
CGCGCGAACACGAGAACGAGCACCAGCGGCACCGCAAGCTTCGGCGCGATCGACGAGCAGGGATGCAGGCGCTGACGGATCAGCGCCACTCGCCGGAGGATCGCTGCGCGTCGCAGTCGCCACGCGATGCCCCCGCCCACCATGACGAGTAGCGCCAGGATCGTGGAGACGGTGCCGTGACCGTCGGACGGTAGCGGGCCGTCACACGTGAACGTTGTCGTGCCCGGCATCACCCACGCGGCGACGACGTGCAGCTTACCGTCGGGTGTTGCTGGCAGCGCGTAGACAGGCACGCTCGCGCCGCTTGCATCATGCGCCACCCATCGCGGGTAGTGCCCCATGCCGAGCGCCACCAGGACCGGGGCCGTCCCGACCACCTCGATCTCGACAGCGACATCGTCGAGCCGCATGGTGCGAACGGTCCCCTCGCCGCGCTCGATGCGCGCAAATGCGCCGTCCCATCCGGCCACTTCGCGGATCCGGTACGTCCCGAGCTCGATCTCCGTCGCCGGATCACCGAGCTCCGGCGAAGTTCCCTGCGCGACAACCCACCGCACGTTGAAGCGCCGCAGGCTCTCGGGTGTCGTGTCCTCGATGCGTTCGCGCAGCAAGAGATCCGGCTGCGGCGGCAGGTGAAACGTGGGCAGCCCGGTGATCGCGGTGAGGTGGAAGTGCTCGTGCGTGTCGGTCTCGAACAGTGCCCGCCCCCATGCGTCCGGCTTCAGCTCCGCTGCACGCTGTCGGGCCCACTCGGTCAGGCGATCGCGGCCCGCGCGGTCCGGCGCGAGCTCGCGCGTCGTCGAGAATGCGCTGTCCGACAGCGTGCGCCACACCGTCGGCAACTCGCGCAGCGCCCCGCCGGCGAGGATGCCTGCGATGGCGAGCCCGACGAGCCGGCGCTGCGGCGGAGCCGCCCGCCATCCTTTCGCCGCCTGCGCGATGACGAGCGCGAACGTGAATGCGCCGCACGCCGCGAGGAACGGCCGCGCGAGGGAGGTGAGCCGCACCGTCCCGAGCCGCGCGAGCCCCTGTCCGGCGAGATCGAGCATCATGTACGGTGCGTCGGTCGTGCCGACGAGGAGCAGCAATGCCATCGCGGCGATGAAGATCGCCACCGCGCGACGCGACCACAGCATCATGATGATGCCGAAGTAGCCGGCGAACACGAGGATGCCGAAGGCCGTCGTCGGCCACGCGTCGTGCAGCAAACCACGGAGAATGTCGGCGGCGGCGAACACGCGGTTCGGGAAGTGCTGCCCGTACGCGAGGATGCGCTCCGCGAGCGGCACCCAGACGAAGGCGCCCGCGATCACGCCGAGCCCGATGTGACCGGCGGCAAGCAAGGGCCGACGCGCCGGCACGTCGGTGGCGAGCAGCGCGACGCCGATCAGCGAGAGACCCGCCGCCACCGCGACGATGAGCCCCGCGGGGTGCGCGATGACGGCCACGAAGGTACCGCCCCAGATCGCATAGACGGCGCGCATGCGAGGTCGTGCCAGCAGAGACAGCACACCCAGCGCAGCGACGAGAAACCACGCGAGCGCCACCGCGGAGTGCAGGAGCGCCCAGCGAAACAGATCGACGGGCCCCCCCTCCGAGACCGCTCCCGACTCGACGACGCACATCGCGCCGCACACGAATGCGATCGGACGTGGGGCCACGCGCATCGCGATCGCGGTCGTGCCGAGGCAGAGCCCGAGGTGCACGAGCACCGCGAAGATCATGTAGGCGTGCGGCAGGTCGTACTCGAGCCCGACGAGGGTCGCGAAATTGCCGACGAGCAGATAGGTGAACCGCGGATACAGCTCGAACGGCGCATCGCCCGTCGACACCGCGTGATTCCACACCGGCATGTCGAGCCCGGGGAACGCGTCGATCGCATGCGCCAGCACGGCGTGCTGCGGCCCCCAGTCGCCCATTTGCCAGTCGGGCGAGCTGCGCAGGGTGTCCCAGAACGTGTCCAGGACGAGCATCGCCACGGCGGCGAGCACGAGCGCGGTCGCGACGCGCGGACGCACCGACCGGTAGCGCTCCGGGAGGCGAGACCACAGCCACGCCGCCCCGATCGTCGCGCCGCCGACAAGGATCATCGTGCCAATCGAGCCGGCGACTTGCCCCGGGAACGCGAGCGCGAGCAGCAGTCCACCGGCGACGAGCTGAGTCCCCGGATGTCGGACCAGCATCCGCACGCTCGCCCCTGTCTGTGCCGTCACGCGGCGGGCGTTATACCCCGGTCGCAGATCGCTGCGGCTCGGCATTCAAGGGGACTCGCGAACGGAGCCGTGGTCCATTCGGGCGCTGAGGACCGACCGCGGCCTCGACGCGAGGCTGTGATCGGACGGAGGGAACAGCTAGTCGCGCACCACCGGTGTAGTGTCCCCGCATGCCACGCTGGCTCGGTCTGGTCCTTCGGCTCGCCGGTACGGCGGCGGGGCTGATCTGGATCGCGCTGGCCGTACCGCTCGGCGATGCGAAGACCGCGCTGGCGAAGATCCCCGCGAGCGCATTCGTGATCGCGTTCCTGCTCGTGCTGCTGAACGTCGCCGCCGGCGTGGTGCGGTGGCGCGTGCTGATGCGCGCATACGGCGCCGTCCGGATCCCGCCGATGGGACGCGCCGCGCGGCTCTTCCTCGTCGCGTTCTTCTACAACAACTACTTGCCCGGGGCCGTCGCCGGGGATGTGGGCCGCGGCGTCGCCACCCACGATGCCTTTGCCGAGGAGGGCGCGACGGGCGCGCTGGCCGTGGTGCTCGTCGAGCGCGCGCTCGGCCTGTTCGCGTTGTTCGCGCTCCTCGCCGTGGGCTTGGTCCTCGCGCCGAGCGGCCTCGATACGGGCATGTTGTGGTGGTGGACGGTGGCCGGCACGGCCGGGTCGTGCGTGCTGGTGGCCTGCATCCCCGTCGGGCGACGGCTCGCGAAGTACCTGCCGCGGCCCCTCGCGAAGGTCGCCAATCGGCTCCCGGAGATCGCGGACTGGTCGGCCTTCGGGCTCGCGATCGCGCTGTCGATAATCACGCAGCTCGCGGTGGCCCTTGCGGGCTGGGTGCTGCTGGCGGCCGTTGGCCCGATCGACCTGGGCAGCTCGCTGTTGCTCGTGCCGCTCGCCGCGGCGACGACGTTCCTGCCGATCACTGTCGGCGGCGCCGGCGCCCGCGAAGCGGTCTATGTCGCGATCGGCGGCAGCCTGTTCGCGCTGCCACGCGCCGATGCCCTCGCCGCATCACTCGGTCTCTGGTTCGCGCATCTCGCCGTCGGGCTCATCGGCGCCGCGGCCCAGCTGTTCGGGAAGAAGCCACCCGCTGACTAGAGCGAGCAGCCGCTCTCGACCATCGGCTTGCAGATGCCGCGGTTGTTGCAGTTCGCGGTGATGCCGTTCGACTCCGGGCACGTGGTGTTGTCGCCCGGCGTGCACGCCTGGACGCACGCGGAGAAGCCCTCGTTGTCGAACGTCTGGCACATGCCCGAGTCGCAGTCCGCGGCGGTCGTGCACAGATCGTAGAGCGCGCCCTCGCACATGCGGCTCGCGTCGCCGTCAGCGACGTCGTCACCGCCGCACGCCGCCGCGACAAGACCCGAGAGGACGAAGAGCGAGGCGATGAGCTTCATGCGCCCATCGTACGGGTCGTCAGCGTGGGCTCGCAAATTCAGTCGCCGACGCCGGCGGGACATGCACCACCGCCGCCGCCGCCACCGCCACCACCACCGCCACCGCCGCCGCCGCCGCCGCCACCGCCACCGCCGCCACCACCGCCACCGGCCTCCGTGTCGACGAGCGTGCCGCTGATGGACACGCTGGCGAGCGAGGCCTCACAGCCGTTCGCGACCGGCGTATGGGCCGTCGCGTCCACCTCGACGAAGGTCGCGTTGGTGATCGATGCCGCGAAGGGCGCGCCCCCGGCGGTGAGAGCCGTGATCTCGACCGTGCCGCCCGTCGCGAAGAACTCCTGCGCGCTGGCACTGCCCTTGTCACCGACGCCGCGGAGGCAGACGCCGCACGTGTCGTAGGCCGCATCGGCGCCGCTGATCGTGTACGTGCCTGGGGTGACCACGCCGCCCGCAAACGCCCCCTGGTCGTCCCAGAGCTCGAGCTGGACGACGTCCATCGGCGAGCCCGCGATCGTGGCCGAGAGCCGGTACCACTTCTTGGCGCCCTGGGTCCCGGAGACGTTGCACTTCTGGGCCTTCAGGGCCGTGAGGTCCCCCAGGTCGGTCATGTCATCGAAGCTGCAGACGCGCTGGCTGCCGTCGTCGGCAGTGTCATCGGTCGTGGCGTCATCGGCGGTGCCATCGTCCGTGACGCCGTCATCGGTGGTGCCGTCGGTGGAATCGCCACCCACAGTGCAGGCCCCGACTCCCAGCGCGATCAGCGCGATAGCTAGCTTCATGCGGGCGAGTAACAGCAAGGCCGATGCCGGCGCTAAGTCTCACCGGCCCGATGACAGGGTTGTTACAGGCCGTCGAAAGCCGGGCTCCGGTGACCCCGATCGGGTGGGGCTGTCCTGAAGCCGGGGCTACGAAGTCTTCGCGGTCTTCGCCAGGCGGGCGAAGGCATCCATGATCGGGGCCGCGACGTTCTTGCCCTCCAGGCGCGACGCGTGGCGCACACCCGTCGGGGACGTGATGTTGAGCTCGGTCAGCATGCCGCCGATCACATCGAGGCCGACGAGGATCTGGCCGTGGGACTTCAGGAAGGGGGCGACGGCGGCGATGAGCTCGCGGTCACGCGCGGTGATCTCGGTGCGGACGGCTTTCCCGCCGACGTGCAAGTTGCCGCGCGCTTCCGCCGACCCCGGCACGCGCAGCACCGCGCCGACCGGCTCGCCATCGACGAGCACGATGCGCTTGTCACCTTCGACGGCCTCGGGCAGGTACTTCTGCGCGAGGGTCCAGCGGGTGCCGGCGCCGGTCGACGTCTCGATGATCGACGACGCGTTCAGGTCGCCGTCCTTCACCACGAAGATGCCGAGGCCGCCGTAGCCGTCGACCGGCTTCACGACGATCGCCCCGCCCTGCTCCGCCTGGAAGGCCCGCAGCTTGTCCGCCGACCGCGTCACGATCGTGGGCGGCGTGAGGTGTGGGAAGCGCAGCACCGCGAGGTGCTCGTTGAGCTCGCGCAGGCCGCGCGGATCGTTCACGAGGAGCGTCTTGCCGCGCGCGTGGTCGAGGATCCATGTCGCGTGCAGGTAGTTCACGTCGAGCGGCGGATCCTTCCGCATGAGCACAACGTCGAAGTCCGCGAGGCGCTGATAGCGCCGCTCGCCGAGGCCGAACGCGTTACCCGGCGTCTCCGCGTCGCGAACCATCGTACCGACGGCATCGACGACGGCGTCGTCCCCGACGAGCCCGAGGTGTTCGAGCTGGCAGGTCCAGATCTCCCAGCCGCGCGCCGCGGCCTCGAGCATCAGCGCGTACGACGTGTCGCCGTGGAGGCTGAGCTTGTCGAGAGGGTCGACGATGAAGAGCAGTCGCATCGCGGCGACTGTAGCCTATGCCACGGGATCGGAGCTGGGAGCCGGCTCGTCGGGACCCACCCCGACCTTGGTCGGGAGCAGGTGCTCGAGGGAGTGCTTGCGGAGGCGGTAGTAGAGCGTCGAGCGATTGATGCCGAGCATGCGCGAGGCGCTGGCGATGTTGCCGCGCGACTTCTCGACGGCGGCGATGATCTCCTTGCGCTCGCTCTCGAGGAGGCGCTCGCCGAGGCTGCGGCCATCGTCGGACGTGGGCGCGGGGGCAGCGGCGACGTTGACCACGGGGACGGGCCCCGAGTTGCCGGTGGCGGCCGCCGAGAGCGAGGCGCGCCGACCGAAGTCGAGGTGGGCGGCGGCGAGTGGCGCGCCCCGGGCGAGGATCATGCCGCGCTCGATGATGTTCTCGAGCTCGCGGACGTTGCCCGGCCAGTTGTACTCGCGGAGCTTGGCGAGCGCGTCCTGCGCCGGCGTCAGGAGCGGCACGCCCATCTGGCGGGCGAACTTGCTGATGAAGTGGCTGGTGAGGACGGGGAGATCCTCGAGGCGGTCGCGCAGCGGCGGCAGGTTGATGGGGAAGACGTTGAGGCGGTAGTAGAGGTCCTCGCGGAACTCGCCGTCCTCGATCATCTTCTCGAGGTTGCGGTTGGTCGCGCTGACGAGGCGGACGTCGACCTTGATCGTCTCGGCGCCACCGACGCGCTCGAACTCGCGCTCCTGGAGGGTGCGGAGGAGCTTGATCTGGATCTCCATCGGGAGGTCGCCGACCTCGTCGAGGAACAGCGTGCCGCCATCGGCGAGCTCGAAGCGACCGCGGCGACGCTCCACCGCGCCGGTGAAGCTGCCCTTCTCGTGACCGAAGAGCTCGGACTCGAGGATGCCGGGCGCGAGGGCCGCGCAGTTCACGCGGACGAACGGCTTCTCCTCGCGGGGCGAGTTGATGTGAATCGCGTGAGCGACGAGCTCCTTGCCGGTGCCCGTCTCGCCGCGGAGGAGGACGGTCGAGGACGTGGGGGCGACCTGCTCGACCTTGGAGAGGACCTCGCGGAGGGCGGGGCTCTCGCCGATGATGTTGCCGAAGTCGAACTCGCCGTGGAGCTGCTGGTTCAAGTAGCCCGTGTACTCGGCGAGCTGGGCGGCGAGCTTCCTGTTCTCGCGCGTCAGGTCGTAGCGCTCGATGGCGTACTGGAGGACCCCACGGACCTCCTTGGCGTCCCAGGGCTTCGTGATGTAGCGGTAGACCTGCCCGAGGTTGATCGCCTCGACGAGGACGTCGACGTCGGTGAACGCGGTGAGGATGATGCCGACGGCGTCGGGCTGGCGCACGCGCACTTCGCGGAGGAGCTCGACGCCCGTCATGCGAGGCATGCGCTGGTCGGTGACGACGACCGCCACCTCCTTCTCCGCGAGGATCTGGAGGGCCTCGGCGCCGCCGTTGGCGGTCAGGATCTCGAAGGTCTTGCGGAAGTTGAACCGGAAGGCGTCGAGGTTGTCCTGCTCGTCGTCGACCACGAGGATCGGGTAGCGCTTGAGGTCGGTCGACACGGGCGAACTAGCCGTATCATGGCACGTCGAGCGATTCCACGGGCGGCCCCACCGGAGCGGGACTTGCCGGACTATGCGTGGCCGGGTCGTGGGCCTCGCGCGAGATGACGAGGGCCTCCTTCGCCAGCCGCACGACGAGCGGTCCGAGCACGATGCCCCAGCCGCCCATGAGCGCGATGCCGCCGAACATCGAGATCAGGACGACCCAGCTCGGGAGCTGGAGCTGACCGCGCCGAGCGAGCCAGGGTCGCGCGAGGTTGTCGATGCTGCCGATGACGACACCACCGACGACGAACATGATGACGGCCTCCACCGTCTGCCCGGTGACGAACAGACCCACCGCCACGGGGAGCCACACGATGGCGGTGCCGATCGCGGGCACGACCGAGAAGATGAGCGTGAGCATACCGAGCGCGAAGGCCGACCCCACGCCGAGGGCGAGGTAGGTGATCGTGGCGATGATCGACTGGACGAAGCCCGCGCCGACGATGCCCCACCACAGGCCGCGGCCCGTCTCGAGGAAGGCGTCGCGGAAGCGGGCGAAGTGGGTCGCGGTGAGCGGCGTGTGGCGCTCGATCCAGCGGTACCAGTCCTTGCCCTCGACGAGGACGCCGAACATGCCCGTCACCATGATGAGAACGCCGACGACGAACTTCGCCGCGGCCCCGAAGACGCTCCTGGCGATCACCAGCGCGCGATCGCCCTGGCTCATGAGGAAGTCGACGATCCCGTCCGCGCCGCTCGAGAGGGCCTGGCGAGCGGTGTGGATGTCTTGCTCCGGCGTGTTCACCACCGTCGAGAACATCGTGTAGGCCTCGGGAGAATCGAGGAGCTGCTTCACCAGCGAGATCGCGTCGGTGATGAGGAGGGCGACGATGCCCGCGATCGGAATCGCCACCACGAGCAGGAGGCTGATCGTGAGGGTCGCCGCGAGCGAGGAGCGGCCGCCCAGCTTCCGGGTCAGGGGGGTGTGGATGCGCCGCGCGTACAGGCCCAGCCAGAGGGCCAGGCAGATCCAGGGCGTGAACGGGGCCAGGACGAGGCCGGCCCCGAGGCACAGGAGCGCCAGCAGCCACATCGGTAACCGAGAGGGTGCAGGCACCTGCGCAGTCTAGGCCGCCCGGGACATGTAGGAAAGTTGGCCACCCCGGAGGTCACCGTTAGCATTTCGGTTCTGATGGCTCCGAAGAAACCCATGGCGATGGCGCGCCGCGTATCGCTGTTCGAGCGTGAGGTCACCGTGCGCCTGGCCCCGGTGGCGATCGAGGTCATTCACCAGGCTGCGACGATCCTCTCCGAGGGCGGCCTGACCGGGGACCTCTACTCGGGGTCCACGATGCTCACGGTCGACCTGAACCGGGCCCGCGATCGCATCAGCGATCCACCCGATGCATCGACCGCGCATCGCATTGCGATGCTCTATGCCGCTGACGAACGCTGCCGCGGATACGCGCGCCGCATCGCCACGGCGGAAGCCACCAAGACGGCCGGGTGTGCGCTCGGCCGAACCCTCGTCGACGTCGAGAGCCGCGCCAAGGGCTCCCGGATCCACCTGAGCCTCGAGGTCGAGGCCGAGCGGAGGACTGCATGATCGAGCTGTATAGCGTTCGCGACGTGTCCCGCATTCTCGCCGTCCAGGAGTCGCGTCTGCGCTACTGGATGCAGACTGGCTTCGTCGGACCCACGGTCCGCAAAGGCGGTCGCTTCTACTACACGTTCCCGGATCTCGTCGCGACGAAGGCGGCGAAGGACCTCGTGGCCGCCGGCCTGCCGCTCGCGAAGATCCGCAAGAACGTCGAGGCCCTGAAGGCCGCGCTGCCCGGCGACACGCATCCGGCGGCGAAGCTGCGGATCTGCTGCGACGGCGAGACGATCGTCGCGCTCGCCGAGGACGTGGCCTTCCAGCCGATCGGCGGCCAGGTCGTGATGGCGTTCACGGTGCCGTCATTCGGTGAGCACGTACACCAGGTGCTCGCGATGCCGCGCGTGATGCCGGCGGGCTCGGGCCCGGTGGATACGTCCACGGCCGACGGAGCCCCCGTCGTCGTCGAGGACAACGCGACCGAAGCCAATGGCGGCGGGACCGCGTACAAGCACTTCGTCGAGGCGTGCGCCGCCGAGGATCGCGGCGACTCCGTCCTCGCCGAGCATCTGTTCCGCCAGGCGATCGACCTCGAACCGACGATGGCCGCCGCGCTCACGAACCTCGGCAACATGGTCTATCGCCAGGGCGAGTTCGAGGAAGCGCGTCGCCTCTACGAGCGGGCCGTCGAGCACGACCCGAATCAGCCCGAGGCTCGCTACAACCTCGCCAACCTCCTCGAGGACCTCGGCGAGACGGAGGCCGCGCTGACCGAGCTCCGCCGGGTGTGCGCCGCCGCCCCCGAGTTTGCCGACGCGCACTACAACCTCGGCATCATGCTCGCCGGTGTCGGCGGCACGGCCCAGGCCCGCCATCACCTCGAGCGCTACCTCGAGCTCGATGCGGCCAGTGACTGGGCCCTGCACGCGCGCACGTTCCTGAATCAGCTCGCCGCCTGAGGCGGCATCGGTCATTGCGACCTCGATGTCATGCCGCCTCGGCTTTCTGAGGCGCGCGGAGAGCAACTACACGAGATCCGGCACCGCGCCGCTCGGCACCACGCTTGCTGAACGAGCCGCCATGCGACTCGCCTATCTCTCCATCCTCCTCGCCGCCTGCGGCTCCGACCCCGATGTCGAACTGACTCCCGACGCGGCGACGGACATCGACGCCGCGCCCGCGGCCCCCGATGCCCCGCCCGACGCGAGCCCGACCTTCACGGCGTGCTCGAGTCAGCGCGGTCAGACGAACGACCCGGGCTGCACGGCCGCGCCGAGCTACGCCTTCTTCGGCGCATCGTTCCGACCGGGCGACACCACGCCCGCTCACTCGGTCCCCGGCGCGTCCTTTCCGACGCCGCTCCAGGAGTGGCAGATCCAGCGTCCCACCGTCGAGCTCGACACGTGCATGCCCGTCACGAGTATCAGCGGCCCGGCCCCGACTGGACCCACGACCTACCGCGACGTCGGCAGCATCGCGGTGAGCGTCGATGGCACGGCCGTCGGCGGCCTCGCGTACTCCGACTCGATGTATCGCCCCACCGGCGACCTCGCGACGCGCCTCACGAGCCTGTTCTGGGGCGGCGAGACGCTGCGGATCGCGCGCGGCACGGAGTGGAGCATCGACGTGATCGCGCCGGTCGTGCCCGAGGTCACGTCGTTCGACCACACGATCGCGACCCAGATCGAGCCCGCGCTCGAGGACCTCGAGGTCACGTGGCTCGCGGGCGGTCCCGACGACGTGCTCGAGATCTCCGTCGGGACGCAGTACGCGTACACGTACTGCGCGGTCCGCGACGACGGCACCTTCGCGGTCCCGTGGCAGGTCTTTCAGGACATCTTCGACGCCGGTGGGGGTGAGCTCTTCGTGTTCGTCGATCGGACGCGCCGCACCGTCGCCCCCGACACGAGCGCCGGCCCCGTGCAGATCATCGTTCGCGCGACGGACTCGCAGGGCTTCGCGTTCCGGCGCTGAGGTCGGTCACGACAGCTTGAACAGCAAGTACACGTAGACGTACGGCGCGATGAAGAGCACGGCGTCGATGCGGTCGAGGATGCCGCCGTGGCCGGGGAGCAACGCGCCCGAGTCCTTGACCCCGACGCTGCGCTTGATCAACGACTCGGCGAGGTCGCCCATCTGGCCGAGCATGCCGCCCGGGACCGCGATCAGGACGACGTCGAGCCAGGTGAGCCAGTCGGCGTGGACGACCTTCAGGACCGCGACGCCGAGCACGGAGCCGGCGAGACCGCCGTAGGCTCCCGCCCAGGTCTTCTTGGGGGAGACGGCCTCGTAGAGCTTGGCCTTGCCGAGGAAGCGCCCGGCGAAGTAACCGCCGGTGTCGGCGACCCAGGCGACGAGGAGGACGATGAGGACGGTGTCGAGGCTCTGGCGGGGGTCGATGACCTTCAGCTTGGCGATGAAGGTGGCGAGGAACCCCGCGTAGACGATGCCGGTGACCGTGGCGGCATAGCGGCCGGCGACGCTCGGAATGTCCCGGAAGCGGAAGAGGTAGTAGAGGCCAGGGACGATGACGGCCACGAAGACGGCGACCGCGCTGCCACCGAGGGCGAGCGTCATCATGGGCTTGGGGACGTCGCCCCTGCCGAAGGTGGCAGCGACGGAGGCGATGTCGAACCAGTAGAAGGCAGCGCAGGCGATGGCGCCCATGATCACGGCCGGGCCGCGGTCCTCCTTGGGGAGGGTCATCGCGAAGAACTCGTGCATCGCGAGGAGCGAGGCGACGAAGATCAAGCCCCAGGTCGGTTCGGGGCGCGAGAGGCCGAAGATGAGGAGCAGCGCCGGGACCGCGACGACCGCGACGAGGAAGCGCTGAGCGAGGTTACCGAGAGCCACGGGGCGACTCTACACGTCCGAATCGGAGTCGGCCGCTAGCTGGGCGCTCGTCTTGCCGAAGCGTCGCTCGCGGGCCTGGTACGTCTCGAGGCACTCGTACAGGTGGTTCCGGCGAAACTCGGGCCACTGGACGTCGATGAAGATGAGCTCGGCGTACGCCAGCTCCCAGAGGAGGAAGTTCGAGATGCGCTGCTCGCCGCTCGTGCGGATCAAGAGGTCAACGGGGGGCAGCGACGACGTCGGGAGGTACCGATTAAAGCGCTCGACGTCCACCTCGCTCTCCTTGAGCGTGCCGGCGGCGGCGTCGCGGACGGCCGCACGAACGGCCCGGGCGATCGACTCGCGCCCCCCGTAGGACAGCGCCAGGGTGAGCGTCATGCCGCGGTTGTGGGCGCTGGCGGCGCGGAGCTCGGTGAGGGGCTCGGTGACGAGCGTGGGGAGCTTGTCGATGTCGCCGATGGCCTCGAGCCGGATCTGGTTGTCGAGGATCTCGGAGCGCTCGTCGATCAGGTACTCGCGCAGGAGCTGCATCAGGCCCGCTACCTCTTCGGGCGGGCGCGACCAGTTCTGCGACGAGAAGGCGTAGAGGGTCAGGGCTTCGATCCCGAGCTGGCGGGCGGCACGCGTGATGTCGCGGACCGACTCCGAGCCGGCGCGGTGACCCTCGAGCCGAGGCTTGCCATGGCGCTCCGCCCACCGCCCGTTCCCGTCCATGATGATGCCGACGTGGCGTGGCAGGTTGGCGGGCTCCATCGTCGAGAAACCGGACAGTCGCACGCGGGGTGCGAGCGTTGCAACGCCACCACTGATCCCGTACGCTCGAAGGAAGCCATGGGCATCTTTTCCAGACTGGGGACGCTGATCAAATCCAACATCAACGACCTCATCACGAAGGCCGAAGATCCGGAGAAGATGCTGACCCAGGTGCTGCTCGAAATGCAGCAGCAGCTGGTCGAGGCGAAGAAGGCCGTCGCGGTCGCGATCGCGGACGAGAAGAAGCTGCAGAAGCAGTATCAGGCCGAGACCGACAAGGCGAAGGAGTGGGAGCGCAAGGCGATGGTGGCCGTGCGCGCCGGTGACGACAACCTCGCCCGGCAGGCTCTCTCGCGGAAGAACGAGCACGAGACGATCGCCACGCAGTTCCAGCAGCAGTGGATCGCCCAGAAGCAGGCGGTCGAGAAGCTGAAGGACGCGCTCCGCCTCCTCAACAACAAGATCGAGGAAGCGAAGCGCAAGAAGAACATCCTCATCGCCCGCAAGAAGCGCGCGGAGGCGCAGCAGCAGATCGCGTCCACGATGCAGGGCCTCGGCGACACCAGCGCGTTCGACACGTTCGATCGCATGGCCGAGCGCATCCAGCTCATGGAGGGCGGGCGCCGAGCTCGCCGGCGAGCTGTCGGGCGATACGCTCGAGGGCAAGTTCCTCGCGCTCGAGCAGGGCGGCGGCGGAGACGAGGACGCGCTCTCCGAGCTCAAGGCAAAGATGGGCATGCTCGAGGCGCCGAAGGGCGACTCCGCGAAGCAGCTCGGTGCCGGCGCCCCGGGCGCGCCCAAGGCCAAGGACGACTTCTCAGCGGCGGCGGACATCGGTGGCGGCCTCTCGGCGGAGGACCTCAAGGAGCTCGAGGATCTCGACCTCTCCGATATGGAGCCCAAGGACACCAAGAAGTCGTAGGTGTCCGGGGCTCGCATCGATCTTCGTCTGGCGAGCCAGGCCGAGTGGATCAAGATCTTCGATCCGCGCGACTGGACGATCTTCGTGCCGTCGGCCGAGCCGATGGACACTGGCCGGACGCTCCGCATCGATCTCGATGTCGGAGGGTGGATGGTCACGCTCCGCGGGACCGTCGTCGGCAAGCGCGAGCAGCCCGTCGGCGTCGTGGTCGCGCTGGCCGGTAGCGAACGCGACAAGATCAACTACCTGAACGGCTTCGTCCGCGGCGGGCTCCTGAACCTGCGCGAGAAGCGTCGCCTGCCGATCCGCCTCTCGGTCACCTACGGCGCCATCGAAGGCCCGGCGACGACCACGACCAAGGACATCAACGAAGAGGGCGTCTTTCTCTTCACCGACCGACCGCTCCCCGAGACCTCGCAGGTGCACATGCTCGTCACCGTGCCGGGCCACGTGCAGCCCCTCTCGCTCGTCGGCAAGGTGTCACACACGATCCTCGCGCAGGATGACGAGCCGCCGGGCATGGGCATCGTCTTCGAGCTCGATGACGCGCAACGCGAACAACTGACCGAGGTGGTGCGCGACCTCGAAGCAGCGCTCATCGCCGGCAAGCTGCCGACGACCACGCTCGAGTGAGCCGTGGCACGCCGGGCTGTATCGAAGAGCGCGGCCCCCGCTGCGGTCACCTGGCGCGATGGCATCCACCTCACCGGCACGCCTCTCTGGTGCGACGCCCGCCGCCGCCGTGACGTCTGCTTCGTCTCCAGCGCCGAGCGCGTCGGCCGCGCCGGTCACGGCCAGCTGATCGGCACCCGCGAGACCATCGCCCTCCTCGATACCGGCGGGATCTCCGGCCACCTCGCCGCCCCCCTCCTGAAGCGCTTCACCCTCGGCACGCAGCGCCTCGAGCTGATCGCGTCCGGCCGCGGCCCCGGCGCCGCCGCCCTCTGCGTCGACACCGGCGACCGCACCGTCCTCTACGCCGGCGGCGTGCGCTGCGATCCCGTCCCCCATGCCGGCATCATCGCGGGCGACGTCCGCCGCTGCGACACTCTCGTCGTCCACGCGGTGTACGGCGAGCGCGGCGACGAGTTCCCCAAGCTCGCCACCGTCGTGGCTCAGACGATCGCCTGGGTGCAGACGACCCTCGCCAGCGGCAAGCGCCCCATCCTGCTCGTCGACAGCATCATCGACGGACTCGAGGTCGCGACCGCCCTCGCCCGCCACGACCTGCGGCAGATGGACGTCGACAAGGATCTCCTCGAGGCCGTGGCCCGCGTCGGTGCGCCGGTGATGCGCACGCCCTTTCGCGCCGCTGACCCACGCCCCGTCGTGTGGCTGGACGCCGGCCGCGCCAAGCTGCCCAAGCGCATCCGTGACACTCCCCTCGCGACCGCCCTCGTCTCCGGGCGCGCGCGCGGCTTCGCGGGCTACGACGCCGGCTTCGTGTGGCCGTCCGCCGCCGGTCGCAAGGCTCTCCTGGGGTGGATCGAGTCCACCACCGCGCGCGAGGTGTACGTGACCGGCCCATGCGCGGACGCGATCGCCACGGCGCTGGGTCCCCGCGCCCGCGTCATCGGCCCCCCGCGCCAGATGCACCTGTTCTAGGGCTCGACTGTCGCAGGGGTCCGACCCCTGCGACACCTCGCCTG
>LNFM01009002.1_pt1 | contig 14767 bp, 17 predicted proteins | sample 596031 | NCBI WGS metagenome assembly LNFM01 (sample SAMN04254537, study PRJNA301005) | activated carbon metagenome | isolation source: dual media filters at the Ann Arbor, Michigan drinking water treatment plant | place: USA: Ann Arbor
CAACTCGTCCTCTTTGAAAAAGCGCCTAATGTTCCAACACTTCAGAAGCACCTTTGTACAAAATGCGGCGGTCGAGACATAAGAGTTGGCGATATTGAGACATCCGTTCTTATCGAAACGGCGTTCAGAGAAACACATTACAAGAGCATCCTGAAAGGTCTCGAGAAGGATGGACGATTAGTTGTTGTACGCGCCCAGCAAGGACGCCGTGCTGGGACATTCGGCGACCCAGATATGGTCGTTCGAATTGTTGATCGGGCAAGTCAGTGACGTAGAGCAGTCCTGAGTATGACGGCAAACGAAACTCCTGCGGTCGATGGGTGCAGGGAGAGCCGAAGTCTCCCGCGCGTCGTCCAGCGGCTAGACGTTGGCCCTGGGGTGTCGGGGAGCACGGAGGCTCCCTGAACCGGCGATGAAACGGCCAGACGTTTCAATGGCGCGGCGATCGGCTCAATGCCGATACCGTGCCACGGGCCGGGGGGATGCAACGGGGGCGCGCCAGCGGGCCCCTTGCCAAGATGTGCGGTACTACCGCACACATCTTGCGGACAAGAAGCAGAGCGTCCGATACAGATTTACGGCTTGCGCCACCTGGGTTCGATAATTGAAAACGAACGGTTCGGTTTTCCGTCGATAAACAAATCGCCAAGGGCGCGCGAGACACCTCTTGGATCCAAATCGACCATGTCAGGTTCTCGGCCCGTAAAGAGCAAACATTTATCGCGATAATAGCTGGCAATGTTGCTGATGGCGCTGCCCGGAAGCTCATAGTGAGGCGCAGATAAGGCTCGTACAAGTTCATCCGCGAATTGCGGGTGATGCTGCTTCATCCAGCTATGAAGACTCATGCAGTTTTTGCGCGACATGCGCCCGGCGCGAAAGTTATCCTCGTAGCCACCAGCGAATGTCTTGCCGATGGCGGCGTGAATCACTTGTGCAAGGGTCAGACCGGTCGTGTCCGCCAGACGCTTGGTAACGCCATACAACTGTTTACGATCGCTCTGCGTTGAATTGAGCCAGTCAAAGTCAGCGGGCGCATTCATCGGCAGCCTCCCGGCGGATTACCTGAGACTTACAGGTTTTCATAATTGTAAGAATTGGCGGATGCCCTCGCTAGTGGATATTTCCGCCAGCATATGGCGTCACAAAGCTTGCATTATTAGGACTACTGTCCTAGTATGGGTCAAGTTTTGTTCCAGGGCGGAACGCAATTGGGCCGCCAGAGTGGAGGAACAAGGCCATGAAAGAATCCAAGTACCAGGTTTCGGCGATAGCGCCCCAGTCGGGCGCGCCAGCGCTCAAATTCGATCCGCGTGAATATAGCCACTTCCTCGCCGACACCGGCTGGACCGAAGCGCAAAAGGACGAGTTTACCGAGGCCCTCTGGCTTATCATCGTGAGCTTTGCCGACAGAGGATTCAACCTCAATCCTGTGCAGCTGGCTGCCAGTGAAAAGGCGCTGGAAGTGGATTCTCCGAGCGTGGTAGGCTGCGGGGATAATTCCAAAGCCAATAAAGAAAAAGACGTGGAGCGCGGTGACGTGCTGGCCGCGCAAGGGATTGATTCATGAAGAACCTGAAAGAAATGCTCGGGACAATGACGGCGGTCATCTACTGCCGCGTGTCAGATCCGGAGCAAGTGAAAAAAGGCCACGGCCTGCAATCGCAGGAAGCGGTGTGCCGCGAATTCGCGAAACGCCGCGGTTACGACGTGGTGAAGGTTTTTCACGAGAACCTCACCGGCAGCGCCAGCGAACGGCCTGTGATGAATGAACTGCTGACCTATTTGCGTAAACACAAGCGCAGCGGCGGACTCATGGTCATCATTGATGATTTGAGCCGCTTTGCGCGCGGCCACCGGGCCCATTGGGCCTTGCGCGACCAATTGCGGGAAGCTGGCGGCATACTGGTAAGCCCGAATGTTGAATTCCGCGAGGACGCGGACTCGGCGCTTGTCGAAGGCATGCTCGTCACCATGGCGCAGCATCAGCGCGAAAAAGGCGCAGAGCAAACCAAAAGCCGGATGCGTGGCCGTGTGATGAACGGTTACTGGCCGTTCTATACGCCCCGTGGATACAGACATGAGCACAAAGCCGGTGAAGGCAAGGTGCTCGTCCGCGACGAGCCCGACGCTTCGATTCTCCAAGAAGCCTTGGAGGGGTTCGCAACAGGCAGATTCCAGACCCGTGCTGAAGTGAAGCGGTTTCTGGAGATTCATCCCAGCTTCGCGCGGCTCACTAACCAGTTGGTGCAGTTGTTCCTAACTCGTCCGCTTTATGCGGGCTATGTCGGCAAGTCGGAGTGGAACATCCCACTGCGTCAGGGCAAACATGGGGGCCTTATCAGCCTCGAAACGTTTGAACGCATTCAGGAACGGTTGAAGGAAAAACCCCGGGCACCGGCGCGCAAAGACATCCGCGCGGATTTCCCGCTGCGGGGGATGGTTTCATGCTCCGACTGCGAAAAGCCGCTCACGGCGTGCTGGTCCACGAGCAAGACCGGCGTAAAGCACGCGTATTATTTGTGCTTTGAGAAAAGCTGCGCTCGAAACCGGAAATCCATCCGGCGGGAGAAACTCGAAAGCGAGTTTGACGCACTGCTGGCCCGCGTCACCCCGACCCAATCACTGGTCGATATTGCGTTCGCTATGTTCAAAGATGCCTGGACCCAGCGCGCGGCACAAGCGCAGGCACTTGCGGCGAATTGCAAGCGGGAGGCAACGCTGGTCGAACATCAAATTGAGAAGCTGCTCGACCGAGTGGTCGAAGCTACTTCGGAGTCGGTGATTGGCGCCTATGAGAAGCGCATTGTCGCTATGGAGCGACAAGCATTGGTGCTCCGCGAAAAATCCCAGAACGCTGTGCGACCGCAACAGCCATTTGAAGAGTTGTTCGAACTCGCAATCCGCTTTCTTGCAAACCCTTCAAAACTCTGGGCTACCGGCAAAATAGAGTACCGCAACATAGTGCTCCGTCTGACTTTTGCGGAGCGTCTTTGCTACAGCGCCGAAAATGGATTTCGAACCCCGAAAACCACATTTCCGTTCAATCTGTTAGATGGTCTGACGGCTGGTTTAAAGCAAATGGCGGAAGGGGTGTCCGCCCCAATCCGTTCCCAAAACATAGTTTTACAAGGCGTTTGAGGCCTTCAACGCAGGTCGGGTCCGAAGAATACCCGGTATTATACCCGAAAAATAAATATTGATTTTTACCTAAACGACGTTGCATTCGCTGCCATAATTCAGTACAACACACAATAGCGATTTTATCGAAGCGCCAATTTATTTTTGACCCGATAAGCCGCTCACAGACCTAGCAGCGTTTTTCCGCCGTCTGGGCACATTGCCAGCCAAATCTGTTTTCAAGCTCTGTGCGCCTTTGCACGGGAGCCAGCAACGCATTTAAGGGGTATGTATGAGAGAAGCTAACGACAACGGGCCTAAGCGCGCGAGCCGACCTTTTACAGAACCACCATCCGGCCTCGATCCGCTCTTGAACCTGCATGATGTGCGGGCAGCCACCCGGCTTGGTTCATCCACCATATATCGCGGTATCGCGGCCGGTACTTTTCCCCGCCCCGTTCGGCTTGGTCCTGGAACGGTGCGCTGGCGAACGTCCGTTGTCCGCTCTTGGCTTGAAAAGCTAGAAGCCGCGTAACTGCCCGACTGATTTTAATTTGATGTTTTTAGTCCCGTTCTAACGGGGCGTATTTTTTTGCCTTTGAGCCAATTCGGGCAGTTGCCTAACGCTCCAATAAGAACACTGCGGGCCGCAATGTGGCCCGGTCTATTTAATCAAAAAAAGCCCTGAGGAGAGGCACCAGCAATGAGAAACCAAGAATGTTTTCGGATTACGTTGACGACACGATGCCACTGCCTGCCGATGTTGAACGAGAATTTTTCGACAAGGCGGCAGACCAAACCAGTGCGCTTGAATGGCTCGCTTTAATGGAGATTGATTCCGTGCCTGTGCTTGGCAATGCGGGGCGAGTCGCCATCATACAATGGACCTTAATTTGGGATGCTGATGCAGAGCGGTACGGTTTTCACATTTATAGCGATGACCATGTTGGCCCTAAGGCTGATGGGCAGCTTGCAATTCCGGTTATGCAAAATGGCAAGTTCATAGACCTTCTCTTGATTGACGCTGACGACCTCACTTTTACACGCGCTTGCAGCAACGCTACTTGGCTGGGTGGTGACGAGTTCGGGCGGGAGGGCACCATTCGTCTTCACCGCGCGCCAATTGATTGGCTGGAAGCGGGTTGCCGCGGCGTTTGTCACGTCGAATCGATTAGCCGGCAAGGTCTGAAAGACCTACGCCAAGCAAGCCATATTGTTTGCAACGATACTTTCACCGCTTTGGAAGCGTGGGATTGGGCATTCGGTGCTGATGATGATGAGCTAGCGCGCTTTGCAATTGACGATAGCCCCGAAAACATACGGGCCTATTTTGCGCAACAGGCGCAATGGCAGGCCATGTCCATTATCCATGCGAGGGCCGCAGCTTGAATAACTTAGCGGAGATTTTTTCTGTCGGTAACAAATTTGCCGAAGAACAAGCTGCGGCGATCGTCAAAGGCATTGTTAAACGCGCTGACTCTGCCGATTTTATGTCCCGTCTAAGTTCAAAACCAGCGGTTTCCTTTCAGCCGAAACCGTATGTATCCGTAGACCCAAGCGCGATTCCAACCCGCGATTGGCTATATGGCCGCCATCTAATCAGGCGGTATGTTTCGGGAAAGGCGGCCGCTGGTGCAGTTGGCAAAACGTCTTTGCAGGTTGTCGAAAGTCTTGCGCAAGCATCAGGTAGACCGCTTCTCGGTAAAGAAGTGCCCCGTCCTATGCGAGTGTGGCTTTTCAATCTTGAAGATGACCAAGACGAGATTAACCGTCGCGTTAGTGCTGCGATGAAATTCTACGGTCTGAAAGACGCGGACCTGGGCGGGCGGCTTCATATTCAAACAGATACGTCGCTGGTGATTTCTCAAACAACGCGCGAAGGAACACAAATCTTAGCGCCTGTCGTTGGTGCGTTGGTGAAAGCAATTAAGTCAAAGGGTATAGACATATTCTCAGTTGACCCGTTCGTATCGAGCCATGACGCGCCTGAAAACGATTCCGGTGCGATGGATAAGGTTCTTAAATCCGGTTGGATCCCTGTAGCTCGCCAAGGTAATTGCGCCGTCGAGCTAGTGCATCACACTACAAAATCTGCAGGCTCTAGCGGCGAAGCTACGGCTATGTCGGCACGCGGTAGTGGTGCGTTCGTTTTCGCTTGCCGCTCGTTTCACGTCCTTAACCCGATGACGCCTGCACAAGCTGTATCCGCTGGCGTCGAGAAACCGGAACGCTATTTCAGCGTTAAAGACGACAAACAAAACTTGGCACCTAAGACCGGCTCACTCGATTGGTACAAGATGGAAAGCGTCAACCTGGGCAATGGTGCTAAAGGCAATCTCAATTTTACTACATCTGATGAAATCGGCGTCGTTACGAAATGGAATTGGCCCAGTAACGCTTCCCTTGTCGAGGATATTCCCACTGACGCCTTAGACGCAATAAAAGGCCGACTTGCCGGTCCTGATTGGCGCGAAAGCGATCAAGCCAGCAATTGGGCTGGCGTTGTAGTTGCGGAAATTCTCGGCCTAGAGATTGAGGAAAAGGATTCCAAGACCAAACCCGTTAAATCGAAAATTAAACGGATGCTTGGTGCATGGGTGAAGGCCGGTGAATTGGAGATAGTGACCAGACCAACCGCCAAGCACGGGCCAAAGACATTTATTGTTTCCCCAACCCCCAACTAGGTTGGGCATTGGGGTTGGGGGTTGGCCACCAGAAGTCCCCAACTACCCTGTATCTCTTAGATACAGGGTTGGGTTGGGTGGTTGGAGTTTTAAAAAAGTAGATATTAACCGCCAGGCACCGGAAATATCCGGGTCTGTTTTTTAGCAAAAAGGTATTCTTAAAATGGACTCGATTAGCGATTTAGTCGGCAAGGGGCCGATCGCAATTAGACCTATTAAATCTTCAAAGGGCCGCGTTGACGCGTGGGCGGTGCAAGGCACCAAACGAGTCGTAGCGTTGCAAGAGGTAGGCACCGCTATTGATAACGGGCCTGCTCTAGCTCTACCGGTTGCAACCAGAGGAAAGACCAAAAACCCGCTAAACGAAATGTTTAGCCGTTGTCAGCTTGGCATTTCCGAGCCTGAAAACCGCAGAAACTGGCAAGCGGCCGAACGACTGAAAGGGATATTAGAGGAAGCGGAAAAATCGCACGCGCCCGTACAAGCCCCGGCCGCCGATTGGTGGGATATTCACGATTGGCACAGCACCATCGACTGGGACGCGCTCGCGGCTGATCCTGATGGTACATATCAAGGTATCGAAACTTACTCAAATTTCTCTGAAGACGCTGGCATGGTACAGGGAGAACATGGAGACTTTGAGGATTCAGATTCCACTGACGGGGCCGAGCCATTTCAAAATTTGCGGTGGAACGTGCATCGGGACTTGCCGGAAGCAGTTTCACGCATTCACGCTAAGCAGATAATCGCCCTAGCGGCGGAAACATTGGAATCTGACTATCCAATTTTAATAGCCCTTGTTCAAAAAGGCTGGACCGCGGCGATGATTGGCGAGACACAAGGGTATGCAGAAAGCAGTGCTACCGCCCGTGCATGTGGAATGGGTATGCTGCGAAGCGCTCTAAGGAAGCTCGATAGCTTCTTCGTAAAGCTCGACCGCCTAGAGAACGGCACCGAACCCACACGCCAAGTCTGGCGATTGGTTGGAACACCGCTTTGGCTTTTTGACGGAATCCCCAAAGCCTGGACCTGGCGCAAGCCACCTGAATCCGCAGACAACGAGAATAATCCGCAAAATCAACAGGCTACAGGAACTTAGAATAGCGTCGATGCCACCCCAATTGCATGGGGTACAATAAGAATATGGGGTTCGATTTGGCCCCACCTTTTTGCCAACTCAGGCGCGCCCTAGCTTTCCCCGGCTGGGGCGCCACTTTTTTTGCACCGACGCGAATTAGGCGGGTGCCCATTACACGAAACACCGCACTACGCCGGGTTGCCGGATAACTCGCGGCAACATTTTCACCGATAGGACGGACAATGGATTTCGATACAGCGCCGATTGACTTCGCGGCGTACCAATACACGCTGGAAGACGCGTGCCAGATTTCAGGCGTAGTACCCGACACCTTGCGGTCTTGGATAAAGCGAAAGACCGTTGCTGTCGGCCGGAAGCATCCAAAATTACACCGTTGGTTCTTTAGCGGCGTTGACCTAATCAGACTTCGCACTATGCACGATATGATTGAGACATGCGGAGCGCGACTCTCGGTAGTCGATTCTATCGCAGATTCTGTGGTCGCGCGGTTCTGGGAATCGCACGAACGGAATCCCGTCACCGGTCAAATGTTGGAAATTGAAGCCGGCTTCCGCAAAGACAAAAGGCTAATGGTCAGCTTTGCCGGCGGTGAACCAATGGTTGCCGAGTCGGTATGGGACGGAACGACCTACAGCACACCAACACCAAGCATTGGTCATTGGGCTGAACGTTTCAGGCGCCCGCATATTCTTGTGCCGGCTGACAAGATAATTTCAGACGTTCAGTTCGCTATAATCGAACTTCATAAGCGAGACGCCGCGTGAATCTAAATCCACTTCGCTGGTTTGAGCGTAAAGATGCCAACCTTACTAGTTCAAACGTTTTTACAATCTTGGGCGGCGGTGGCGGCCGCATTAGCACGGAAGCGGCGCTTCGTTGTCCGCCAGTGCAATGCGCTGTTCGGGCGATCGCAGAAACGATCGGTAGTCTGCCCGTCCATGTTTTTGCGCGGGACGAAGACGGATCCAAGCAGCGCGATACCACACATGCGGCGGAACCTTTGGTTGCCGCCGAAGCCAACCCTTGGCAGTCGGCTAGCTCTTTGCGGCAACAGTTAGTCATAGACGCGCTCACGGAAGGTAATGGATACGCAGCGGTTGTTAAGACAGAAAACAAGCCTCGCGAAATACACCGGTTAGGTCCGACTTCAACACGAATAGAAATCGCACCGACTGGTGAACCTACCTATATTTATACTACCGCGGCGGGCACACGGCGCTATGCCTACGACGAAGTAATTCACGTTCCGTCGCCAATCACGATTGACGGCTACACGGGGATTGCACCGACGCAACTTGCATCAGAGGCAATTAGGTTTGCGCTTGCACTTGAGAAACACGGCACGCGCTTGTTTCGGAATGCTGCCAGACCTGGCGGCGTTCTAAAATCAAAAGGTAAAATTCAAGGGCCTGCTTTAGATCGTCTGAAAGCGTCTTGGTCGGCTATGTTCGCTGGCACCGAGAATACGGGCAGTACCCCCATTCTTGAAGACGGCTTGGAATGGGAACAGCTTCAACTTACTAGCGTGGACGCCCAATTCCATGAACTTCGTGGCTTTGCTGTTAGTGAGATTGCACGCGCATTTCGGGTACCTCCGGTGCTGCTGATGGATTACGGCAGAGCGACGTGGGGCAACAGCGAAGAGTCGGGCCGGCAGTTTCTTCAGTTTTGTATTCGGCCTTGGCTAACGGCAATTGAGTTTGCCTACGCCCGCGCTCTCCTAACCAAAGAAGAACGCAGCAAGTTCTATTTTGAATTTATTACGGACGATTTAGTGCGGGCCGACATTAGCAAGCGTTCGGAAGCGATGCATAAAGCCTGCGGTGGGCCGTGGTTGACGGCCAATGAAGTCAGGACGGCCGATAATCGACCGACGATAGCCGGTGGCGACACACTACGGCCAGCCGCCAAGCTTTCGGTACCGGCCAACGATAATAACCAAACACAGGATGCAGAAGCAGCGTGAGTAAATCGCCAGCTAAAGAACACGGTTCATTTTTTGAACTAGACGTGAAGTCAATTACCGAAGATGGAACATTTTCCGGCTACGCTTCGCTGTTCGGTGTGAAGGACTTGGGCCGCGATATTGTTGCGGCTGGTGCTTTCACCAAGTCGCTTAAGAGTCGGCCTGCGGGCCGTGTCAAAATGCTCCGAGGGCATGACACGGCCGAACCGATCGGCGTTTGGACTTCACTTGTAGAAGACCAACGCGGACTCAAAGCCACCGGGCAACTAATCCTCACGACTGTCAAAGGCAAAGAGACTTACGAGTTGATGAAGGCCGGTGCGCTCGATGGCCTTTCCATCGGCTACAAATCAATAAAGGATTCATTTGATCGCAAAAGCGGTACGCGACTTCTTGAAGCGCTAGACCTGTACGAAATTAGTATTGTGGTTTTTCCAATGTTGCCGGCTGCCACCGTGAGCCGGGTTAAAAGCACGGATTTTTCGAGGCTGGTTTCAGCCATCAACGCCGCTACGGCGGCATTAAACTAGGGACTTATTTTTTAATGACTTCGATTGCTACTGCGCTCGAATACAAGAGCGAAAACGATATTGAAACCAAGGAAGGTGATACGTCTGCTGTTGAAGCGGCCGTTGCCACCCTGCAGTCAACGTTCGAAACCAAGATTGGCGAACTGACTACTCAGGTCAAAGCGGCCAACGACAATGCTTCTTCTGCCAAAGCCCGTGCCGATGCGCTTGAAATTAAGATTGCGCGTCCCGCGATTATCACAAAGGACAGCAAAGAACCTACTGCGGAGACAAAGGCGTTTACCACCTTCATTCGTCGCGGCAAGGAAGCCCTTGGCGCGGAGGAGTTTAAAGACCTCAGAGTCTCAGACGACACCGCGGGTGGCTATCTTGCACCTGAACAGTTTGTTGCCGAACTTGACCGCAACGTTGTGCTGTTTTCTCCGGTTCGTCAGGTTGCGAGCGTCCGTAACACCATGTCCGGTTCGGTTCTTATGCCGAAGCGTACTGGTGGTATGACCGCTGCTTGGACTGGTGAAACTGCCGCCCGTACTGAGACGAACGTTACGTTCGGGCAGACCCGTTACACAGTCTATGAGCTTGCGGCATACGTTGACGTGTCTAACGTAATGCTTGAAGACTCCGCGCTTGACGTTCCTTCGCTTCTCGCTTTCGAGTTTGCAGAGGAATTCGGTAAGGCCGAAGGCACCGCATTTTGTGTTGGTCAGAACGTTTCCAACCCGGCTGGCTTTTTGAATGACGCTAACATTGGCAACACCGTTTCCGGTCACGCTACCGCCGTCACTGCCGATGGACTCATTGACCTCTACCACGCGCTTGCTTCGCCGTATCGAGCTAATGCGGTTTGGGGAATGAACAGCACTACGATGGCTGCTGTTCGTAAGCTGAAAGACGGTAACGGAAATTATTTGGTTACTGTTTCGGGCCTGGCTGGAGCGGTGGCCTCGACTATTCTTGGTCGGCCTATCGTTGAAATGCCAGACTTGCCGGACGTTGGTGCCGGTGCGTATCCGATTGTGTTCGGCGACTTTTCGTCTGGCTACCGAATCTTTGACCGCGTTTCTTTGAGCGTGCTGCGTGATCCGTATTCGCAGGCGACTAACGGTCTTACGCGCTTTCACGGACGCCGAAGGGTCGCGGGCGGGGTCGGGAAGTCGGAAGCCCTGCGTAAGCTGAGGATTTCGGCTTCGTAATTTTTTAGACTCGGCGGTGGGTTTTTTCTCCACCGCCGACGATCCCCCTTATTTTCAGGAATATATTTAATGCGCGACCTACACAATAACATTCACACCGTCCCGTTGTTTGCGCCCCTCGCGGCGCAGACAAATGACAGCACCGCCCGCGTCTCGGCAATCATTGACACGATGGGATATGGTAGCTGTGAGTTGGTACTTATTAGTGGTACCAACACTGACGCGACTGCAACGTTTGCGGTTCTCGTTGAAGACGGTAACGACTCAGACCTTGTTGACGACGGCGCTGCCGTAGCCGACGCTGAGCTACTTGGTACCGAGGCGCTAGCTAGCTTCACATTCTCCGACGATGGCGAATGTCGAAAGATCGGCTATGTCGGAAGCAAACGCTACGTCCGCGTCACAGTGACTCCGACCAGCAACGACTCCGGTAACTGGTTCATGGCTGGCGTTGCCATCCTTGGCCATCCGGCCAGCGTGCCTACGGCGAATCCGCCGGCCTAAAAATGGTGCCGGCATTGAAGGGCGATTAACGATCCGTCCCACAACGAAAAGCACGATGCGCGGCACCGCCTTCCTGGGTAAACAGCGTTCAATCGTGCAAGATCGTGAACACCAGCCGTCCTTGACGGCCAAGGGTTCAAGTCCGGCAAGGGGAGTGATGACTCCTTGCCGGTACCAATTCACAGGTCAGTCTAACTCCAAGCTGACGAAGCGACGTGACGCTGTTGCGGATGTACCAACAGCGTCACGTTTCCTCTTTTGGACCATATACATGCCAATGAAAGCGCCCCGCATATGCGGGTGCGGTAAGCGCGTTGCGTCTGGCCTGCGGTGCGATTGTCAACGCAAGCGTGATGCTGAAAGGCCTAACGCGCGTCAACGTGGCTACACAACGGAATGGCAACGCGAAAGCAAAGTATTCCTTGCCCTGCCGCACAATCGCTTATGCGCGTGTGGCTGCGGCCGTGAAGCAAACATGGTTGACCATCGCATAGCGCATAAGGGTGACATGCAACTATTCTGGGATCGCACCAACTGGCAGCCCTACAACACGCGATGCAACAGCAGGAAGTCGATTGCTTATGAAGGTGGCTTTGGCAACCAACGAAAAACTTTCAGCTAAAGGGGGTGGGACCGTTGGGGGCAACAACGCGACATTGACCGAAATTGGGGATTCCAAGTGAAGGGCCGAAAGCCAAACTTAAAGCCGGCCGCAAATGCAATTGCTAAAGCGCCTAAGCCACCAACATGGCTAGGTACCGACGCTAAAGCCGAGTGGACTCGTATCATGCCGGGGCTAATTGAACGCCGTGTGCTGACGGATGCGGACATGGCAACCGTCGAAAACTATTGCTTCGCCATTGGCGAGATACGCCGCGCTCGCAAGACGCTAGCCAAAGAAGGCGACACTATCGCGTCTGCCAAGGGCGATATTAAGCGCCATCCGGCCGCGCAAACAGCATTTCAGGCGCTGACAGAATCTCGCCGCTTAGCGGCCGAACTCGGACTCACGCCAGCCTCGCGTAACAAAGCGCCAACCACACCGAAAAAGGCCGATGACGAAGACCACGTTTCCGACCTGGGTGTTGGATAATTCCAAGATTGAAGACCCGCATGGCCGCGGGGAACGTGCTGTAAAATTCATTCGTGCGCTTCGCCATCCGAAATCGGTACTGCCTAAGAAAGCCTACGACCTAGCGCCGTTTTGGGAGCGAATTGTTCGCGGTATCTACGGGCCGTCCGACGACAACGGCAATAGGCAAGTTAGAACTGTCTATCTGCAAATCCCCCGTGGCGCGCGCAAGACAACGATCGGCGCCGCGCTGGGACTATTGCACGCCTGTTCCTACGAACGAACGCCTGGCGGGACGTGCGTTCTTGCGGCTAGTGCAGAGGACCAAGCGCAGCTTGCCTTCGATGAAGCTAATTCCTTCGTGCAGGCAACGCCTGTGTTGGCCGGCGCAGTCAACGTTGTGGAGTCGCAGCTAGAAATTGAGCATTTCAAATCTGGATCGCTATTGCGAGCCATTCCCGCGGATGGTGACGTACAACACGGCAAGACACCGTATTTTGTCCTCGTAGACGAGCTTCATGTTTGGAAAAACCGCAGGCTTTGGCGCGCATTAAAAACCGGCCTGCTAAAGATTCCGAACACGCTACTGATAATCATTACTACAGCAGGACGCGGGCAGGATAATTTAGCCTATGAGGAATACAGCTACGCTAAAAAAGTAGCATCTGGCGAAATTCATAACCCGGCCTACCTACCTATAATATTTGAACCGCCCGCCAAGTATGACTGGCGAGACGAAAAGGTTTGGCACCGCGTTAACCCAGGCTTGAAGCTGGGCTTCCCTGACTTGACTGGGATGCGCCAGGCGGCCAGCGAGGCGATTGAAAAGCCATCCGACAGAGACGATTTCAAGCAATATAATCTGAACGAATGGCTGGACTATTCGGCTAGTCCGTTTGTTGAAATGTCCGTCTACGACGAGGGCAATAAGCCGGTTGACCTTGCCGCGCTTAAGGGCCGGCCGTGTTGGCTGGGCGTGGATTTATCCAGCACAGTAGACCTAACTTGCATTTCCGCAACATGGCGGGACGAAGAGGAAGGCTACATTACGTGGCCTTGGTTCTATTGCCCCGGTGACAATCTGCACAGCCGCAGCGAAAGCGATGGTGTACCTTATCCGATATGGGCAGAGCAAAAATTAATCACGCCGACACCCGGCAACGTCATTGATTATCGGTACATTGAAACGCGCATTCGTGAACTGTGCCGGGAATTTGATGTTCAAGAAATTGCATTCGATCCACATCTTGCACAACAGACGATGGCCAACTTACTAGCCGATGGTCTGCCTTGCGTCGAATTTCGCCAAGGGTGGGTGACAATGGTACCTGCCGTTAAAGAATTAGAACGGGCCATTATTGGCAGGAAGCTAATTCATGGCGGGCATCCGATTCTGCGTTGGCACTTTTCTAATATCGCAACCGAAGTCGATAAGGCAGGCGGCAAGTCCTTTCATAAGGGCAAGAGCAAAGACCGTATTGACGGTGCTACTGCTACTGCCATGAGCGTGAGCCGCGCCTCTAAAGGCGAAGCATCAACCATTTACAATAACGAAGAAGCCAGGCCGGAAGGCTTGCTGTTCGTGTGAACTTAATACCGATAATCGTGCGATACATTGGCTCGTTTGATATAAACAACATGGAGAAGCAATGCCATTTGGGGATAGTGCAAAGTGTCTACCCGGCACCAAACCAACAATGACCATTAACGAGGCTGCGTTGTTCGACTACATTCGGGCGGTCGAGGCGCGAATAATGAAATTCGAAGCTCGGATGGCGGGCTCGACCTTTAAAAATCACCCGATTGACCGCCGACCCCACGCAAAACGATGCGACCGATTTCATCCGCACCCATTTCCGCGTGGTCTCCTTTTGGCTTAATTTCAACGATTACACAGTGTAAATCTTCGCCACCAGCCGCTACGAGAGCGCACCTCGTCAATTCTGCAGTAGAGTCTGTCTCTAATACCCAACATCCCCGAATTACGAGTCGTGCCTTCCATCGTTTCAGCGCGCCAATCATCCCGCGTTCATTTCCTTTAGTGGGATCATAGACGACAAGAAAATGGGCCATCACGATGTTCCTATTTCTATCGCCAACGCCTAATGCGCGGTGGCGCATATATTTCAACAGGACATAAATATGGGCGCAATGACAAACTATTTGAAGAAGAAATTACTAGATAAGTTTCTGGGCATACAGGATTACCCCCCCCCAGCCGCACTTTTTATCTCGCTTCATAAGGAGTCGCCAACGGACACCGGCTCTTTTGTAAACGAGGTTTCTACATCTGTCACCGGATACACCCGACAGTCCATCACTGCCAAAATGAACGAGACTGACCCGACGACAGGCGAAAGCGTTAATTCAGATACTATCTTTTTTGCGACGATCACCGAACAGTATGGCACGGTATCGCACCTTGCCATCAGTGATGCGGCAACCGGTGGAAATATGCTGTTCTATGGCCCGCTAACTGAACCTCAAGACAAGGGCATTGGCGAATGACCTGCTCCCCTTAAACGCCCTCGATTTTGGGTAGAATCCGTTCCCTACGGGAGACGGACATGCGCAAGAGCAGATTTACCGAAGAGCAGAT
>LNFM01009003.1_pt1 | contig 14765 bp, 3 predicted proteins | sample 596031 | NCBI WGS metagenome assembly LNFM01 (sample SAMN04254537, study PRJNA301005) | activated carbon metagenome | isolation source: dual media filters at the Ann Arbor, Michigan drinking water treatment plant | place: USA: Ann Arbor
ATGCCGGGAAAGTTGTTCTGCGGGACACAAAGAACCGTAGCGACCACAAGCTGCTTCTGGCCCGACAGGCGCTGGAAATCGCGTCAAAGCACTGCGCAGGCCGGAAACCTGACGAAGTGTTGTTCCCGATCACTGACGCCCGAAAAACGCTGAAGTGGATCAATGCGAAGGCAAAAACCCATGTGCAAGGACATGGCTTGCGCGATACCTTTGCCAGCATCGCTGAAGAGCTGGTGTCAGGTGGTTTGCTGAAGCGAATGCTCAACCACTCGGTCGCAGGGGATGTGACCTTGGGGCACTACGTGGGCAAGAGCGAAGCGCAGTTGCGCGCCGGATGGCAGACGGTGGCTGACTTCATTGAGGCTGCGGCTCTGGAGCCCACGCCTGGAGATGTGCAGGTCATTGCTGGCGCTGCCATTGGGAATGACTCGGTAGGCACCCCTGGGTATACAGGTCTAGAGAAGTAAGCATTGGACAACGCAGGAGATTGGGCCGTGGAAGAATTGAAGCATTGAAGCGCTATGTCCCCTGGAGACAGTTTTTCGGTTGCCGTGCAAAAGTCGCGACAAGTAACTGCACGATGCGGCTGCGCTATACGACTTGTGCGTACCCCAGATTCAGTTCTGCCTTCCGGCTCCTAGCCCAATCTTGTCTGAGCTCATAAGGGCAGAAGAGTTTGAAGCTGTGTGTACCAGTCCAGCAAGAGCGGAGGCACTTACTTGGCCGTCTTCGTGAATCGGCTCGCGTTTGGGTCTTTCATCGAGCTGACCGGCAACTCTCCTGTTAGCGCAATAGCGCGTCTAGACGAAACATTGGCTGAGGAGCAGGACGGCTGGACTCAATTGGGCATCAAGCACCGGAGGGTCTGAAGAGGACTGTCGCTGCCCGGCCTGCGAGTAAATTTGCGCTTTGCTTAGCGAATGACCGATCAAGATCGAAGCTGTCGTTCGATCAAAGGATCTGAGCGACCGCACCCATCCTGCGGTCGCGCTGAAAGCGCTGCCGTGCAGCTTCAAGAGCTGGTGACGGTCGGCAGACCAGCTCACGTTTAGCAAAGGCAGCTTACGTTCGATTCAGCCGCTTCCGCTGAATTGAACGGCCGCAGTGCAAAGCACAGTTGACCAAGAGTCGTGATTGGACAGGTGCGCTGCTTGAACGACTGCTCCCCCGCCGTGCGAACTCACGGTACGGCGACCCTTTGCTGTCCATTGAAGGCGTAGGAAGCAGACGCTACAACATGCCAGATTGAGCGATGGCTGAATGGGGCGCAATGTTACGGCGAGAGGACTCGATAGCGTTGTGGGGCGTGGTCACACCATCACGCGAAGCCAACGTCTTTGCAGGCGACTTAAATCATGGTAGAAGGCGCTGGCTACATGCTGTGATCGCGTTCGTGTGGCCGAGACTTTCCGAGCGACTCGGGCATTCCTCGGGGTGTAACTGGTGGCGAGCGAGCGTCTTCGGGACGCGGGCAAGAAGGAGGAAGCGACATGACAGCGGTTCTCGCGCGTGGCTCGCGCGGTGATCTAGTCGAGCAATTGCAGGCTGGGCTGGCCCAGATTCAGATTCCGAATGAGAGCGGCGCGCTAGAGCCGGCACTCGCGAACATCGATGGTGATTTCGGCCGGGCGACTCAGGTTGCGATCCAGCGGGTTCAGGCCAAGCTGGCTCTGCCCGTCACCGGTGTCGTCGACGCGGAGCTCTGGAAGAAGATCACTAAGGCGGAGTGGTCAGGCCGATTCGAGCGCAACCTCGGCCTTGTCGCAGCGTTCGAGGGGCACGGATACACAAAGGCTGCCGGCAACTGGGACAAGGCCGGCATCACTTGGGGGATTATCGGATTCACTCTGATCACACGTGGCAAGGTTAAGAAGAAGACTGTGCTGCTGTATGGGCCGTTGCGCGATCTGTTGAAGGAGGCGTTCGCAAAGCACGAAGCGACGATGATTTCTGCGTTCGGCGATGGACAAGCCAAGGTGTTGAAGCAGATGCTCGACGCCACCCCCGACGACCTCTACAAGTTTGCCATCCAGGTGTCTGACGGCAAGAAGAACTTTGTGCTGCGACCCGAGTGGCAGAAGGCCTTTGCGACGCTGGGCGGCGATCCGGCAATCCGCGAACTGCAACGCGCTTTCGCAAAGCGCCTGTACTACGAACCGGCCATCAAGGAGGCCGAAGAGTTCGGGAAAGAGTTCGACATGGCGTCCGAACGAACAGACCAATTGTTCTTCGACATCCAGGTGAACAACGGTGGATTGGGGCGCAAGCAGGAGAAGCCCAAGTCCAAGGCTGCGCTGAAGGCCCTTTTGACTGCACATCCAATGGCGACGCTGAGCGAAAAGCTCAACGTGATCACGCGGGTCCTGGCCTCTTCGCGGCCGAAGTTTGCGAAGGACATCATCGAACGCAAAGGCACGATCTCGAACGGGTTCGGTCGCGTGCACGGCAAGGACTACCGGCTCAACGGCTGGGGCGTTGAACTCGATGCCGTGCCTGTCGCGCCACCGGACCCACCGCTCGAGCCGTTGCCAGAACCCAAACCGATCCAATTGCGATTGGGCGTGCTCGGTCTCGAACCCAAGCAGCAGTCCGAGCAACTCGACCTCGCGGCAGGCGCAGCAAAGCTGGGGCTGATCGAGCCGGGCATCGTGCTGATGGACGCGGGCCTGTGGCCAGAGAAAAACGGAATTGAGCCACTGGCGGGCTCCGGAGTGAAGTCGCTGAGCCTAAGAGGCCTGCTCAGACCCAGCGGCCAGTCCTTGATCGGCGCCAAGGGCGACACGCTGCTGCACGGTGTGAACCTCATGTTTCGCGAGCCAGTGGGTGTTCTTGCAGTGATTGGACAATCGACACCGCTGCCAGCGGCCTTGTCGGGAGATCCCCTGGTCGTTGCACGCAACGACCGGAACTATTTTGGGTTGGCTCTCCGACGAACGGACCAACTGCACCTGTTGCGAGAGCGTAATCGGGGCAGCAGGCTGGAGGAGTCGATACTGGACGTGACCGAGATCCGGCCGCAACTAGCCGAGTGTCGGATGCTGATGCTTTACACCGGATACGGGATCCCCACTGACATCTTGTCCGGTAGTGGTGTGCGTTGGCGCGAATGGCTGGCGCCGTTCAAGGCTTCACCTATCGTGCTCGGCTGGTTTGGCAACGTGAGAATGCCGCGTGATTCAGCGCGGCAGTTAGTCGCAGGCGACTTCTTTGCCCGTATTGCGGCGCTAAAGCCTGGGGCCAATTTGCAGACGCTTTGCGAGGCTTATCCTGACGATATCGTTCAGCAATGGGGAGCGGCCTGCTACAGCGCTTTCCACGTCGGCACCCAAAAGTATCTCTGGCTGGACCAGGCCATCCCGGCGTTGAAGCTGAGCCTCAGTGGTGCTGCGGCCATCGGACAAGACGGCAGGATCTGGCACGCGAACCCGAAGTTCGGCTCCGTCGGAGAGCCGGCGATGAAGGCGGTGGTCGTATGAGCTCAATAACAATTCTCACGCCCAAGGCGGACCAGTACATCGAACTGCTGGGGTCGTCGGACTTCCCATTCAGTCAGACGGGGGAGGACTTCAAGGCGACGTTGTTCAACGAGGTCCTTCTCGTCCGTGGCGAGACCCGTATTCGGTGGCGCTTCGATCAACGAACGCCCACTGATGCTGGCGACGTGCCCTTGTTCGAGCGTGTGGCTACTGCCACTGGCGTGTTCCCAGAGAAGGTGCGCAAGCTGTCGAAAACCGGTCACCTTGAACTGGAGTTCCACGTCAGTTCACCGATCAGTCCACATGAAAAGGGGATCTGGGTTCGACTCTGGTTCATGATCAAAGGCGGCGATCTCCAACTGATTGACTCTTTGTACCAAGGAAGCGGTACCCATGTCGCAGATGGGCCCGACACCGACCCAGGAGCGGCCAAGTGGTTCTCGCAGATCAGCGATCGCTGGGTGGTTGACAAGAAGCGGCAGCCGAGTCGCGGCAATGCCTTGCTTTGCGCCTCCATTGCAGGCCAACCGGGCCGCGTGAACCTCGTGCACATTGATGCCAAGCTCGATGCGCACGATTCGTCCGACTATTCGCTGGCATTCGTGCTTGCGCCAGGCGACGGCGCCTACGACGTCTGCACGGAGCTGACGATCGCATCGTCCTTCGTCCCGGCAGCGCCTGTCAGCGGCTATGCGTTTCTACTGGACTTTGGCGAACGAGCCCGCATACCCCTGTCCGCGAACGGCCTCCAGCTGCGCTGTTTGCAGCAGGCGGATCGCAAGGGCTGGCGTCTGGACTGGTTGAATGTCCCCGGCGGACGGGGCGCGCGCACGGCCGACACGCTCACCTTGGAATCCGTGACGCAGGCGTTGCTGGAGACCCATGCGCTCGGCCTGGCGACGACCCGCGCGCGCAACCGACTGAGCCTGGTGCCAACCTGGATCACCACAGACGCGCCGGACGAATCGGTCACGCTGGTGTTCCGCCTGCAGGCGAATGCAGACCAGAAGCTCACCGACACGCGGTTGGAGTCGATCGGGCTTCCGAAGCGGCGGAAGATCGCGCTCCACTGTGGCGGCGCGCTGGACTTGGTTGGCCGACCATTGGTGCAGCTGGCGTGGGCTGAAGATGACCCGACACCAGGGAACTTCCTGTCCTGGAAGCTCGACGGCGATGGCCTGGGTCAGGCTCCGCACAAGCTGGGCGTCGGAGCCGTTCTGCTGTCGATGGCGTCTTTCAATAAGGGGCATCTCTCGCTCGGCATTGCCGACGAGGGTTCCTCGTACCGCCGTGCGCCATTGGAGAGCGTGCTGGAGCTCGAATTCGAGAACGCCACGTATACAGCGTTGAGCATGGACCCCGAGTTGGGCTTCGAGACCCTCTCTGAGATTGTGGAGCGCGCGCGGCCGTGGACCTTCGACCTGCTCGAAGCCCAACCCTGCGACCTGACTGTCCAGGAGTCCGCGGACCAGGGGCAGAGCCGCAAACTGCGGTTCGAACTCAAGCTTCAGCAGCCCGGTGAACACAGGACCGACGTGATCATCGTGGATCCCAGCCCGCTTACCGTAGCACGGGTCCAGACGTCCGAGAAACAGTTGGGCGGCGAGATTCTCGCCGAGTACCTGGACGACGCGGACCAGGCGCCCGAGTGGCAGTTCTTCTCGAACAAGGGCGGCATGAGCGCGACACTGCCGCCCCAAGGCATTGGCGAAGAGATGGTCAAGGGCTACCTGCACCTGGATCGCATCGATCCGAAGTCAGGCGCAAAGGTCAGGACGCTCGTGCCCGCCGACGGTGAGCTGTTCGACTTTCGGCTCACGCCACCGGCCTTCCTTCAATTGGACCGGACTGATGTCGACATGGCGCGCTCGGAGGCACCGTGGTCACTGCGTCGGCTGCTGGGGCGCCGACTGGGTGCGGTGGGTGTCAAGCTGGAGTCGGCCGATTTCGAGTTGCTCTATGGCCTGGCCGCGCACCTTGAATCCGAGGGACTCCGGATTGCCGAACTCGACGGCTTCATCGGTCGGGTGCCGTACTCGGACGAGTTGCAGTCGTTCCTGAGCAAGCGCAGACCCGGCGTGGTCGAGCAGAAATACGCGCAGGACGCCGCGAAGTGGCTGGCCGGCCTGTGGGACCGTCCTTCGTGGTGGCGGGTCTACCGCGACATCGCGCAACGCGGTCGCGTGCTGGTCGACCAGGGGCTCGAGTACCGCCTCCGTCCGACGCGAGACACCGCGCACCCGTTCGACATCGGAAGTCGCCACGACGGTCCGGCGATCGACAGGGAACCGTTGCGCGGCGGCGTGGACTGGCCGTTTCAGTCGCGCAACGTCTATGAGGAACTGCTCCGTAAACCGACATCGAGCGCCGGCTCCGTTGAAGGCCTCGTGTTCGGCAGCCTGGGAGGCGAAGGGACTCAGACGGCAGCCTTCAATAACGGCAAGACGCTGATCATCACCAACTCACGCCAGGGGCGACTGGACTCGCTCACGTTGATCCGCATCGGGCGCATCGCGATGCTGTGGAACAAGGCGCGCCACGTGATCGTCTTCGAAAGAACGACGCGCGTCGCGCCGCGGTACAACCAGGCAAAGCCGGTCGGCCAGCAAGACACCCTCGAAGCGCAACCGCCATTTGCCGGCATCGCAGCGCTGCGCAAGGTGCGCGAGTATGTCGAGATCACGGAGCCGCGCCGTCGCTATCCCGATCACGACACGACAACGCCCATCTGTGGGCCGCTAACGCAGAGCGTGTTCGGCAGCATCCAGATCCCGGTCCGGTCCGACTGGGGGCAGGACATCCGCGAGGGCTTCGTCATTGCGTTGCGGGGCCCGGTCCCGGATGGCCACGAACTGGAGTTCCCCGACCCGCGCGTCTTCCTCGACCTGGCGCGGGCTGCAGGCAAGGGCGAGGGCGCGATCGCGCAGCGCATCAAGAGCACGGAGCGTCTTGTCTTCTTCAGTAGCACGCGTGACCAGGACGGCGGCGACACTGACGCTTGGCCGGCTTGGCCCGACGTCGATTTTCCGCTGCTGAAGCGTCCCAAACCGCCAGAGCTGCCGTACATGAGTAGCTTTCGGGGTCGTGCACGCCAGCCTGACGCCGCAGCCACCGAGCTGGGCATGGGCAAGTTCACCTTCACGCTCGACCCTGCGGAAGAAGCGGTCAACCTGATGCACGCGCGGGACGTGCCCGGTCTCGAGGCCAAGGTCGCCAACATCAACCTGGCTCGGGGTCTGCCGACCGAGGCGCGTAAACAGCCACTGGAGGTCGAGACCGTTGCCGACGCATACGGAAATGTGCAGGCGCAGTTGATCGATGGGCTTGCCGAGCTGCGAGCGACGCTGCGCGAACGGGTGGCAGCAGGAGGCAACACTCCACTGGCCACGCAACCCGAAATCCAGGAGGACGTGAAGAAGCTCATCGATCGCCTCCAGGCGGCCGTCGGCAACAAGCTGCTTACGCCACCGGACCCGCACGAGCGTACTTGGCCAAGTCGTACATGGCAGGACCAGCAGAAGGAACGCAGCGCTCAGTACGTGAGCGGCGTCAAGGGCGACGCGGTTCGTCTCGGCCTACAGATGCAGGCACAGGTCGACGGCTTTGCTGCCAACGCCGCCCCGGCCAGCATCGAGTTGGCGCGCAATCAGGCGAGTGCGATCGTCGACGCGATCCAGCAGCAGGCGAAGCAGCGCGTCGGTGAGGTCGGCTTCGTACCGCAACAGGCGTTGGCGGCAGTGCGCCGCCTGCTGGACTCCCTGGCCGACGCTTTCGAGTCCAAGCTTCTGCGATTGGCCGCCGATCTGGTCATCGAGATCAATCGCATCGAGCAGGCCTACCGTTACGACGTCGACAGCGCCGCCGACCTGGAGGTTCATTGGCGGACCGGGTTTGCGGCGCTTCCCGGGCAATTGCGGCATCTGTTCGACACGCTCGATCAGATGGCCGACGGGGCGCTGGCGGACTGGTTCTCGAGGCTGCCTCAGGGCAACGCCGCCACCGTGTATGAGCGGCTGCGGGAAAGCGTCGAGGGCCAGCTCGGGCCGGTGGTCGATTGGCTCGAGCGTTGGAGCGACAGCCTGCCGCCTTTCGACGCGGCGCCGCCCGACTTTGACGAAATGCGTGGCACCTTGTCTCGGACCGTGGGGAGGCCGTTGGCCGAGGCGTTGCTGGCGCAGGCTGCGGCGCTGTTCCAGGCGATGTGGGACGAATTGGCGGACATCACGACGCTAATGGACGCTGCCGTCAAACGCATCGATGACTGGGCCAAGAGTCTAATGGGCAGGCTCCAGGATGCTGCGTCGGTAGACGGCTTGCGGGACGCACTGCTTGACGGAGCGGCTGGCGTGGTTCGGGAAGTTGGCCAGGCGGCAGAGGAGGTCGAATCGTCGATCGCGGCGATGCTCCCCAAACTGTCGTTTGGCGACCTCCAAGGCTCCATGGATGCCTTAAGTGGCTTCCAACAGAGCGCGAACGACGCGCTGGAACAGATCAAGAAGCAACTGGCGGGCAGCCTGGGCGACCTCGAACAGGCCGTCCGCGTACAGGCGGCGATTGCGGAGAGCTACGCGCAAGCAGGTGGGCGACAACTGGAGGACTGGGCCCGGACATCGCTCGGTCCCACCGTCGAGATCGCGAAGCAGAACCTGGGTGCCGGCCTCGAGACCCTGCGCATGCTCGCCGAAGGCCCGGTCACCGACACGATACGCGCGAGCCGGGAATTGGTCGGCTACTACTACAACCAAGCCGACCAGGCGCTGGGACTCACCCGCGCCAGCGCGTACTTCAACGATCTCGGGCAGGACGTGCTGAATTCGCTGAGCGCGAGCATGCCGTTCGATCGCATCCGCGATCGTCTCCTGCCGAAACTGGATGGCCTGGCCGTTCGCGACCTGTTCCCCGACTTCTGCGGTATTAAGCTCACCTACTTCCTGCCCGACCTTGAAGTTCCGTTGGACGGATCGTACGAGTACGACTGGATCAGGCTGCAGCACGGTTTCGACAAAGACCGGCTGCGCGCATGGGCGAAGGTCGCGATCAACAAGCAGTTCGACGAACCTGCCACGCTGTTCGATCTCGGGCCTGTCAAGCTGCGCCTGCTCGAGCCGCACTTCATCGCTGACAGCGACATCAGCGTGGCGCAGGACGGGACGCGGTGGCAGCGCACCGCTGCCGCTCTCAACGCCGACTTCGAGTTGTCGTTGAACGACCAGCCCATGGTCACGCTGCGTGAGGGCAGCCTCAACTTCGATGAACGGGGCGAACTCAAGTTCGACTTCGACAGCGAGAAACTGGAACTCTCGCCTGAGCTCCAGTTCGTCACCGACGCGTTGAAGGCCCTGATGCCGCAGGTCGAGGGCGCGACCATCACGCCGTTGCTGCCCTCGGGCGTCAGCGCGGCGTTGAGTCTGCCCCTTCCCGACATCGGCACCGGTGCCTTCACGCTGACCGGCGTGACGATCAACACGCACCTGGACCTGCTGATCGCTGACGGCTTCGAAATCGGCACCGGTCTGTGGCTGAGCAAACCCGACCGGCCGTTTGGGCTGGCTGTGCTGTTTCTGGGCGGTGGGGGCTGGTTCGGCATCGACGCCACCTACAAGCCGCCTTCTCGATTCGTCACGCGGGTGTCCGTGGGCGTGTCGGCCGGTGCCTTCGTCGCCGTCAATTTCGGCTTCGCCCAGGGCAGTGCGGGCATCCTCTTCACCGGTGGGGTCGACTTCTACCGTGATTGGCAGAGCGGCAACGGGAGCACGGCGATCTCGATCGGGATCCTGATCTGGGGCGAGTTCTCCGTGTTGGGCATCGCCTCGGCATCGATTCGTCTGGTGCTGCGCATAACCTACACCGACGATGGCGGCATGAAGGGCACGGGAACGTTCAGCGTGAGCATCCGCATTTGCTGGTGCTTCACGTTGCGCGTCTCGCGCACGGCAGAGAAGGTCTTCTCGGGCGGGAGCAGGAGCAACAGCCCTAGCGCACGAGTGAGTGGTAGTGGCCCCAAGATGGCCGCGCTGCCCGCGGCGGTGCCGACGGGATTGGCTGCTGACGGTGTGGCGGGCAAGCGCGTTGGGGCGCTGGCCGAGCCACCGGACTACGGCTCGCTGCCGGCTACCGATGTGGCTGCCGCCGTGAACGACTTCTTTGACACCCTGGCCGTCTACAGGAGCGAATCGTGACGCCTCTCAGCTTGAGCCTGACTCTGTCGCTGGTGGGTCCGCGCCAGAATCTTCTGAACGAGCCAGCCTGGCCGATGGCGCTGCGGGTGGCCATCGGCACGGTGACGGAGCCAGACTCCCCGGCGGCCGGCGCAGAGCTGATCCTGGGTACGTTGCCATGGATGGTGTGGCCCGACACGCTGCCGGAGGTCATCCTCGTGGACCAGACAGGCGGCGAAGTCGTTCGATGCAAGCCGGTCGCCCCGCTGACTGACAACCTGCCATTTCTGGAAGCGCTTCGAACCACGGTGCTTCAGCGCGGTGAGCGCTTGGCAAGGGCCGATCGTCTGACCTTCGCCTTCGATGGCCAGCACCAGAAACTCCAGGATGAGGACGACGTGTTCACCGTCTCCTGGCCGGGCTTGATGAACACTTTGAATACCCTTGCCCAGCCGACGCCATCGGCGCTCAAGGGCACCTGGTTTTTCACCGTCGATCGGAATCAACTGGCGGCCGTGGATGCCGACGGAAACTGGCAACTCAAGCCCGGCATCGCGATCTCTGCCGCGCCGGCGAGCGTAATGGGAGCCAACTACACCAGTACGCAGCCCGGGGCCGATCCGACAGTGCAGGTCCATTCGTACAGCACTGCCGACGTCCGAGCGCACTGCCAGCTGCTGGGATTGGAAGACGCGCTGGCCCACGACCTGGACGAGCTCGACAACTACTGGCTGAGCATCCGCGACAGCCGGGACGACTCCCTGCTGGACCTGGCCAATCGTCTCGAGGCTGCACTGGGTCCAGGTGCCATCCTGAGCGCCCTCAGCATCGACGAATGGACGGATGCCTGCGAATCCAGGGTCGGTGACCAGCCTCCTCGCCCTGCGACCGTGGGTGAGACGAAGGTGGCCCTGGAGCTGTGGAAGAAGAGGGTCGACGCTGTAAGTCAGGGGGTCGGGGAGAAGCGCCGTAGCGTCATCCGTGACGCGCTGCTCAGCGACGACGACACGGTGCAGGTCATCCGGCAGGGATACCTCGAGCGGGCGCGCAACACCCTGGGCAGTTTGCTGGACGCGCCACAAAAGGACATCTTCACGACAGTGCGCCACGACGCGATGGCGTCGCTGCTGGTCCTGCTGCGCGATCGACTCCTACCAAGCTTCGCACCGCGCGATCCTCGCCCCTGCCAACCCGACGAAGGCATCGAGTTGGTCGTGGGGGACGAACTCATGCGATTGCGGCACGAGGATCAACTGTCCGGCCCGGCCGTGGACGACATCGCAGCGATCCAATTCTTCGGGCGCCGCAGTTCCGACGTGGCCGAGCTCGATGCGCCAGACGATACGTCCATCGTCGATTGGCACGCGTTGAGCGGTGCTCGGTATGCGTTACCGACCGTGGATGGCGGCGACAACCTCGTCTTCTCGAGCGATCGAGTGCTTGGCGTGACCGCGGGCTACGTCGACGAAGTGCTTTACCGAGAACTGACGTACAGCGGCGTCAACCTCGTGTGCCGAAACCCGATGGAGCGCGTGCACCGCGAGAGTCTCGCTGACGGAAAACTCGACACCATGCTCGCGCAGTTGCAACGCCGCACCAGCACGGCGTGGGCACTGCGGGCGCTGCCGCTGCGCTATGGCGACCACTACGAATTCGCAGCGAGCGTGATCGACCGAGCCGGCGGCATGGCAGCCGAGCTGTCCCTGGCAAGTCAACCTTGGGCGTTCGACCCGACACGCATCGCCCGGCTTGCACCACCTCAGCGAGACCGGGTGCGTTTCCTTCGGCGGGTCGCCGTCGGGCATTGCAACATCCTCCCACCCGTCGGTGGTTGGCCGCAGACGCCCGACGAGGTCTGGCTGCGCTGCCTGGAAGAGGCGTTTCCACCCGCCGAGAACGTCGCGCGGCCCACGTCAGTGCTGCTGGTGCCGGCTGACGGCAGTGTGTTCCGCAACAGGAGGGGGTCTGATGGGCCGGGATCGCAAGCTTCGGTGGTGTTCAGCGTGCAGGCGCCGCGGCTGGACGAGCACACGCTGCTGCGATGGAGCATCCCGGCGACGACCCTGGCGCCGGCGGTGCAGAAGGCCGCCTTGGACGGCCTGATGGCGGCGTTGACCGCAATTCACGGGGCCCGCGACAAGCTGCTCGCCGATGGCGGCAACGCGGAGGCTGGCGGACTCCCGTTCGATCCGGCGGTGACGGCGCTGGGGGTGCGGTATGGCTTCGAAGGCCAGGCGGAGATGCAGCACATCGTCGCCGCCCAGTCCGCCGCCATTACGGTTGTCTGTGGCGATGCCGACCGACTGGAGATCGACGCGGGCACGCTGGCGCTGCGTTTTGTGGTGGCGCCCGGCAGTCATGTGCGTCTCGGTTTTGTCCCGCTAGTCGCGCCGGACGATTTCGAGCGCATGGACGCGGATGCACTGAGCGGGCTCCTCGAACACCAGCCTGAGCACCAGCCTTGGTTGGCGGGTGACGGAAGACCGTATGGGGCCTTTGCAGAGAGCGTCGTGTTTGCCGAGAGCGCAACGGCCGAACTGCCAGACCTGCGCGCGAGCGATCTCTCGCTCACGCCGGACGGTGCTGGCAATGTGGAAGTTCGGTACGCGTTCTCGCGTCTGGATGCAGTCGGTCAACGGCGCTTGCGGCACGTTCACCAGATGAGGATCTCCTGCGAGCGCTGGGTTTGGCGCAACTTGCCGGTGCCCGCGCGCGACGCTGCCGAAGGCAAAACATCACCGGCCGAGCGGCGTCGTCGCCTGGCCAGCGGTCCGCCGCCGGAGATCATGGATGCGGCGCGACGCGATGCGCCTGACTCCGAACTCGTCAGCTACTTCGACAAATTGGCCGGCCTTGACCAGGGCTTTGTGAGGCGAGAAGAGGTCATTCTGCGGTTCCCGCGCGACCGCAGCGACGAGATTGCCCTGCATGTCGACGCGCGCGACGGCATCACGGCGGCCGACTACCTGCGGTACCAGCTCAGCCTGCGCTCACGCTATCGAGGCGTGTTGGTGAAACAGGACGGTGCCGCTGTGGGTCCGCGACGCATCGGGGTCCCGTTCCGCGGAAATTCCGCTCGCATCAAACCTCCCAAGCTGTTGGCGGTCTTACCGCTGACTCGCGCGATGGGCGCCAGCCCGCGCCCCTCCGAGAAAGGGGCTGGCTCGGCGTTCTTGGTCGTGTTGGATGAGCCGTGGTTCCGCGAGTATGGAATGGGCGAACGGTTGCGCGCGCGGGTGGCGCACGTGAAGGCGGAGATAGGGGAGACGACCGAGCCTCCGGAGTATCGCTATGGACCGCTGCCGGACCACAGCGTGGTGCCGATCAAGAGCGCGGAACTCGACAAGCTCATGACCGAGGATCTCGATTGCTTCGGACCCTTTGGCTTTTCCCTGGACCGAGGTAGCAGTCAGGCGATGGCAAATGCCACCGGGTTTGTCGTCTACCCCCCGACCGGGACACCGCCGCACTACAACCTGTTCGTAGAGTTCGCCCGACTTCTCGACATTCCCTCTGGTGCGCCGTTGCACGGCGACGGCACGGTAGCGCCACTCGAAAGTGTCCGCAGCGACGCCTTGCCGCTCTACACCTTGCCGGACAGCGATGGCCTGAACCCTCGAAGTAGATCGCTGAAGATCGCGAAACTTGGTCCCGGACGGTTCTCTTACGACGCTGCAGAAGTCGCCAGCGCGCCGTTTGCCGGGGCGACTGGGGACGTCTTGCTCCAGTATCGGTACCTGCTCATCGTGGGTCGGCGGGTGCGCGACGGCGGTCGCGCCGTGGACGTGTTCCTGCCGGAAGACGGGCTGTGGATGCGCGCCGACGATCTCCGGCTGCTGGGCGGGGCGGCTCGCGACATCAGTGGCTGTAACGCCGCAGTCATTGCTGAGGTCCTTCTGAACGGGCGGCCCGTCAAGACCGAGCCGCTTGGCGGCGCTGGTAACTTGCGCGAGTTCTTCCTGATGATGTTTGACGCCACCGATCGGGATGCACCCGGCATGATCCGGCGGTTCTCGCAGGTTTTCGACCTTTCATTCCAATGACGCTCCACCAAAGGCAGACCGCAAAGCCGGCTTATTCCAGATCCGCCGCATAGGCCCTCGATGCCAATCAATATGCCGCTCTCTGAGATCTCAGGGCTGACGTCGTGTGCTGGAAGACGCAGCAGTTGATCGAATGCGTCCTCTATGCAAACAGCAGCCGCTCAGATCCCCGGCTTCGAATGACTCTGACCAGCCTTGAACGGTCAAAGGCAGCGAACGGGAGATTGCGTCCGCCTGACTGGGACAACGCACCTGTTTGGAAAGCCGCCATATCTGGGAAGGTCCGAGCCTTGACTCCGCTGGCTATGGCACGATGCCCAATGACCGCTTCATCCAGGCAGACTTCGGTCTGTCGGCTGTAAGCACGTGCCCAATGGTCGCGTGGGCTTGTTCGGTTTGATCGGTATTTGCCGCTGCCTCGAAAGCGATTCGATGGACATCCTGCACATCCATGCTGGTGAGTTCGTAGCCGTGGCCCAAGGACATCCAATGAAGAGAGGCCAGTGCACATTGCATGGCAAAGTCTGGTTGCGTCTTCAGGTGGTCGCGTGCGGCGCGGTTCAAGGTCTTGGGGTCGCAGGGTGACGCCCAGGCCATGCGGGTGGCCTGCTCAAACAGTTTGAGCGTCTTGGCGGTGGCGAACCATTTCCCGCGCTCGCTGGGTGTGGAGGCGACCAGGTGGGCCAGCAGCTTGTCCTTGGCCAGCTCGGGGTACTTTTTGGTGAGGGCCCTGAAGGTGGAGAGGTGGGTGTTGGCCTGATTGGCGAGCAGCGCGTACTGGTTGAAGGCTTCGGCGCGGCGACCGGCCTTGAGCAGTTCTTCTTCGCCGAAGCGTGCGATGAAGGTTTCGCTGGTCGTGCTGCCTGCGCGTTCGCGCAGGTAGGCGATGGCTTCGTCGATCTGCCCTCGGTTTGCCAGCACCTTGGCTCCCCAGACCAGGTAGGGCCAGATCGGGCGCGGGTCCATGTCCAGCAAGTCCAGGATCTGATCGTGTCGCTCGGCCTTGAACAGGGCGCTGTAACAGAGGGTGGTGCCGGAGAAGAAGGCGTAGGTGCCGCGCTTGCGATCTCGCAAGACATTTTTCAGGG
>LNFM01009005.1_pt1 | contig 14756 bp, 11 predicted proteins | sample 596031 | NCBI WGS metagenome assembly LNFM01 (sample SAMN04254537, study PRJNA301005) | activated carbon metagenome | isolation source: dual media filters at the Ann Arbor, Michigan drinking water treatment plant | place: USA: Ann Arbor
CTCGTGCGCGCCGATGCGGACTACATCCGCGCACTCGCGGATGCGGTCGGCACCGTTCACGACACGCTCAAGCTCTGCGAGACGTGCTGCGATCTGACACCGACACCGCTGTGCTCGCGTTGCAGCGACACGCGTCGCGATCGCACGACGATCTGCGTGGTCGCGCAGCCCCAAGATCGGATGGCGGTCGAGCGTGCCGGGGTCTTTCGCGGCCTCTACCACGTGCTGCACGGGGTGCTCGATCCCCTCGCGGGCATCGGTCCCGCGGAGCTGCGCGTCGATGCGCTGTTGCGCCGACTCGGGACCCACGACGACGAGACCGCGACGGTCCAAGAAGTCATCGTCGCGACCAGCCCGAACGTCGAAGGGGACGCGACCGCGCTGTACCTTTCGCGCTTGATCGCACCGTCAGGCGTACGCGTGACCCGGATCGCGTCTGGCCTCGCTGTCGGCGGGGAGCTCGAGTACGCCGACGTCACGACGCTCCATCGCGCGCTGCAAGAGCGACGCTCCCTGTAGTCGTCGCGGCAGGACGGCCAGCGAGGCCGGTTTACTTGCCAAGGCGAGTTTGCTAGGTTCGCCGGGCTCCTCGGAGCCTTCAACCCCCGAGGAGACCGCTTCGCAATGCTCACGCCCCAACTCGTGATGTACGAGGAAGAGGTCCGGCAGATCCAGTCCATCGCCGACCGTCTGCAGCAGGACTCACGTTCGCGGGCGATCCTCGTCGTGGACAAGAACGGACAGTTGATCGCCGCGTCGGGCTCCGCGGCCGAGCTCGACACGACGTCGCTCAGCTCGCTCGTCGCCGGCAACGTGGCCGCCACCGGCGGTATCGCGAAGTTGATGGAAGAAGAGGAGTTCACCGGACAGTTCCACGAGGGCAAGGACGCGAGCGTCCACATGAGCCTCGTGGGCCGTCGCGTCATTCTCGTCGCGCTGTTCGACAAGAACACGACGCTCGGGCTGGTGAAGCTGCGCGTGAAGAAGGCGAGTGCCGAGCTCGAGATCATCCTCGAAGAGGTCGCCAAGAAGGCGCAGTCGCCTCAGCAGAGCGTCTTCGCCGAGATCACCGACGCCGACATCGACAACCTCTTCAACGACTGAAGGTCGTCCTCGCTCCCTTCACGGCGCCAATGTCCTTCATCAACTACAGCTCGCGCGAGATCAACTGCAAGCTCGTCTATTACGGTCCTGGTCTGTGCGGCAAGACCACCAACCTGCAGTACATCTACAACAAGACGAAACCCGACGCGAAGGGCAAGATGATCTCGCTCGCGACGGAGACCGAGCGCACGCTGTTCTTCGATTTCTTGCCGCTGTCGCTCGGTGAGATCCGTGGTTTTCGTACCCGATTCCACCTCTATACGGTGCCGGGTCAGGTGTTCTACGACGCGAGCCGCAAGCTGATCCTCAAGGGGGTCGATGGCGTGTGCTTCGTCGCCGACTCGCAGATGGAGCGCATGGAGGCGAACATCGAGAGCCTCGAGAACCTGCGCGACAACCTGACCGAGCAGGGCTACGACCTCGACAAGCTTCCGTACGTCGTGCAGTACAACAAGCGCGATCTGCCGTCGGTCGTTCCGATCGAGGAGCTGTCCGAGGTGCTCAACCCGACGCGCGTGCCCGAGTTCGAGGCCGTCGCGACGACGGGCATCGGCGTGTTCGACACGCTCAAGGCACTCGCGAAGCAAGTGCTCACCGAGCTGCGAAAAGGCGGCTAGTCCTTCTTCGCTGGCGCGACGGGTGCCGGCGCGTCGCCGAGTAGATCGTCCCAGCCGCTCGCATCGATCGCGGGCGCGGGTGTGACCTTCGGCGGTGCGACGACCGGTGGCGGCGCGACGACCGGCGGCTTCGCAACGACGGGTGGTGCAGCGACGACCGGCGGTGCGGCGATCGGCTTCGCGGGCGTCGGCGGCGTGGTCACTGTCGGCACCGGCGGCGCGAGGAAGGTCGGCACGGGCGCTGCCGCAGCAGCGCGGCGACGCTCTGCCTCGGCTTGTTCTTGGACACGACGCTGCGCTGCCGCGGCTTCTTCGGCCTCGCGTCGCTTCGCCGCCACAGCCTCTTGCTCCGCGCGTCGCTTCGCGTCCTCGGCCTCACGCCGCTTCGCGTCTTCGGCCTCGCGTTGCTTCGCCGCCGCAGCCTCTCGCTCCGCGCGGGCCTTCGCCGCCGCAGCCTCTTGCTCTGCGCGGGCCTTCGCTTCCTCGTCGGCGCGACGCTTCGCATCCTCGGCCTCGCGACGCTTGTCGTCGCCCTCGCGCTTCTTGTCGCGCTTGGTCTTGCGGCGTTCCTTCTTGTCGCGACGCCGCGAGTCCGCGGGCAGCTCGCGCGCCGTGGCCTGTCGCGCCGCGTTCTCGGCCGCGGCCTTCGCCTTGCGCTCGCGCTTCTCCGCCGCTTCGATCGCCGGGCGCAAGGTCTTGCGCGCGCGCTTGATGAGCTCGGCCGCGACCTCGTCGTTGTCCTCCTGCTCGGCGAGCTGCGCCGCGTCGAGCAACGGCAACGCCTCGGCGGGCGAGTCCGATCGCGCGAGTGCGAGTGCGAGTCCCGCGAGCACGCGCGCGTGACCACCGAGTTGCTCGCGCGCGGCCTCGAGGTTCGCGCGCGCCTGACTCGAGCGGCCTGGCTCTTCGAGCAGCGCGATCCCGAGATCGAGTCGATCACGCGGTGACAGCAGATCTTTGCGCTCGAGCGTCGCGAGCAACGGCTTCGCCTCTTTGCGATCCCCCGCGAGCGTCAGCCCGTGCGCCTGACCGCTGAGCAACGCGGGCAGCTCCGGGTTGCCGCTGATGCGCGCGCAGTCGGCGAGCGACTTCGCAGCCGCGCGCCCGTTGCCGAGGATCAGATGCAGTCGCCCGCGCTGCAGAGCGACCCACGCATGCGGAGCGAAGAGCGTAACGATGCGCTGCTTGCCGAGCTCGGTCAGCCACTTGCTCGCCGCGCCGCGATTCGCTCGCGCGATGACTGCGCCCTGCGCCTCGAGCCGTCGATCCATGATCGGCACGAGCAGCACCAGCACGGCGATGCCGGTCGCGATGAAGACGATGCGCGTGACCGGCTCGGGCACCGCGAGTCCCAGCGCGAGGAACAGCGCCGCGAAGCCGAACCGCGCGAGCTGACCGCCGAGCGGGCGCCCTCCGCGGGTCCAGACCGCCCGCTCCACGTCGACATCGAGCAGGTCGCTACGCCGCGAGAGGGCCGACACGGCGCCGGGATACCGGGTTTGCGCGACGTAGGCAATCGGCCCGGACCGGTCTTTGGCTCCGCGGCCGCGTCGATTCGGGCTTTTTGCGGCCCGGCCGACCGTCAGGCCCCGCCGCTGCGCCTGCTATGCTCCGGCGCAGTGGTCCACGTCGCGAGTGACGTCTCTGCGTTCCTTCAACGGCGCGAGGTCCTGGCGTACGAGCAACGCGTGGCGCGCTCCGCCTACGCGTACGGGGTCGACCTTCGCCGCGGCGCGTGGCTCGACAACTCGACGCTCGGCGAGCCGATCATGCGCGCCGTCGATCGACGGTGGAACGCGGTCGTCGCCGATCTCTCGGGCTCGATCCTCCAAGACCCTTCGCGCACCGCACCGCTCGCGCTGATGGAGGAGATCGCTCGCTACGCGCGGCTGCTCCGCGCGCCGATGCCGACGTTGCGACTGCTCGTGCGCGGGCTGGCACCCGAGCGGTGGCCGGCGATCACACCGCTGGGCACGACCAAGGGCGCGGTGCACTGGCTCGTCATCGATCCCGATCTGCTCGGCGCACTGCCGCCCCACGAGCGCGCGTTTCTCATCGGGAGCGCGCTCGCGGATCTGCAGTGCGATCACGGGCCGGTCTTCGCGGCGCATCTCATGACCGATCGCGCCGATCGAGGCGCCGGCCTCGTGCGCTTGTTGCTGCGGCCGTGGTCGTCGGTCGGCGTGTTCTCGGCGGATCGCGGCGGACTCATCGCGTGCACCGAGCTACCGGCGGCTCTGTCGGCGCTGCGCGTGCACGGCGACACGCGTGTGCCGTGGCTGCCCGCTCGACCTCCGCTCGCGCAGCGCGAGGCCGCACTCGCGGACTTCGATCGCTCGACGACGATGGCGCGACTGCGGGTGCTGCTCGAACGGCACCGCGCCGCGCAGAGCGATCTCTCCGTGCTCGAGACGAAGACCTCCGCGCCGAAGCCCGAGGCGCCGTCCGACACCACCGACGCGACCGCACCCGCGACGCCCGAGGCCGAGGAATCGAAGGATCCGTATCGCCGCGCCGCGAGCTCGGCCGAGGCGAAGCCACCCGAGCGCGACGAAGAGATGGAGCGCGCCGTCGCCGGTGCGTGGTCGCTCGCGCGCTGCGATGCACGACTCACCCGGAGGCTTGGACTGCTGTGATCGGCTCGACGACCGACGCCACGATCGACGGCGACACGGCGGCGCTGCTGCCCGTCGCGATGCGACTCGCCGAGATCTCGCGCGATCTCGGTCTCGCGGATCTCGCGGGTTCGATCCTCGGCGACACCGAGCGCCGCCTCGGCAGCGGTGTCGTGCGCGTGCTGGTGCTCGGCGAGATCAAGCAGGGCAAGAGCTCGCTCGTCAACGCGCTGCTCGGCCGCGAGGTCTTGCCGGTCGGCGTGACGCCGACGACGGGCGCGACGGTGATCGTACGCGTCTCGGACACGCCGGGCACGTGGGGCATCGGCGAAGACGGCAGCGCGGAGCTCCTCGACTCGGCGACATTCGTGCGGCGCGCCAAGGGTGCACCGCGCGGCGAGTCCGATGCGACGGGTCACCTCGAGGTGCACGTCGGCGACGACGTGCTGCCGATCGGTCTCGAGCTCGTCGACACGCCCGGCATCAACGACATCGCGAACTGGCGCGCGACGATCAGCCGCGGCGAGCTGCCCAGCGCCGACGTTCTGATCCTCGTGCTCGACTCGACGCAGCTGCTCAATCGCAGCGAGATGGTGTTCCTGCGCGACGCGCTCGCGGCCGTCGGTGGTCTGCGCGACTCGGGCGCGCGACTGCTGCTCGCGGTCAATCGCATCGATCTCGTCGCCGAGAGCGATCGTCCGCTGCTGCGCGAGTACCTCGACCGCGAGCTGCATGCGCTCGTCGGTGACGCGGTCGCGCGCGACGACGTGTTCGAGACCGAAGCCCGCGGGGCGCTGCGCGAGCCGAGCGCGACTCGGCACGGCGTGGCCGAGGTCGCGCGGCTGCGCCGGTTGCTCTTCGATCTCGCGCGCACGCGCGGTGATGTGCTGCCGACCCGCGCGCGTGCGAGCCTCGGCGGCTACGCGCGGCTGCTCGCGCACAACGCCGCGGTTGCGGCCCATGCCTTGGCGCTCGAGCAAGACGCGCTGCGTCGCGAGATCCGTTCACTCGAGCGCGAGTGGGAGGGAGCCGAGCTCGACATGACGGCCGTGCGCGCGTCGATGCAAGCCGCGCGCGATCGTCTGCTCGCCGCGAGCGCGGAGCGCATCGCCGGATTCCGCGGTCAGGTGCAGGCGAGCGCGTCCGCGGCGATCGGCGTCGCGAGTCAGCGCATCCTCGCGAGCCACCTGCCGAGCGCACTGCACGACGCGATGCTCGCATTCGCTGCCGAGGAATCGACGCGTTTGCACGAAGAGCTCGACGCGCTCACCGAGCAGGCGCTGCACACCCACTCGGAGCATGTGCGCCGGCTGCTCGCGTTCGCGACGCTGCGTCTGGGCTTCCGCGGGCCGACGATCTATCTCGATCCCCCGTCGATCGCGCTCGAGATCGGCATGATCGCGATCGGTGTCGTCGGCACCGCGGTGATGTACTTCGGCAACCTCGTCGCCGGCATGGTGATGACGATCGCCGGCCCGCTCGCGACCGTCGTGCTGCGCGAGCAATCGCTGCGCGACGCTCGCGTCCGTGCGCGCGCCGAGCTACCGATCGCGCTCGACCAAGCCGCGTTCGCGCTGCAAGACGCGGTCACGCGCACCGTCGATCAGCACATCGCGGCGCTCGACGAGCACATGGTCCTCGCGAATCGAGCGCTCGCCGTGCAGCTCGGCGCCGTGCTGCGCCGCGCCCAGGCGACGCTCACTGTCGACGATGCCCCGAGCACGACCGAGCTCGTCGCGGCCCGCCGCTCGCGCGCGCAGGTGCAGCTCCACGCGGTCGAGCTGGAGCTCGCCGCGATCATCGGGCGACTCTCGGCCCCGGCCGATGTCGCGTCTGATGATCATCCCGCGGGCGATGCGGCGTCCCCGACCCCCGACGGCCACGCAGCCGGGTAGACTCCTGCGCGATGAGTCAGGACCCGCCCGGCGCCGGACGCAAGCGGACGGTCGGCGATGCGCTCGGTGGATTCGCACGCCGAGTCGGCGAGCTCATCGGTGAGGTCGCCGGCTCGTTGCCCGATGGTCTGCGCGAGCCACTCGATCGCGCGCGTGCACTGCGACTCGGAGGCGCACCGGATCAAGCGCTCGGTGTGCTGCGCTCGCTGCCCGAGCCGCTCGTGAGTCATCCGCTCGCGCGGTGGTCGGCCGGCGCGTGTCATGTGCACGAAGGATTGCGCGGACAAAAGCCGGTGCGTGCGCTCGCGGAGGTCATCGACGATCTCGGCGAGCAGCTCGGGCCCGGTCCGCTGCAGCTGCTGCGCGCCGCACATGCCGGGCTCGAGAATCGCCACGAGGCGGCGCTCGACGAGCTGCGCCGCGCGGCCCGTGATCTCGGTCGACTCGGCGACGCCGAGCTCGAAGAGGCGCGCTTTTTGGTGCATCTACTCGCGTCGCTCTCTCACTTCGCGATCGGCAACGAGGACCGCACGCTCCGCGAGCTCCGCAAGGCGAAGACGCGATTGCCGGCCGAGGCCGGGATCTATCTGCGGCACATGGTGCTCGTGCGCGGCGTCGAGCACCTGCTCGCGGCGGATCTGCTCGACGACGCGCTCGTGTGGGTTCGCGAGGCGCTCGCGAGCGACGCTCGTGATCGCGACGCGGCCGAGCTGCAGATCCGCGTGCAAGCGAGCAAGGGCGATCGCGCCGCAGCCCTCGGTGGGCTCGCGACGTTCGACGACGACGACATCGATCTCGATCGCACGCGGCTGTGGGTCGCGCTCACGATCGGCGCGGGCGATGTCGACATCCGGGCGCTCTCGCTGCGCGTGCTGCAGCGCGCACCCGAAGATCCCGCGCTGCGCCGGCTGTGGGCACTCGCAGAGCTCGAGCGCGCGGCGAGCAAACCCGAAGAGACGATGGATCCCGCGATCCGTCGCGAGCTGATCGAAGCGCTCGCGCGCGCGTGCGAGGCCGCGCCGAAGGCCGCACGCGATCGTCACCTGCACGAGCTCGCGCACGCGGCTCTGCGGCTCGAGCACTTTCCCGAGTCGGTGAAGCAGCTCGTCGCGACGCGGCTGCGCAACGACGAAGGCACCGCGCCCGAGGAGCTGCGAATCGTTCGCGCACGGCTGCGCCTCGCGGCGGGCGACGCTGCAGACGCGGCCGGTGACTTCGTACCGGGCGATCCGCCGCGCTTTCGCAGCGACGCGCAGCTCGGCGGCGGCTTCGGCCCCGATCCGATGAGCCCGGTGCGTGACGACGACACCCGCACGGCGATGCTCTTCGCGCAGCGCAACCTCGCGGCGGCCGAGCTGTGCATGGCCCGCGGCGACACCGGTGCGGCGCAGGAGCTGCTCGTGCTCGCGCTCGTCGAGTGGCCGGCGCTGCCGCGCGCGCGCGAGCTACTCGCATCGCTCGTGCATCGCCCGACGCAATCGCGGCTCGAAGATCTGCTCGGCGCCGCGACCGAGCTGCTCGCCGCGGTGCCCAACCGCGTGATGGGCATCGCGATGGATGGCGTCGCCGACTCGCTCGCGCAGGTAATCGCTGCGCGCGAGCGCCTCGCACGGCCGCTGACGATCGCGATCATGGGCGAGTTCTCGGCGGGCAAGAGCACCTTCGTGAACGCGCTGCTCGGTGAGCCCGTCGCTCCGATGGGTGTGCTGCCGACGACGACCACGATCAACGTGTTTCGCCGCGGCCCGAGCGGTGGCGGGCGCGTGCACTACCGCGACGGCCACATCGAGACGCTCGCCGCCGACGAGGTGCAGAAGTTCTTGCACGGGCTCGATACGACGTCGGCCGCGAACATCCGCCACGTCGAGATCGAGCGCACGGGTGCGCGGCTCGGCGACGCGGCGGTCGTCGACACGCCCGGGCTCAACGCGCTCGACGCGTTCCACGAGCAGGTCGCGCGCGGCTTCATCGACGAAGCCGATGCCGTGGTGTGGCTGTTCTCGGCGACGCGCAGCGGTGCGGCATCCGAGGTCGGCATGCTCGCGAGCCTGCGCGCTGGCGGTCGGCGCGTGCTCGGTGTGCTGAACAAGGTCGACACGCTCGAGCCAGCAGAGCAGCAAGAGCTCGCGACGTATCTGCGTGAGCAGCTCGGCGAGGTGCTCGTCGAGGTGGTGCCGCTGCGCGCCCGCGATGCGCTCGCGTATCGCACCGGCAAGCACGAAGGCGAGGATCCGTTCGCGCCCGTCGAGGCTGCGCTCGAGCGCCACTTTCTCGCGCACGCGCGCGAGCTCAAGCGCGAGCTGACGTTGCGTCGGCTCGGCGAGGCGCTCACGTCTGCGCGCGAGTCGGTGCTGCACGCGATCGAGGCGCTCGCGGTGCGTGCGGCGAACGCCGCGGGGGATCACGATCGCTCGCGCGCGACCGTACCGCTCGTGCTCGCGCGCTTTGCCGACGCGCTCGCGGCGGGTCTGCTCGACATGGACGACATCCTCGTGCGCGAGGCGCTGTCGCTCGGCGTGCTGCGCGGCACCAAGGCATCGAGCAAGACGACGCTCGATCCTCAAGACGCGGAGTATCTCGCCGCATGCCTCGTCGACAGCGCGCTCGCAGTACTTCGTCGCTCGCTGGTCGAGCTCGTGCGCGACGATGCGGCCGCGAGCGAGACGCTCGATCGCGAGCTCGTCTCGTGGGCAGCCGGCAACCTCGAGGGGCTGATCGCCGCGGGCTTCGTCGATCGCGCCGTCGCGACCGCGAGCGCTGCGATCACCCAGGGCGAGGCCGGGGCACGCGACGCGTTCCGCGACGCGCTCGCACCACTGGCCGCTGCATGGGCCGCTCGCGCACGCGGGCTCGTGCGCGTCGTCGAACGCTCGCGCGCGCGATCGGGTCGACACCTGCGCAGCGCGCCCGAGGCCGAGGCGATGCGACTGCGCGCAACCGTGCTCGCGTCGCTCGACGCACTCGCCCACGCCGTCGGAGAGATCCCCGCATGAACGCACCGCGAGTCCGAGTGTTCGGCGTCGACGAGGCCGGTCGCGGACCGATCCTCGGCCCGATGGCGATCGCCGTCGTGGCGCTCGATCGCCACGCCGCCGGCGCGCTGCGCAAGGCCGGCGTCAGCGACAGCAAGGACTTCGGCGCCGGCCCCGACGCGTGGGCGCAGCGCAGCGCGCTCGCGATGAAGGTCGTCGCGAAAGCGGCCGCGTACAAGGTGCGGCTCGTCGAGGTCGACGAGATCGATCACTACACGATGCGCGGTCAGCTCAACGCGCTCGAGCGTCGCGTCACCGCCGAGCTGCTGCGGGAGCTCGAGGTCCGCGACGACGAGCGCATCGTGTGCGACGGCAAGACGCTCTTCGGCCCGCTCGGCGCGCTGTTCCCCGGCGTGCACGCAGTCGATCGCGCCGAGGCGGTGCACACCGCCGTCGCGGCCGCATCGATCCTCGCGAAGGTCGCCCGCGACGACGCCTTCGCCGAGATCGCGAAGCGCTACGAGCCCGAGTTCGGACCGATCACCGGCGGCGGCTACATCAACGCGGCGACGCGACGATTCCTCGATGCCTACCACGCGCGTCACGGTGGCCTGCCGCCCGAGGCCCGCAAGAGCTGGGGCGCGAAGGACGATGTGAACCTCGCGCTGTTCTGATCGACTCGAGTCTACTCGAGCGGATCCATCGCGTTGTCCTGCTGCGGCTCGACCTTCGACTTCTTCGAGGCGGCCTTGGGCTTCGCCTTCGCGGGGGTCGGCGTCGCGCCGCGCGGACGCTCGTCGTCGATGAACGCGACGATCTCGCTGTCGAGCTCGCGGGCGGCGGTGTAGGCCGAGTCCGCGCTCTTGCGATCGCCATCGGCCGCATCGCACAGCCCCAAGCCCGCATGCGCACGCGCGCGTACTCGCGTGTCGACGTCGGCGAGTGCGAGCGCGTACTCGTTGCGCGCGACCTTGCAGTCGCCGCGATGTCGCGCCCGATCGCCGCGCGCGATGATGTCCCATCGCGGCGTCTCGGCATCGGCCATCTTCTTGTCCGACTTGCTCTTCTCTTCGCCGAGCTGCGCATCGACGATCGCGTCGTCGGTGGGCGCCGCTTCTTCGGCTTCTTGGCGCGTGATGTCAGCGGGCGAGGGTGCCGATGCGGGGGCAGACGAGGTCGGCGGTGGTGGAGCTGCTCCGGCGCCGCTGCGCGCCGCGGCTTGCTCGGGCTCGGCGGCGGCACCGGGCGCAGCGGGAGCGGCCTCGACAGCGGCGACATCCTTCGCGCGCGACTCGGCCTTCGCGACGACCTGACCTTCGCTACGCGTCGCGACCGCTTCGTCGGTCTGGGGCTTGCGCTCGACCATGAGCAGCACCGCGGCCGCGGTGCCTGCGAGCGCGACTCCAGGCAGCACCCCGAACCGACGCAGCTTCGACCAGAAGCTCTCGACGGGTGGTGCGGTGACACTCGGCGTGAGCGTCGGCGTCTCGCACGATGCCCGCGCCTGCGCGAGCACGCCGTCGAGCAAGCTGCGCGGCACGTCGACCATCGGCATCGCTGCGCGGCTGAGCGTGAGGATGTTGCGATACTCCTCGAGGCGACGACGCAGATGCGGTGCCGCATCGCTCGGCGGTGCGAGCTCGAGACCCTCGAGCGCATCTTCGAGATGATCGAGCTCGGGCGCGGAGAATTCGGCGTGGTCAGCCATGGACCAGGCCTCCTTTGCCCATCGCGAGCGCGGCCTCGGCCTCGGGCAGGTAGTCCTGCTCGAGATCGGAGAGATCGTTGCGCAGTTTCTCGAGCGCGTAGCGCATGCGCGACTTCACCGTGTTCTCCGGTGCGCCGACCGCCTCGCCGATCTCGCGAAACGAGAGCCCCGCGACCTGCCGCATCAGGAACACTTCTCGCTGATCGTCGGGAAGCTCGTCGATCGCTCGCGACAATCGCTCGCGCAGTCGCGGTGCATCGGCGCCTTCGTCGGTCGGTACCTGATCCGCCGGCATCGCGGCGAGCATCGTGCGGCCTTCTTCTTGGGGCCGACCCTTGCGCGGTGCATCGAGCGACTCGTGATCGCGGAACCGCGCGCGGCGGCTCTCGTCGACCGCGATGTTGCGCGCGATCGTGTAGACCCACGTCGTGAACTTCGCCGAGCGCTGGTAGCGATCCTTCGAGCGGATGACCCGCACGAGCACCTCTTGCAGCAGCTCTTCGGCGCGCGCCTGGTTGTGCACGCTGCGAAGCAGATAGTTGAAGATGCCGCGGCTGTGTCTCGCGACGAGCAGCTCGAACGCGGCCGCATCGCCCTGACGGAACGCATCCATCAGCAGCTCGTCGGTGCGCGTGTCTTGATCCGAACCGCCCATCAGGTCCGCCCGCGATCGTCCGAAACCGGAAGTTCCGCCCGTCGGGATGCCCCCGCGAGTGTGCTCCGCGGCGCGCGCCCACGGCAACCTCGGCCGTAGGGGCGTCTCGACACGAGGGATGGATATCGCCCAGGGCACGTGGCGGCGTCTTGCCGTGCCAACGCTTGGGCTCCCATGTTCGATCTGCCGGCGTGCGCGGATCTCGCCCGTGCGGCCTCGGGGGGCGAGGCGCGCCGGGGTCGATGCGCGGGTCCGGTCCTGACACGACGGCGGGGCGTCGGTGGTTCCCGCGCCGGCGTCACGCGCCCGCGGTCAGGACGATGACGGACCCCTGCCCCACGTCGGGACACTGGCGGTTCCGTCAACGCACTGGCGCGCCTCCTACCGCGCGCGACAGATCCACTTTGAATCTCTTGGCCCCCTTGCCCTGGCACACCCACTGCACAAAGGGGCTTCGCTCCCCACGGGAGCCCTACAGCAGAAACGACGGACACGAACTTTCGTCGCAAGCGATGTCTCCCCCGGCCGCGCTCGCACTCCACCGAAGGCTCGTACTCACCCAAGAAAGCCGAGTCCCCGAAATCAGTCGGGGCTCGGCTTTCGAGCTTGGTTCGCCGCTACCGCACATGGCCGCGGACGCGCGGCTGGTCCTGCGGACAAAAGACGCCGGAGCGTCCGGCGTTCACGAAGCCGACGAGCACGGCGCCGCAGCGTGGGCACGGTTGGGTCGCGCGGCCGTACACGCGCAGCTCGTCCTGGTTGCGGCCCGCGTGACCCGACACGTCGCGGAAGTCGCGAAGCGTCGTGCCGCCGTTGTCGATCGCTTGCTCGAGCACGTCACGCAGCGCGACCGCGAGTCGTTGCCATGCGCTGGGTTGCAGTCGGTGCGCGCCGACGAGCGGATGGATCCCCGCGCGATGACACGCCTCGATCGCATAGATGTTGCCGACGCCGGCGACGACGTGTTGATCGAGCAACACCTCGCGCAGCGCTCGACGGCTCTGCTTCGCACTCGCAGCGAGACGATCGCCGTCGAAGTCGCGATCGAGCGGCTCGGGGCCGAGCGCGGCGATCGGCGGCTTCGTGAGCATGTCGGCGAGCGTTCGCACCTCGAGCGCGCCGAAGCGTCGCGGATCGACGAAGCGAACCTCGCGATCGTCGTCGAAGCCGAGCACCAGGTGCGTGTGCGCGGCGCGGGGCAGCTCGGGCGTCGCGAGACCGAAGCGCCCGCTCATGCCCAGGTGCACGAGCAAGCCGAGCTCGATGTCGTTCGCATCGCGGAACGTCCACACGAGGTACTTGCCGCGGCGATGCACCTTGCCAGGCTGCGCACCGACGAGACGGTCGAGGCCCTCGTGCTTGCGCGACGTACCGATGCGCAGCGCGCTGCGGGAGCGCCACACGGTGTGGACACGGCCGCGCAAGCGTGCGGCGACGAGGCCGCGGCGCACCGACTCGACCTCGGGGAGCTCGGGCACGTCACGACTCCTGCGCGCGCGCACGCGCGAGCGCGGCGAACTGCTCGGGGCTCAGCGTCTCGGGTCGTGCGCCGGGATCGATGTCGCACGACTCGCACCAGCGCTTGGCTGCGTCGCGACCGGCGATCGGCGACAGCGCGTTCGCGAGCGTCTTGCGGCGCTGCTGGAACGCGGTGCGCACGAGTGCGCGAAAGGCCTGCTCGTCGGGCACCTCGCCGCGCGGTGTGGCGCGCGGACGCAGACGGATCACCGCAGAGTCCACCTTCGGCGCCGGCGTGAACGAGCCGGGGTGCACGAGCGTGATCCACTGGAGCTCGCGCACACGACCGAGCACGACGGACATGCCGCCGTACGTGCGATTGCCCGGCGGCGCGACGATGCGCTGCGCGACTTCTTTCTGCACCATCACGACCCAGTCGCCGGTGACGGCGTGGTGATCGAGCAGCGTGAACAGCAATGGCCCGGTGATCTGGTACGGCAGGTTGCCGACGATCACCGGTCGCGGATGGGCTTCGTCGGCGGCGCTGTTGTAGTCGAAGCGCACCGCATCGGCCTCGTGCAGCACGAGGTTCGGCGCATCGGCGAGCTCGACCCGCAGCACCGCGCAGAGATCTCGATCGCGCTCGATCGCCCACACCTCGGCACCGCGCGCGAGCAGGCGCGAGGTCAGCGAGCCGACGCCCGCACCGATCTCGACGACCCGCACACCCGGCGCCGCCCCGCTCGCATCGACAATCGCGTCGTGCACATCGGGCGCGTGCAGAAAGTTCTGCCCCCAGCTCTTGCGCGCCCACAGGCCGTGGCGACGCAGCACCGCGCTCGGCGACTCGTAGCTCATGGCAGGTGCTGCCGATCCTCGTCGATCGCGAGCGCCGTGTGGACCTCGACCGATGGTGATGCGCCGGCGGCGAGTCGTGCGGCTGCGGCGGCGCCGATCATCGCCGCGTTGTCACCGCAGTAGCGCAGCGCGGGCACGACGACCGTGAAGCCATCCGCAGTGCCGGCCGCGAGCGCGGCCTCGCGAAGACCGCGGTTCGCCGCGACGCCACCGACGACGTGCAGGCGATCGAGGCCGGTCGCACGAAGTGCGCGGCGCGACTTCGCGACGAGCACGTCGACGATCGCGGCTTGGAACGACGCGCACAGATCCGCAAGCGCTGCTCGCGACTGCGGCTGACCGTGGCGTTGCACGTGGACGAGCAGCGCGGTCTTGAGGCCGGAGAACGAGAACTCGAGATGATCGCGATCCATCATCGCTCGCGGAAATGCGTGCGCGGTCGGATCGCCCTCACGTGCGAGCCGATCGATCACGGGTCCGCCGGGATAGCCGAGGCCGAGCAGCTTCGCGCCCTTGTCGAACGCCTCGCCTGCGGCGTCGTCCCGCGTCGCGCCGAGCATGCGATAGCGACCGAGGCCGCGCACCTCGACGAGCTCGGTGTGTCCGCCCGACACGAGCAACGCGACGTGCGCCGGGATCTGCATCGCATCGCTGTCGAGCAGCGCCGACACGATGTGGCCCTCGAGGTGGTGCACACCGAACAGCGGCAGGCCCGTCGCGAGCGCGAGCCCGCGGGCGGCCTGCACACCGACGAGCAACGCTCCGACGAGGCCCGGTCCTTCGGTGACCGCGAGCGCATCGAGATCTGCGAGGGTGATCGCGGCGTCTTCGAGTGCCGCACGGATCACCGGGGTGATGCTGCCGAGGTGATGAC
>LNFM01009006.1_pt1 | contig 14751 bp, 17 predicted proteins | sample 596031 | NCBI WGS metagenome assembly LNFM01 (sample SAMN04254537, study PRJNA301005) | activated carbon metagenome | isolation source: dual media filters at the Ann Arbor, Michigan drinking water treatment plant | place: USA: Ann Arbor
CCCGCGGCCCGGCGCCTCACGCCGGGCCGCGGGGCGCAGGCTTAGAACAGGTTGAGCTCGCGGCGCGACAAGCCGAAGCCGCGGCCATCCGCGTTGATGCAGTTCAGGCCGCTGCGCTCCGCGTGGCAGGTCACCCCAACGCCATCCCATCGCTGGCCATAGTTCAGCCGGCGCGCGCCCCGATTGACCACGGTGTCACCGGCACACAGCACGTCCGGGCCGCCTCGCCTGCCGATGCTGTAGGCGTGGCCCCAATCCGTGTCGCATCCCCGGGGCTGCGGCGGCTTGGCGAAGCTGAAATCCACCAGGTCGCAGCGCAGGGCGTCCTCCACCACCTCGCAGAAGACGTTGCCGGAGGGGGTTTGGAATCCCTCCTGGGCCGATGCCATGTGAGGAAAGGCCAGCAGGGCGAGGGTGGCGGCAGCTATGGGCCAGCGCATCGAGTGTCTTTCCTGTTCGCACCCCTTCCCACCCTCCCCGATCGGGAGAAAGCCGAAGCAATGTCGTACCGCAGATTGTTGCGATACGCGTTTAAACAAGCGTGGCCTTCGGTGTGCCACCCTTCAGAACAGGCCCAGCCGGCTCCGGGAGAGTTCAAGGCCGCGCCCCTCGGCGTTGATGCAGCGCAGGCCGCTGCGCTCCGCATGGCAGGTCACGCCCGCACCATCCCATCGCTGGCCGTAATCCAGCCGCGGCAGGCCGCGATCGACCACCAGGTCTCCGGCACACAGGACGCGCGCGCCGCCACGGGCGCCGATGCCATAGGCATGGCCCCAATCCGAATCGCAATCCTGGGGCGAGGCCGGGCGGGCGAAGCGGAACTCGATGATTTCGCAGCGCAGCGCACTGTCCATCACCTCGCAGCGCACATTGCCAGAGGGCAACTGGAAGCCCTGCTGGGCCGATGCTAGGACCGGCTGGCCGAGCAGGGCGAAGGTGGCGGCAGCAATCAGCCAGCGCATCGTACGTCCTTCATGATTGAATCGTTGCCACCACCCCAGGTTGAGGAGAGCTGACGCAATGTCGTTCCGGAAGATTGATTCGCTGGATGCACAAGGCAAGCGGGTTCTTCTGCGCGCCGACCTGAACGTGCCGGTCCGGGACGGCGTGATCACCGACCACACCCGAATCGAGCGCCTGGCGCCGACCATCCGCGAACTGGCGGAGAAGGGCGCGCGGGTCATCATCTGCAGCCATTTCGACCGGCCCAAGGGCAAGCGGGTGCCGGAGATGTCGCTGCAGCCGATGGTGGCGGCGCTGTCCGCCGCGCTGGATCGACCGGTCGCCTGGGTGGATGACTGCATCGGCCCGCAGGCCGAGGCCGCCGCCGCCGCGCTGGCGGATGGCGAAGTGCTGCTGCTGGAGAATACCCGCTTCCATGCGGGCGAGGAGAAGAACGATCCGGTCCTGGCCGCGGCGCTGGCGAAGCTGGCCGATGTATTCGTGAACGACGCCTTCTCCGCCGCGCATCGCGCGCATGCCTCCACGGAGGGCGTGGCCCATCTGCTGCCGAGCTTCGCCGGGCGGTTGATGGAGGCGGAGCTGAAGGCACTGGATGCCGCGCTCGGCAATCCGGCGCGGCCGGTCGTTGCCATAGTCGGCGGCGCCAAGATCTCCACCAAGCTGGAGCTGCTGGGCAACCTGACGCGCCGCGTGAATGTGCTGGTGATCGGCGGCGCCATGGCGAACACCTTCCTCGCCGCCCAGGGCCACGCCATGGGCCGGTCGCTGCAGGAAGCGGAGATGCATGAGACGGCACGCACCATCATGGCGGAAGCCCAGGCCGCGAAATGCGAGATCCTGCTGCCCGTCGACCTGGTGGTGGCCGAGGCCTTCGCCGCCCAGGCGCCGCACCGGACGGTCGGCATCGACCAGGTGCCGCAGGACATGATGGCGCTGGATGTCGGGCCGGATACGGTGGAGCTGGTGGAGAAACGGCTGCGCCAAGCCTCCACCCTTGTCTGGAACGGCCCCTTCGGCGCCTTCGAGATCCCGCCCTTCGACATGGCGACGGTGGCGGTCGCGCAGTCCGTGGCGGGCCTCACGGCCTCTGCCGGGTTGAAGTCCATTGCCGGCGGCGGCGACACGGTCTCCGCCTTGCGCCATGCCGGGGTGCTGGACCGGCTGACCTATGTCTCCTCCGCCGGCGGGGCCTTCCTGGAGTGGCTGGAGGGCAAGACCCTGCCGGGGGTGAAGGTGCTGGAGGGGTAGCGTTCAGGATTTCTCAATCTGAGGCGCTGATTCCACTATAGGTTGCTGGATCGTTAACGGCGCATTTCGGCACTCTGCCGTCATGCGCCCCATCCGACCGATACCCCAGAAATCCGCCTATCGATTCACGGATGATTCAGACCTTCGCTTCATGGTCGTCCGCATGATCGCCATGAACTCCCTTTCCGCCTTCACGGCGGAAGTCTCCCGCACGCAGGGCGCCACGCAGGCGCGTGGCACCGGCCCTGCCCCGCAACCCCTGCAGCCGGTGCCGGCGCCGCAGCAGCGCACGCTGGATGCAATGCCCGCGGCACCCGGCGGCCCCTTGCCACGCGGATCGCTGCTCGACCTTCGGGTCTGACAAGCGCCGCGGCGTCCGCACGCCGCAACTGGCCAGGGTATTCGCGCGCCGAACCTAGCCAGGGCGTGATCGAGCACGGCTTGCGCAGTGCCCGCACCGGCGCCACCCTTGGGCATATGGCGCATGACCCGGCACGATTCACCCGCATCACCCCACCCGGCGAAGACCGTGAGCGGCTGACCTGCGGCGATTGCGGCTATATCGCCTACGAGAACCCCAAGATCGTCGTCGGTTCCGTCGTGGACGTCGATGGCAAGGTGCTGCTCTGCCGCCGCGCCATCGAGCCACGCCGCGGCTTCTGGACCATCCCCGCTGGCTACATGGAACTCGGCGAGACGGTGGAGGAAGGCGCGAGGCGGGAGGCGCTTGAGGAAGCCTGCGCCGATCTGCGGCTGGACGGCGTGCTGGCGGTCTATTCCATCGCCCGCATCGGCCAGGTGCAGATCCTGTTCCGCGCCACCCTCGCCAGCCCCGGCTTCGCCGCGGGGGCGGAGAGCCTGGAGGTGCGGCTGTTCGACTGGGACGAAATCCCGTGGGACACGCTCGCCTTCCCCTCCGTCCACTGGGTGCTCCATGCGTGGCGGGAGGCTGGGGCCGGGCCACTCGGCGCGCCACGGGGCAACCCGCCGGAGGATCGACGCGGCATCACGCCCCTGACGGAAGTGGCGTTGTGAAGCGCCGGCTTCTGCTCTGCGCCGGTCTGGCGCTGCTGGCGGCGCCATCCGCGCTGGCTCAGCGGCGCGGCACGGCGCTGCTGCCCCTGCCGGATCCGCCGCCACCGGCCCCGCCCCTGCCCGGCATGATCCGCCCCCCGCTGGTGCTGGGCGACCTGGCGCCGATGCCCAACCGGAACATCCAGGCCCCGCCCGACATCTTTGGGGAGCCGGTCGGCCCGAGGCTGGAGCCGATGATCATCGACGAACGCGAACAGCGGCGCGGCTTCACCTTCGGCCGTGAACATCTTTCCGATCGGCAGGATGTTCTGCTGAAGGACCTCGCGCCTGGCGCGCGGCTGCGGATTCCGCTGGAGTAGCGCAGGCCTTCAACGCATCGGGATGGGGTACATCAACCCGCCGCGGTTCCAGAGTGCGTTGAGACCCCGATCCAGCTTCAGTGCCGAGCCCTGGCCGAGATTGCGCTCGAACACCTCGCCGTAATGGCCGACCTGGCTCAGCACCTGGAAGGCCCAGTCATCCGGCAGGCGGAGCGGCGCACCGAGCCCCGGCTCCGTGCCCAGGATGCGTCGCACGAGCGGGGATGGGTCGGTGCGGCGGGCGGCGGCGTTGGTTGTGCCGATGTTCCGCGCCTCACCCTCCAGCATCACATTCACCACCCAGAACACCAGGCTGCGCCAGTGCGCGTCGCCATCGCGCACCAGCGGGCCCAGCGGTTCCCGGCTGATGATGTCCGGCAGCAGGCGGTGCGCCGAGGGGTCCGCGGTGCCGGTCTGGCGCAGCACGATCAGGCCGGACATGTCGGCGCTGACCGCATCGCAGCGGCCGGCGGCATAGTCGTCCCGCAGCCCGGTGAAGGCGGGCGCCTCGATCAGCGTAATCTGGATGCCGAGACGACGCGCCAGATCGGATTGCGCCTGGGCATTCGAGGTGCCGGCAACGACGCAGACGCGCTTGCCGTCCAGCGCCCTGGGATCGGTGACGCCGGAGGCGACCGTCACCAGGAAGCCCTGGCCATCATTGAAGTTGATCCCGGCCGGCGCCAGGCCGAGATCGGTGTCCCGGCCCATCGTCTGGGTCAGGTTGCGGCTGGCGACATCGACGCGGCCCTCGCGCAAGGCGGCAAGGGCCTGCGGCGTGGTCAGGCCGATGAAGCGCACCTTGGTCGCATCACCCAGCGCGGCGGCGGCGATGGCGCGGCAGGTATCGGCATCGAGGCCGCGAACGATGCCCTGGGCGTCAGCCTCGGCGAAGCCGGGCAGGCCGGCATTGGTGGCGCAGAGCAGTTCCCCCCGCGCGCGCACCTGTTCGAGCGTGGCCTGGGCAGCAGCCGGAAGGGCCGGGAGGGCGGCCAGAAGGGCGAGGATCAGCGTCTTTCGCATCGGCCTGCTCCTCAGCGCAGCGGCAGGGGGAACATCAGCCCCCCGCGCTGCCAATTGTCATTGGCGCCGCGATCGAGGCCGAAGCGGCTGTCGGCGCCCAGGTTGCGCTCGAACACCTCGGCATAGGAGCCGACCTGGGCCAGAACGCGCTGCGACCAGTCGCCCTCGAGGCCGATATTGCGGCCCAGCCCCTCATCCACCCCGATCAGCCGGCGCAGCACGGGATCATTCGATTGTACCATCTCGACCAGGTTGCTGCTGGTGACGCCGAACTCATCGGCCTCCAGCATCGCCTGCACCACCCAGAACACCACCTGGCGCAGCGACTCCTCCCCCTCCCGCACCAGCAGGCCAAGCGGCTCGCGGCTCAGCATCTCGGGCAGCAGGATGAAGTCGTCCGGCTTCGGCAATTCGGTCACGCGGCGGATGGCAAGCTGAGAGGCATCGGTGGAGGCCGCCTCGCAACGTCCCTCCACCAGGGCCTGCAGCAGCGCCGGGCCACTGCCGGCATCGATCACGGTCAGGGTGATCTCGCGCCGCGCGGCCTCGCTCTCCAGCACTTCGCGCCCGCTGGTGCCGGCGATCCCGCTCACGCAGACCCGCTTGCCATCCAGGTGCCAGAGGCCGGCTATGCCGGAATCGCGGCCGACCAGCAGGCCCTGGCCGTCGAAGAAGGTGATGCCGGCAAAGGCCACCGAATGCATCGTCTCCCGCGAGTAGGTGAAGGTGGTGTTGCGCGCCAGCAGGTCGATCTGCCGCGTGCCGAGCGCGATCAGGCCCGCTTCCGGCGTCTCGATCGGCACGAAGCGCACGCGGCCGGCATCGCCCAGCGTTGCGGCGGCGACGGCGCGGCAGAACTCTGCATCGAAACCCCGCATGACGCCCTGCGCATCCGGCGCGGAGAAGCCGGGCAGCGCACCGTTCACGCCGCAGACCAGCGTGCCCCGGGCGCGGATGGCGGACACCGCATCACCGGCTGGCTGCGCCTGGATGGCGGGCGCCATCAGGCAGAAGGTGAGAAGGGTGGCGGGAAGGATGTTGCGCATGTCCATGTCCGCCTCAGCAACCGGAGGCCGCAACGCGGCAGGTGACGCCAGGAAGGCCGCGGCAGGCTTCCATCGCCGCCGCCTCCGCGGCCTGATCCGTGTCGCCAAGGCCGGGGAAGTTGCGGGCCAGCACCATGGTGCTGATGTCGTTCGTCATCACCATCGCATTGGGGTGCCGGGTCACGCCCTGCACCAGGGCGCCACAGCGATTGACAAGTTCGCCCTGGAACTTGCAGGGAACCCGGCCGGCCTGGGCCTGGCAGGCCCGCACCGCGGCGGTGTTCACGGCCAGGCGGTCGGCGGCGCCATTGCCGAAGCCGAAGGCGGCGATGGGTGCATCCGTCGCGTAGACGGCACCGTAGCGGCTATTGGCCGGGGGCGCGGCCGTCTGCCCAGGCGCAAGCTGCACGCCCATGCCCGTCCCGGCCGTGGCGGCCGGCGCACGCCCCACCGGCTGGAAGCACGGGCCGGAGGAGACGCCGCCGCCGGCTGCGCCGCAGACCGCAACGCTCAGCCGCGCAAGGCGCTGCGGCGGCAGCGAGATGCGGTATTGCGCGCCCTCCTGGCAGCGAAAATCCCAATAGGCTGAGCGCCGCTGGTCGAAGCCGGCGAAGTAGCTGGCAATCACGGCCTGGCAGCCGAGGCCGCCACCGGAGAGCAGGCGGAAGACCTCTGCCCGGCGCGTCTGCTCCGTCAGGTCCGTGAGCTGGTCATGCAGGGGGTTGCCTGACTGTGCCTGGCCGGCGGCGGGGAAAAGAAGCAGAAGGGCGATAGCCAACCACGTTCGGCGCATTGAGCCTCGTCTCCTGCGTCGCAGCCGCGAAATTATTGCGGAGGCGTCCCTGAAACTAGGCGCAACCAGACATTGCCAATAGCGCAAACTTCATGACAAATAGTTGATAATGCGTGATTGGGGCATCGCGACGTCAGATCTGAAAGCCGCGCGCCACACCCCGAACGCGCCGCGCTACCCCAGGCCCACCAACCCGCGCGCGTAATCCGCCGCGGTGAAGGGCCGCAGGTCGGCGGCCTTCTCGCCGACACCGACGAAATGCACCGGCAGCCCGATCTCCTGCGCCAGGGCCACCACCACGCCGCCCTTGGCGCTGCCATCCAGCTTGGTCACGGCGAGCCCGGAGACGGCCACCATCTCCTTGAATGTCCGCACCTGCTGCAGCGCGTTCTGGCCGGTGGTCGCATCCAGCGTCAGCAGCACGGAATGCGGCGCGGAGGGATCCAGCTTGCGGATCACGCGGATGATCTTGGCCAGTTCCTCCATCAGCGCGGATTTGTTGTGCAGCCGGCCGGCGGTGTCGATCAGCAGAAGGTCCATCCCCTCCGCCCGCGCCCGGGCCAGCGCGTCATGCGCCAGGCCGGCCGCATCGGCACCCATCTTTGCCGGCGCGACCACCGGGCAGCCGGTACGATCGCCCCAGATCTGCAGCTGTTCGACCGCCGCGGCCCGAAAAGTGTCGCCGGCGGCGAACATCACCTTCAGGCCCTCCGCGCGATATTGCTGGCCGAGCTTGGCGATGGTGGTGGTCTTGCCGGTGCCGTTCACGCCGACAACCAGCACCACATGCGGCGCCAGGTTCCGCTTGATCTCCAGGGGGCGGGCGACGGGGGCGAGGATCTCCGCGATCGCCTCGGCCAGCGCGGCCTTCACCTCCTCGTCCGAGACCTCCTTGCCGAAGCGGGTCTTGCGGAAGCCCTCGACGATGCGACGCGCGGCGGCAACGCCGAGATCGGCGGCGATCAGCGTGTCCTCCAGCTCCTCCAGCGCCGCGTCGTCCAGGCGGCGCTTGCGGAAGACGGTGGTCAGCGCATCGGTCAGCCGGGCGGTGGAGCGGGACAGGCCGGTCTTGAGGCGGGAGAACCAGCCGCCGGAGGGTTGCGCAGCGGCCTCCGGCTCAGCCGCCGGCGACAATGGGCCGGGGGTGACCGGGACAGCGGGGGCGGGCGCGGGCGGCAGGGGCGGTGCAACCGGAGGCAAGGCGACCGGAGGCGGTGGGAGCGGCGGCAGGGCGGCCGGCGGCTGGGCGGCCGGTGGCAGCACGGCCGATGGTTGGGCGAAGGGCGGCGGCGTGAGCGGCGCCAGCGTGGGCGGCGCCGGCTCGGCCGTCTGGGATGTGGGTTCGGGCGGCGTGGGTTGGGGGGGCAGCGCCGCCGGCTCGGCCGCGGGTTCGGGGGTTGGCTCGCGGCCGCGCAGGCGGTCCCAGAATCCCTTGAGTGCCATGGTCAGGCCGCCTCCGCGATCAGGCCCTGGTCGTCGGCGGCCAGCACCCGCATCGGGCGCAGGCTGCCGGGGGCGGGCGCGTGGCCCACCACCCGAACCGGGGCGAATTGTTCCGTATGGCCGCGGCCACCCTGTTCCAGCAGCACCGATTCCACCCGGCCGAGCCGGCTGGCGAACAGCGCCTGGCGCGCGGCGGCACCCGCTTGGCGCAGCCGCGCCGCACGTTCCCGCCGCAGCGCCACCGGCAGTTGCGGCATGCGCGCGGCCGGCGTGCCGGGGCGGGCGGAGAAGGGAAAGACGTGCAGGAAGCTCAGTCCGGCTTCCGCCACCAGGTCGAGCATCTGCTGGAAATGCACCTCCTCCTCCGTCGGGAAGCCGGCGATGAGGTCGGCGCCCAGCGCGATCTCCGGCCTTAAGCCGCGGGCGCGCGCCGCAAGCGCCAGGGCCTCCGCCCGCGAATGGCGGCGCTTCATGCGCTTCAGGATCAGGTCGGCGCCGTGCTGCAGGGACAGGTGCAGATGGGGCATCAGCCGAGGCTCTTCCGCCAGCAGGCGCCAGAGATCCTCATCCATCCCGGCCGGGTCGAGCGAGGAAAGCCGCAGCCGGGGCAATTCCGGCACCAGCGCCAGCAGCCGCCGCACCATCTGGCCGAGCCGCGGCTGGCCGGGCAGGTCGGGGCCGTAGCTCGCGATATCGACGCCGGTCAGCACCACCTCCCGGTACCCCTGCCCCACCAGCGCCCGCACCTGTTCCACCACCACGCCGAGCGGGACGGAGCGGGAGGGGCCGCGGCCGTAGGGGATGACGCAGAAGGTGCAGCGATGGTCGCAACCCTGCTGCACCTGGACCAGCGCCCGGGCGCGACCGGCGAATTCCGTCACGGGCAAAGGTGGTGCGGCCTCGGCGCGCATGATGTCGGAGACCGGCCCCGACGCATCCGGCGCCCAGGCTTCCGGGCGCAGCTTGTCGGCATTGCCCACCACCCGCGCCACGCCGGGCAGCGTGGCCCAGGCCTCGGGCGCGATCTGCGCGGCGCAGCCGGTGACGATGATGCGGGCGTTGGGGTTCTCCCGCGCCGCGCGGCGGATCGCCTGGCGGGCCTGCGCCTCGGCCTCCGAGGTCACGGCGCAGGTGTTGACGATGAGGGTTGTCGCGTCATGGCCGGCGGCATTCGCAAGGCCGCGCATCGCCTCGGTTTCGTAGGTATTAAGGCGGCAGCCGAAATTCAGCGTCCGCACACTCATATGATGGCCGAATCGGGCAGCGTGCCGGTGAAGGCGGTGGCGACGGGGCCGGTCATCAGCACATGGCCGTCGTCCCGCCATTCCATCTGCAGGTCGCCGCCCGGCATGGTGATGGTGGCGCGCCGGCCGGTCAGCCCGCGGCGATGCGCGTTGACCATGGCCGCGCAGGCGCCGGAGCCGCAGGCCAGCGTGATGCCGGCGCCGCGTTCCCAGATCACCAGGCGCATATGCTCGGGCGAGAGAATTTGCGCAAAACCGATATTGGCGCGGTCGGGGAAGATCGGGTCCGTCTCCAGCCCCGGCCCGATCTGCGCCACCGGCACACGGTCCAGATCCGGCACGAAGAAGGTGGCGTGCGGGTTGCCCATGGAACAGGCGGCCGGGTCCGCGACCTCGCCGCGCGCCAGCGGCAGGTGCAGGGTATCCATCGCCCGCGCCAGCGGCACGTCCTGCCAGCCGAGCCGCGCCATCCCCATATCCGCGCGCCACAACCCGCCGGGCAGGCGTTCCACCGGCAGGTCGCCCGCGATGGTCCGCACCACCACGCGGTCCCGCCCCGCCTCATCCGCGACGAGGGAGGCGATGCAGCGCGTGGCATTGCCGCAGGCGCCGGCCTCCGTTCCATCCGGGTTGCGGATGCGCATGAAGACATCGGCGCCATCGGTGCCGGGTTCCATGACGATGAACTGGTCGCAGCCGATGCCGAAATGCCGGTCGGCGATGGCGGCCGCTCCGGCGGGCGTCACGGCAAGCGGATGAACACGCGCATCCAGCACGACGAAGTCGTTGCCCAGGCCGTGCATCTTGCGGAAGGGAATGGTCACCCATGGGATATAGAGCGCGCATCGGCCCGGTGAAACCCGCGGCCTGACCGTCATGCGCCGCTCATCCGCCTGTCATCCGCATGACGCGCATCCTGCCTAGCTTGCGGCGCGACGCAGGAGGACCCGACCATGACCCTCACCCGCCGGATGATCCTGGCAAGCCCGCTCGCCGCCCCCGCCCTGCTGCCGCGCATTGCCGGCGCGCAAGCCGATACGCGGCCCGTGCTGCGCATCGCCGTGCAGGCGCTGCCGCCGACGCTGGAACCGCTGGAGGCGATTTCCAATGTCGGGCTGCGGATCACCACCAACGTCTTCGACACGCTCTGGCGCCGCGATTTCCGGGCCGAGGCGGCCGAGGGCGGCCAGCGCCTGACCCCCTTCCTCGCCACCGCGCTGCAACAGCGCGACCCGCTGACCTGGGTCGCCACGCTGCGCGAAGGCGTGCGGATGCAGGATGGCAGCGCATTCACCGCCGCCGACGTGCTTTCCACCTTCTCCGCCGAGCGGATGTGGGGCGACCCGGTGCAGACCTTCGAGGGCCGGGTGAATTTCGGCCATCTCGCCGGGGTGGAGGCCGATGGGCCGCATCGGGTGGTGTTCCGGACGAAGACGCCGGACCCGGTGATGCCGCAGCGGCTCGCGGCCTATGGCGGCTGGGTCCACTCGGCTCGCGCCTATGCCGAAAGCGGCCGGGAGGGACTGCGCACGAGGCCGATCGGCAGCGGCCCCTATCGCGTGGCCTCCTTCCAGCGCGACCAGCGCGCGGTGCTGGAAAGCCATGACGACTACTGGCAAGGCCGTCCGCCGGCGAAGCAGGTCGTGTTCACCGTGGTGCCCGAAGCCTCCTCCCGCCTCGCCGGCCTGCAGGCAGGCGATTACGACCTGGTGACCAACCTGCTGCCGGAACAGATCGAGGGCCTGGCGGAGCACCCGACGCTGGAGGGCGTGGATGTGGCGCTCGATTTCGCCCACATCCTGTATTACGACACAAGCTGCCCAGCGCTGCGCGACGCCCGCGTGCGGCGTGCCCTGAACCATGCGGTGGACACGGAATTGCTCGGCCGCACGCTGTGGGGCGAGGCGTTCCGGCCGATGCGGGCCTTGCAGATCCCGGCCTTCGGCAATCTGTACGACGCGGATCGCGTGGGCTTCACCTACGATCCCGACCAATCCCGCCGCCTGCTGCGGGAAGCGGGCTACAATGGCGAGGAAATCGTCATCCGCATCGCGCCCGGCTACTACCTGCAAATGCTGCAGGCGGTGCAGATCGTGCAGCAGATGTGGCTGGCCGTCGGCGTGAACACCCGGCTGGAGACGCGGGAGAATCTGTCCCTGCTGACCCAGCCCGGCGCCGATATCCGCCCGACCTCGATCGCCTTCCGCTTCCCCGATCCGCTGGGCGGTGGCCTGGCCGTGCATCTGTCGGAAGACTACTCGCTGCAGAAGAACGGCTTCTGGAAGCCGGTGCGGTTCAATGAGCTGGTGCGCGCGCTGCGCGTCGCGAACGACCCCACGGAGCGCAAGCGCCTGTGGCTGGCGCTGCTCGATGAGTTCGAGGCTGAGGCGCCGGCGCTGATCCTCTATCCGGTACGCGAGTATTTCGCCAAGCGCCGCGCCATCCAATGGCAGCATCCGCCGCTGTACTACATGGATTTCCGCGCCTCCCAGCTGCAGTTCACCTGAAGGAGCCACCCGCATGAGCAAGATCGCCTTCCTTTCAGACCTGCATCTCTCACCGACGCATGGCTTCTTCTGGCAGAACTTCCTGATCGGCTGCGAGGCCGCCAATGCGGCCGGGGCGCAGGCCGTGATCGTCAACGGCGACCTGTGCATCAACGGGCCGGACAGCGACGCGGAGATGGATTTCGCCGCCCGCGCCTTGTCCCGCCTGCGCGGCGAGGTGCTGGCCCTGCCCGGCAACCATGATGTGGGCGACGAACCGCCCGGCCAGGACCCGAACCAGATCATCGATCCGCCACGCCTGGCGCGCTGGAACGCGGCGTTCGGCACGGATCGCTTCGTGCTGGATGCCGGCGCCTGGCGGCTGGTGGGGGTGAACGCCCAGCTTTTCGGCTCCGGCCTGGCGGATGAGGCGGAACAGACCGGCTGGCTGATGCACCAGATGGCCGGCGCCGAGGGGCGCCCGGTGGCGCTGGTGCTGCACAAGCCGCTTTTCGTGGAAGATGCGGGGGAGGATCAGCCGACCGCCACTTCCATCAACCCCGCCCCGCGCGCGGCGCTGCTGCCGCTGCTGCAAAAGGGTGGCGTGCGGATGGTGATCTCCGGTCACCTGCATGCCAGCCGCGACCGGGTGGTGCATGGCATCCGCCACCTGTGGCTGCCGGCGATGGCCTTCCTCGGCTCGGCCAGCCATGGCGGCACGCCCGCGGTCGGTGCCGTGACGGTGGATTTCGCCGGCCCGGAGGCGGTGGTCGCCGACCTGCCGCTGCCTGGCGTGGTCGCGCACGACCTCGCGGCGCTGAAGGGGCATGGGCGCTACAAGTTCCTGCGCGACATGCCGGAATGCCCGCCGGAGGTGGAGCAAGCCGTGCTCGGCGACGCGGCGGAATAAGGCGCGGCTATCGCGCCAGGGCCACCGCAATTAGACGAAAAATCTTTCTCACCCGCTTCTATTGCCTTTGCGTGGAAGAATCCTCTTCTCTCGGCAGGAAATCAGCCTGCCGAGAGGGTTCGCCTCCATGACCAAGGTCCATGTGATCCACGAGAATGACGCCTGGGTGGCGCCGCTGCGCGCCGCCTTCGACAGCCTCGGCACGCCCTTCGAGGAATGGTTCCTCGATCGCGGCGTGCTGGACCTGAACCGGCCGCCGCCGGCGGGCGTGTTCTACAACCGGATGAGCGCCTCCTCCCACACCCGCGGGCATGTCTATGCCCCGGAATACGCCGGCGCGGTGATCGAGGTGCTGGAGCGGCACAACCGACCGCTGGTGAATGGCCGCCGGGCGCTGCAGCTGGAGCTTTCCAAGGTCGCGCAGTACCAGGCACTCGCCATCCACGGAATCCCGGTGCCGGCGACGCTCGCGGTGGTGGGGCGGGAGAACATCCCGGAGGCGGCCACCAAGCTGGGCTACCCGCTGATCCTGAAGCACAACCGCGCCGGCAAGGGCCTCGGTGTGCGCCTGGTCCGCAGCGAGGCCGGGCTGCGGGAGGCGCTGGCGCTGCTCGACGTGACCTCGGATTCGGAGGCGCATCCGCGTGACGGCATCTGGCTGGTGCAGCGCTACATCGAGGCCGCAGAGCCCTTCATCACCCGCGCCGAATTCGTCGGCGGGCGCTTCCTGTACGCCGTGAAGGTGGATACCTCCGAAGGCTTCGAGCTGTGCCCGGCGGATGCCTGCGACATCGGCGAAGGCGCCGCCTGCCCCGCCGTGGCACCGACCCATAGATTCAGCATCCTGGACGGCTTCCAGCACCCGCTGATCCACCGGATGGAAGCCTTCCTGCTGGCCAACCAGATCGGCGTCGGCGCCATCGAATTCATCACCGACGCCAACGGCAACGCCTCCGCCTACGACGTCAACACCAACACCAACTACAACGCCGAAGCCGAAGCCCGCGCCGGCCGCACCGGCCCGCACACCGGCATGGGCGCCATCGCCGCGCACCTGACCGCCCTGCTGCGGCGGGAGGCGCTGGCGGCGGCAGCGTGAGGGGGGTGGGCGCTGGTTGATCGCAAGGAGGGCTCTGCCCTCCCTGCACCCTCCCGCCAGGAGGCAGTGGCCTCCTGGACCACGGGACCTTGAGTAGAAATGGAGAGGGGCCGGCGGAACCGCATGTTCAGCGGTCCTGCTGGCCCCTCTCCATTTCTGCTCATGTATCAATGGGTTCCAAGGGTCCACTGACCCTTGGCAGGGGGTGCAGGGGGACAGCGTCCCCCTGCAGTCACCAGGCGCCACCCTCTCGCTTGCGCACCGGCCCTCGCGCCGCTACAAGCCGCGCTCCGCGTGTCATGGCCTCTGGTTGGGCATGCCTGGCCGCGGATACGTGTCCCTGCCGCATGGTGCGGTCTGATTCTCCGAGAGGGGGGTTGGGGTAAGGTGGGACCGGCAAGACCTTGGAGGTCCAAATGCCCAAGATGAAGACCAAGTCGAGCGTGAAGAAGCGCTTCACGCTGACGGCGTCCGGCCGTGTGAAGGCGGGTGTCGCCAATAAGCGACACATGCTGACGGCGAAGACGAACAAGATGAAGCGGCAGAACCGTGGCACCTCGCTGCTGCCGAAGCAGGACAGCGACACGGTGAAGCAGTGGATGCCTTACGGTTCGAGCCGGTAAGGGAGGATCTGAAACATGGCACGTGTGAAGCGGGGCGTAACCAAGCACGCCCGTCACAAGAAGATCCTCAAGCTCGCCAAGGGCTATGTCGGTCGTTCGTCCACCGCCTATCGTCCCGCCTTGGAGCGGGTCGAGAAGGCTCTGCAGTATGCCTATCGCGACCGTCGCAACAAGAAGCGTGATTTCCGCGGTTTGTGGATCCAGCGCATCAATGCGGCGGTGCGTGAGCACGGCATCACCTATTCCCGCTTCATGGCGGGCATCAAGGCGGCGAATATCGAGATCGACCGCAAGATGCTGGCGGCGCTCGCCTTCGATGATGCGGCAGGTTTTGCGGCCATCGTCGAGAAGGCGAAGGGCGCCCTCCCCGCGCAGGCCTGAACCGCTCGGTTCGGACTGAAGACCAAACAGGAGGGCCGTCCCGCAGGGGGCGGCCTTTTCCGTATCCGGATGCTGGCATGATGACGGATGACCTTGCG
>LNFM01010877.1_pt1 | contig 14751 bp, 18 predicted proteins | sample 596031 | NCBI WGS metagenome assembly LNFM01 (sample SAMN04254537, study PRJNA301005) | activated carbon metagenome | isolation source: dual media filters at the Ann Arbor, Michigan drinking water treatment plant | place: USA: Ann Arbor
ATCGGCCCCATCGCCAAGCCCAAGGACATCCGCTTCGGCGACAACCTGCCCAAGACGCGCAGCGGCAAGATCATGCGCCGCCTGCTGCGCAGCATCGCCAAGGGCGAGTCCATCACCCAGGACACCTCGACCCTCGAAAATCCTGCGATCCTGGATCAGTTGACGCAAGCCAACTGATCGTCGGCGCCTCAGGGCCCGGGCCGCAGCACTGCGGCCCGGGCCTTTTTCATTTGATCGTCAGCACCCAGGCCGCGAGCCGGCGTGCCTCGTCCGGCGGCAGCGAGGGGTTGGCCGCCATGGGCACGGGCCCCCAGACGCCGCCACCGCCCTTGACGATCTTCTGCGTCAGCAGCGGCACGGCGTCGGCGCGTCCGGCGTAGCGCGCCGCCACGTCCTTGAAGGACGGACCGACGATCTTGCGATCCAGGCCGTGGCAGTTGAGGCAGTTGCGGGCGCGCGCCAGATCGGCGTCGGACGGCGCCGCGAACGCTACAAAAGGCAGCAGCATCAGCGCGGCTGCATGCGCTACAGTGGTGACAGGAGAGTTCGCCATGCCCTTGGTCGTGATCGGAATCCTGCTGGTGGTGGTCAAGCTGGCCGAGTTCGGCCCGTTTGCGCGCTGGCCTTGGTGGGCGGTGCTCATCCCCTTCGGCCTGGCCATTCTGTGGTGGGAATTCTCCGACTCCAGCGGCCTCACCAAGCGCCGGGTTATCGAAAAGATGGAAGCGCGCAAGGCCGAGCGCCGCGACCGGGCGCTGGAATCCCTGGGCCTGAACACGCGCCACCAGAAGGCGATGACCAAGGCGCGCGAGGCCAAGGCGCGCATGGTTTCGGCCGACCCGACCATGGCCGAACCCCCGCCGCCCGAACCGCCGCGGCGCGATCCGCGGCTGTAGCGGGCAATCCTGCTGCAAGGCAGTCTTCCTGCCGCCTTGCCGGCATGGTGGCCGCGTCCCGGCGCCGTCTACCGCTTGTTGGCCAGCGCCTGCGCGGCCTCGGCCACCAGCGCTGGCCCGCGGTAGATGAGCCCGGTGTAGAGCTGCACCAGGTCGGCGCCGGCCGCCAGCTTGGCGCGCGCGTCGGCGCCGCTCATCACGCCACCCACGCCGATGATGGGGTAGCCCGGCCCCAGCGCCGTGCGCAGCGCGCGGATGACGCGGTTGCTGGCCTCGCGCACCGGCGCGCCGCTCAGGCCGCCGGCTTCGTCGGCATGGGCCAGGCCCTGCACCGCGTCGCGTGCCAGCGTGGTGTTGGTGGCGATGACGCCGTCGATGCCGTTGTGGCGCAGCGTGGCGGCGATCACGGCCACCTGCGCGTCGTCCAGGTCGGGCGCGATCTTCAGGAACAGCGGCACGTTGCGGCCGTGGGTGCGTGTCAGTTCGCCGCGGCGCTGCTGCAGCGCGGCCAGCAAGGCGTCCAGCGCCGCGTCGCTTTGCAGCGCGCGCAGGTTCTTGGTGTTGGGGCTGGAGATGTTGACCGTCACGTAGTCGGCATGCGGGTACACGCCGCTCAGGCCGATCAGGTAGTCGTCCACCGCGCGTTGGATGGGCGTGGCCGCGTTCTTGCCGATGTTCAGGCCCAGGATGCCGCCGCTGGCGCGGAAGCTGTGCGCGCGCTGCACGTTGGCGACGAAGGCGTCCAGGCCCTCGTTGTTGAAGCCCATGCGGTTGATCAGTGCCTGGCGCGCCGGCAGTCGGAACATGCGCGGCTTGGGGTTGCCGGGCTGCGCCAGCGGCGTGACCGTGCCGACCTCGATGAAGCCGAAGCCCATGCCGCCCAGGCCGTCGATGCAGCGCCCGTTCTTGTCCAGCCCCGCGGCCAGGCCGATGCGGTTGGGAAACTGCAGCCCGGCCAGGCGCAGCGGGTCGGCCACGCGCGCCGTCTGCCACAGGCAGCGCGCCGGGCTGTGCTGCAGCCGCTCCAGGCTGGCCAGCGTCAGCTCGTGCGCGCGCTCCGCGTCCAGGCCGAAGAGAAAGGGGCGGGCAAGGGCATAGGGCAGCAGCGGCATGGTGCGGATTGTCTCAGCCGCGCCGCCCGATAATCGGGGCATGACCCAAGACGAACTCAAGGCCCTGGTGGCGCGCGCCGCGCTGGAACATGTGGTCCCCGGCCAGCTGGTCGGCGTGGGCACGGGTTCCACCGTCAACCACTTCATCGCCGCGTTGGCCGAGATCAAGGACCGCATCCCCGGTGCGGTGTCCAGCTCGCTGGCCAGCACGGCGCGGCTGCAGGCGCTGGGCATCCGGGTGTTCGACGCTACCGAGGTGCAGCGCCTGCCGGTGTACGTGGACGGCGCGGACGAGATCGACGGCCAGGGTTGCATGATCAAGGGCGGCGGCGCGGCGCTCACGCGCGAGAAGATCGTGGCCGACCTGGCTGATCGCTTCGTGTGCATCGCCGATGAGTCCAAGCGCGTGCCGCAGCTGGGGCGCTTTCCGCTGCCGGTGGAAGTGATCGCGATGGCCGCGCCGCAGGTGGCGCGGCGCTTTGCCGCTTTAGGCGCCCAGGCCACGCTGCGCCCGGGGGTGCTCACCGACAACGGCCACCCGCTGCTCGACGTGCGCGGCCTGGCCATCACCGACCCGCTGGCGCTGGAAACCGAAATCAACCAGTGGCCCGGCGTGGTGACGGTGGGCATCTTTGCGCGCCACCGGGCCAGCGTCTGCCTGCTGGGAACGGCGCAGGGCGTGCAGACCTTGGTGTTCTAATCGGGGGTCACCTCAGCTGCCCGGAGAACCCCGCTTTGGCCAAACCCAACTACTCGTTCGAGAAGCGCCAACGCGAACTGGCGAAGAAGAAGAAGAAGGAAGAGAAAGAGCGCGAGAAGGCCGCGCGCAAGGCCGCCGGCCTGCCGCCCGTGGCCGACGAACCCGACGAAGACGAGCCGGGCGCCGCGCCCGCCCCGGGTCAGTCCGCCGGCTGACGGCCTGTTGCGCGCGCCGCGCGCACGATCCAGCGGCCGGGGTCGACAGCGTCGGCCAGGTCCTGCTCCAGCGGCCAGGGCGCGCCCAGCGCCTGCGCAGCCACCAGGCGGCCCAGCAGCGGCGCCAGCGTCAGGCCCCGCGCGCCCAGCGCCGTCAACATGAACAAGCCCGCTTCGCGCGGCAGCAGCCGTGCCTGGTCCAGGCGCTGGCCCGCGGGCATCCGCGCCAGCGGCAGCGCACCGGCCAGCGGCAACCGGTCTTCGGTGGCCAGGCGCCAACCCACACGCCCCTGCCAGCCCTGTTCCGGCCCCTGGATGCCGGCGAGGCGCTGCAACCGGCGCAGGTTGTCCTGGTGGTCGGCCGGGCGCAGCGAGGCGTCGGCGTCGTCATCCTGGCGCGTGGCGCCGCACAGCAGGCCGCCGTCGGGCAGCGGGATCAGGTAGCCGTCTCCGGCGATGGGCAGGCGCGGCCGCGGCAGCGTGGGCGTGGACCAGTGGCTGACCTGGCCGCGCGTCAGGCGCAGCGGCCAGGGCGCGTGGCCCAGCGCGGCCAGCAGGGGCGCGGCGCCGGTGGCATTGGCCAGCACGGCGATGGGTGCTTCGGCCAGCACCTGGCCCTGGGCGTCGAGCAGGCGCCAACCCTGGGCGCAGCGCTGCAGCGCCGCGGCCTGCGCTCCGCCCACGAAGCGTATGCCCGGTGCGGCCAGGGCCTGGCGCACCCAAGCCGCGGGCGAAACCCAGCCTCCACCGGCGTACAGCCAGGCCGGCTGCGACAGCGGCACGCCGGCCAGCGCCGATGCGGCCGCGGCAGCGTGTGCGCTGACGTAGTCCGCGGGCAGCGCCTGGCGCTGCAGCAGGGCCGCGTCGCTTGCCCCATCGCCATCGGACAGCCGCAGCAGGCCGTCGACGCAACCCGGCACGCCGTCACGCAAGGCCTGGCGGTGGCAGCGCTCGGCCTGCAACGCGGCGGCGCGGAACAGTCTTGCGTACGGCCCGTCGTCGCCATGCACGCTGCCGTGGAAGATGCCGGCCAGGTTGCCCGAGGTCTCGGCCGCGGGTTCGGCGTGGCGCTCGATCACGCTGACCTGCAGGCCGGCGTCGACCAGCGCCCGCGCCACGGCCGCACCGGCCAGGCCGGCGCCGACGACGAAGGCGCTGCGCGCCGCCGGCTGGCCGCTGTTGGGCAAGGGCGTGCTGGCGAAGCGCGGTGCAAACCGCGCCCGCGTGATCTCGCGCTTGCCGCCGATGCCGGGCGCCGTGTCTACCTCGAAGCCGGCGGTCTGCAGGCCTTCGCGCAGTGCGTGCGCCACGCTCCAGGTGGCGGCCGTGGCCCCGGGCGCGGCGTGGCGGCCCAGCGCCTTCAACACGCGCGGCTGCCACATCTCGGGGTTGCGCGCGGGTGCAAAGCCGTCCAGGTAGAAGGCGTCGGCCTGCAGCCGCAGCGTGGGCAGCAGCGCGGCCACGTCGCCCAGGGCCAGCAGCAGTTGCACCGCGCCGCCTTCGAAGTCCAGCACCTGCAACCCGGGCACCAGCGGCGGCCAGGCCGCTATCAGTTGCGCGGCCAGCGCCGGCAGCGCCGTGCCGGCATGGGCGCGCTCCAGGTCTTCGCGGCGCAGCGGGTGGCGTTCGATGGACACGAACACCAGACGCTCGCAGCGCGCCGGGTCGCCCCGCCAGGCGTCCCAGGTGGCCAGGAAGTTGTTGCCCAGGCCGAAGCCGGCTTCCAGCACGACGAAGCGCGCGCGCCCGGCCCAGCGCCCCGGCAGGCCATTGCCGCCCAGGAAGACGTGGCGCGCCTGGGCCAGCGCGCCCACCTGCGGGTGGTAGAGGTCGCCGTAGCGGGTGGATCGCGGCGGCGCATCGGCGCTGAACTCCAACTGCGCCGGCGCTATGGGCTGCGTCTTCACGGCCTCAGCTGCGCGCGGCGATCCAGGCCAGCAGCGGCGCGCGCACTCTGTTCAGCCCGCGGTAGTCCAACACCGCCGGGCTCATGCTGGCGATGGCCTGGTGCAGCCGGGTCGCGCGCTGCGGGGTGTCCAGCACCTCGGCCAGTGGCCGGACCTCGACGCCGATGGTGAACACTGCCTGCTGCAGCGCCGGCAGCGGAATGAAGGTCTGGCGTTCGCTGCGGAACCAGGCGCGATCCACCGGCGTGTGGCGCCAGCGCTCGGGGTCGCAGCGGTCGGGGTGGGTGTGCAGGCGCGGCTGGTCGGTGACGTTCCAGACGAAGCGCTCCCAGCGCTCAGGCCCCGTCACCAGGCGCATCAGCGCAGCGCCGGCCTGGCGCAGCAACTCGCCGTCGGCCACGGGCGCGTGCACCTCGGCGAAGGGGCGGCCGATCTTGGTTTCGGGCGCCCAGTGGCTGGGCAGGGCCACGGCCAGCCATTGCAGCGTGGTGCTGCGGCCGTCGACGATGGCAAAGTCCTCGGCAAAGGCCAGGCTGGCCAGGCCGGCCAGGCGCCATGGGGCGGGCAGGGTGTGCAGGCAGCGCGGGATCTCGTCGCCCAGGCCGAACACGCCCGCGCTGTGGTGCTCGACCCGGCCGTCGACGTCGACCGTGCAGCCCAGGGCGCTGGCGCGTCGGCCGTCCCATTGCCAGGTTGTGGGGTGTTCAGCCGCGGCTTGGGCGCACAGCGCTGTGAGTGCCGGCGCGGCGTCGAAGCCGGTCACGGCGCACAGCGCCTGGGGCCAGAAGGCCGAGAGCACGGCCAGCTTTTCGCGCTGGTGGCGCGAACCCGGCGCCAGCGGCGTGAGCTGCGCACTGCCCGCGGCCAGCCGGCGCAGGCCCGGCTGCATGCGAAAGGGTGCGACGACGGCGGCGTCGAAGTCGAAGGCCATGGGCCGTGATGATGCCTACAAGGACAAAGGGCACCGCGCGGGTGCCCTTGTCGACCAGCCCGCAGGCTTCAGACGCGCTTCTTGTACTCGTGCGTGCGCGTGTCGATCTCGACCTTGTCGCCGTTCTCCACGAAGATGGGCACGCTGATCTCGAAGCCCGTGCCCACCAGCTTGGCCGGCTTGAGCACCTTGCCCGAGGTGTCGCCCTTGACGGCGGGGTCGGTGGTGATCTCGCGCACCACGGTGGTGGGCAACTCGACCGAGATGGCCTTGCCGTCGTAGAACACGACCTCGACCGACATGTTGTCTTCGAGGTAGTTGATGGCGTCGCCCATGTTCTCGGCCTCGACCTCGAACTGGTTGTACTCGGCGTCCATGAAGGCGTACATGGGATCGGCGAAGTAGGAGTAGGTGCACTCCTTCTTGTCCAGCACGATCTGGTCCATCTTGTCGTCGGCCTTGAAGACGGTTTCGGCGCCAAAGCCGCTGAGCAGGCTCTTCATCTTCATGCGCACCGTGGCCGCGCCGCGGCCGCCACGGCTGTATTCGGTCTTGAGCACGACCATGGGGTCCTTGCCCTGCATGATGACGTTGCCGGCGCGGATTTCCTGTGCGAGTTTCATGGCTTGTTCCGGATCTTCCGAAGGGTGTTGGGCGCCGGCTCAAGGGTCTGGAAAAACACCGCGGCGGCGCGGGACGCCATCTGGGGGGCTCCAAGCGGAGCACGAGGCGCAAAGCCCGCGATTCTATCAGCAGCCCGGCGCGGCGCTTCGGGATTTCCCGCGGACGAAGGCGCACAGGCGTTCGGCCAGGTCAGCCCCTTCGGCCTGCGCCAGCAGCCGCGCGCGCCAGCCCTGCACCGCGTCCTGCCAGGGCTGCAGCGGCGGCAGCGCAGGCAGGGGCGTCTCGGCCAGGCCGTTCCAGGCCCACCAGAAAGCGACCATGTCGGCCGGCGCCTGCAGTTGCGTCAGCAAGGCCTGCAGCTTGGCCGCATGCGCGCCGTCGTCCTGCGGGTAGGCCTGCCAGGCGAAGGCGGCGCCGGCCCAGACGGCGCGCACCAGCGAATCCTCGCCGCGCACGAAGTTCAGATCGCTGGCCCACAGCAACTGGTCGAAGGCGGGCTGCGGCAGCCAGGGCAGGCGCGCCACGCGCAAGGCGGGGGGCAACTGCACAGCGGCCGGCACCTGCTGCTGCGCCAACCCCGGCGTCAGCAGCAACAAGGTGGGCTGCTCCGACAGCCGCTGCAGCAGCGCCGGGGTGTGGGCGTTGGCGTAGCAGAACAGGCTCACCACGCGCTCGCCCGGCTGCAGCGCCAGGCCCAGGCCGGCCAGCCAGGCGGGGCGATCGAAGGCGGCCCGGGCCTGCAGCAGGCCGGGCTCGCGCAGCAGGCCGCCCGTGGCCGCACTGAAGCCGGGATAGAAGAACCACTTGGTCAGGCCGTTGCGCTGCGGCGAGGGCAGGCCGTGCGAGCGCTCGACATAGGCCTCGGCGCTGAGGTACTCCAGGTTGATCCACACCGGCGGCTGTGCCGCCGCGGCCATGGCTTGGACAAAGGCCGGTGGCGGGTCACAGCCGAAGGCCTCGATCACCACGTCGCCGGGCGTGGCCGGGCCGGGCCAGGGCATGACGTCGACGCCGGCGTCGCCGCCCGGCGCCATCCAGGCCAGCGGCGTGGCGTCGTCGATCACCAGGCGCACCCGCAGCCCGCGCGCGGCCAGGCTGCGCGCCAGGCGCCAGCAGACCCCGGCGTCGCCGAAGTTGTCGATGACGCGGCAGAAGAGGTCCCATTGCAAAGGCGGCAGGGGCGGGGCGTCGGCCATCGCGGGATTATCGAAGCCGGTCAGAATGCCGCCCCATGAGTGGCAAGAACAGCCCGGCAACGAGTGCACCCGACGCGCCTGCAGAGCAGGCCGCCGAGGCCGCCGTGCCCGACGCCGCCGCTGCAGCGCGTGAGTACCTGCTGGCCGAGGTGGCCGCGCTGCCCGGCCTGCCCGGCGTGTACCGCTGGTTCGACGCCCAGGACGGCCTGCTCTACGTGGGCAAGGCGCGCAACCTGAAGAAGCGCGTGTCCAGCTACCTGCACAAGGACCACGGCGGCACGCGCATCGGCCAGATGGTGGCGCGCATCGCGCGGCTGGAAACCACGGTGGTGCGCACCGAGGCCGAGGCGTTGCTGCTCGAGAACAACCTGATCAAGGCCTTCGCGCCGCGTTTCAACATCCTGTTCCGCGACGACAAGAGCTATCCCTACCTCAAGCTCACGGCCGCGCCCGCCGGCGGGGTGGGGGAACCGCCGGCTTCCAGGTACCCGCGCATGGCCTACTTCCGCGGCGCCATCGACCGCCGCCACCGCTACTTCGGGCCCTACCCCAACGCCTGGGCGGTGAAGCAGACCATCCAGCTGATGCAGAAGGTCTTCCGCCTGCGCACCTGCGAGGACACGGTGTTCGCCAACCGCTCGCGGCCCTGCCTGCTGTACCAGATCCAGCGCTGCTCGGGGCCCTGCGTGGGCCTGGTGGCGCCGGCCGACTACGCGCGCGACGTGCGCGACGCCGAGCGCTTCCTGCTGGGCGAGCCGCAGGAGGTGATGAGCGACCTGCAGGCGCAGATGATGGCCCACGCCGAGGCGCTGGAGTTCGAGCAGGCGGCCGCGCTGCGCGACCGCATCGGCTCGCTGTCGCGCGTGCTGCACCAGCAGAGCGTGGAGGCCAGCAGCTTCTCGTCGGCCGAGAAGGACGTCGACATCCTGGCCGTCAAGGTGGCCGGCGGCCGCGCCTGCGTCAACCTGGCCATGGTGCGCGGCAGTCGCCACCTGGGCGATCGCGCCTACTTCCCGACCCATGTGGACGAGGGCGCGGCCCTGGTCACGCGCGCCGACGATGACGATGATGACGACGCGCCACCGGCCGCCGCGCGCGGCACCGAGGCCGCGGTGCTCGAGGCCTTCATCGTGCAGCACTACGTCGGCCAGCCCGTGCCGCCACAGCTGGTGACCAGCCACGCCGTCGACGAAGCCCTGCTCGAGGCCCTGGGCGAGGCCGCCGGCGTGCGCGTGCGCGCCCAGCACCAGCCGCGCGAGCAGCGCCGCATCTGGCTGGAGATGTGCGCCAAGGGCGCCGAGCTGGCGCTGGCGCGGCTGCTGGCCGAAGAGGGCTCGGCACAGCAGCGCACGCGCGCGCTGGTCGAGGCGCTGGACCTGGACGTGGCCGACACCGCGCTGCTGCGCATCGAATGCTTCGACATCAGCCACACGGGCGGCGAGGCCACGCAGGCGTCCTGCGTGGTGTTCGAGGCCAACCAGATGCAGAGCAGCCAGTACCGCCGCTTCAACATCGAAGGCATCACCGGCGGCGACGACTATGCCGCCATGCGTCAGGTGCTGACGCGGCGCTACGCCCGCCTGGCCGAGGCCGTGGCGGCGGGCAAGGCCGAAACCGCCGAAACCGCCGAAACGGTCGATGGCAGCGAGACCGCCACGCCCGCGCCGCGCAAGGGCCTGGCGCGCCTGCCCGACCTGGTGCTGGTGGACGGCGGCCGCGGCCAGGTGTCCATGGCGCGCGGGGTGTTCGAGGAACTGGGGCTGGACATCGCGCTGATCGTGGGCGTCGAGAAAGGCGAAGGGCGCAAGGTCGGACTGGAAGAACTGGTGTTCGCCGACGGCCGGCCCAAGGTGGCTTTGGGGCACGATTCGGCGGCGCTGATGCTGGTGGCGCAGATCCGCGACGAGGCCCACCGTTTCGCCATCACCGGCATGCGCGCGCGCCGCGCCAGCGTGCGCACTGGCGGCAGCAAGCTGGAAGACATCCCCGGCGTGGGCCCGCGCAAGCGCGCGCGCCTGCTGCAGCGCTTTGGCGGTCTGCGCGGCGTGGCCAGCGCCGGCGTGGAAGACCTGGCCAGCGTGGAAGGCATTTCGAAAGACCTGGCCGAGGAGATCTACCGTGCCCTGCATTGACCACCCCATCACCCGTGCGGCACTGGCCGCCGCCATTGCCACGGCCGTTGCCGCGCTGGCGGCCTGCGCCGAAGCACCGACCACCCGGACCGCCGCGCCGCCGCCCGTGGTGCGCACGCCGGCCGAGCCTGCGCGCGCCCCCGCGCCGACGCCGCCCGCGCCAGCGGCAGCACCCGAACGCGCCGCCGCGCGCGCCCCGGCCACCGGCGGGCTGGGCCCGCCGGCCACGCCGCGCAGCGCGCAGGAACTGCGCCTGCAAATGGCACGCCGCCTGGTGGCTGCCCACCCCGACACCAGTTACACCGGGCGCCCGCCCGAACGCCTGCTGGCCATACCGGTGCTGGAGATCGAGCTCAACGCCGACGGCAGCGTGCGCAACATCAGCGTGCTGCGCAAGCCCAGCACCGGCAACGAGGCCACGGTGCTGGCCATCGCCGCGGTGCGCCGCGCCGCGCCCTACGGCGACGTCTCGCGCCTGCCCAAACCCTGGAAAGTGGTCGAGACCTTCCTCTTCGACGACAACCTGCGCTTCAAGCCGCGCACGCTGGACCAGAACTGAGCCCTACAGACATTTGCGCGGGTCGGCGGCGCTGCCCCTGGCGCTTGGGCACAATCCCGCGATGTTCCTGACCATCCCGACCCTGCTGACCTGGGCGCGCATCGCCGCGATACCGCTGATCGTGGGCGTGTACTACCTGGGTTGGGACATGGCCACCAAGAACCTGGTGGCGACCGCGCTGTTCGTGCTGTTCGCGCTGACCGACTGGCTGGACGGCTGGCTGGCACGCAAGCTCAACCAGGCTTCGTCCTTCGGCGCCTTTCTCGACCCGGTGGCTGACAAGTTCCTGATCTGCGCCTCGTTGCTGGTGCTGCTGGAGCAGGGGCGCATCGACGTGCTGGTGGCGCTGATCATCATCGGCCGCGAGATCGCCATCTCGGCGTTGCGAGAATGGATGGCGCACATCGGCGCCTCGCGCAGCGTGGCCGTGCACATGATCGGCAAGCTCAAGACCGTGGCGCAGATGGTGGCCATCCCCTTCCTGCTGTACGACGGCCATGTGCTGGGCGTCATCGACACCCACCTGTGGGGCCGCGTGCTCATCTACGTGGCCGCGGTCCTGACCGTGTGGTCGATGATCTACTACCTGCGCCGCGCCATACCCGAGATCAAGGCGCGCGCCAAATGACGGGCCCCGGCGGCAGCGCGGCGCTGCTGCGCGCCATGCCCGTGGTCTTCGTGCTCATCTGGAGCACCGGCTTCGTGGTGGCGCGCTACGGCATGCCGCACGCGCCGCCGCTGAGCTTCCTGTCCTGGCGCTATGCCCTGTCCATCGCCGCCTTCGGTGTGTGGATCGCGCTGAGCCGCGCCGCCTGGCCGCAGGGCTGGCGGCAATGGGCGCACCTGGCGGTGACCGGCGTGCTGATGCACGGCGGCTACCTGGGCGGCGTGTGGGTGGCGGTGAAGATGGGGCTGGGCGCCGGCCTGGCGGCGCTGGTGGTGGGCCTGCAGCCGCTGCTCACCGCGCTGTGGGTCAGCGCGCGCGGCCATGCGCACCATGTGTCGCCGCGGCAGTGGCTGGGGCTGGTGATGGGGCTGGTGGGCCTGGTGCTGGTGGTGTGGCACAAGCTTGGCCTGGGCGAGGCCACGCCGGCCAACATCGCCTGCACGCTGTTCGCGCTGGCCAGCATCACCATCGGCACGCTGTACCAGAAGCGCTGGGTTGAACGCTGCGACGTGCGCACCGCCAACACCGTGCAGCTGATGGCCGCGCTGGCCGTGACGCTGCCACTGGCGCTGCTGGAGACCGAACCGATCGTGCTGCACCCGCACCTGATCGGCGCCATGGCCTGGTCGGTGCTGGTGCTCACGCTGGGCGGCAGTTCGCTGCTGTACATGCTGCTGCAGCGCGGCGCTGCCACGGCGGTGAGCAGCCTGATGTACCTGGTGCCGCCGTGCACCGCCTTGTTTGCCTGGATGCTGTTCAACGAGACGCTCAGCGCCACTGTGCTGGTGGGCCTGGTGCTGGCCGCCGCCGGCGTGGCCCTGGTGGTGCGCGCCGCGGCCGTGCCCCCACCCAGCCCTTGAAGGAGACACCCATGACCCCGCACCGCATCGCCGTGATCGCCGGTGACGGCATCGGCCAGGAAGTGATGCCCGAGGGCCTGCGCGTGCTCGATGCCGCGGCGCGCCGCTTCGGCATCGCGCTGCAGGTGGACGAGTTCGACTTCGCCAACTGCGCGTACTACGAGCGTCATGGCGCCATGCTGCCCGACGACTGGAAAGACCGCATCGGCGGCCACGACGCCATCTTCTTCGGCGCCGTGGGCTGGCCGGCCACGGTGCCCGACCATGTGTCGCTGTGGGGCTCGCTGCTCAAGTTCAGGCGCGACTTCGACCAGTACGTCAACCTGCGCCCGGCGCGCCTGATGCCAGGCATCCGCAGCCCGCTGGTCAACCGCGCCGGCCAGGCGCTGGCGCCGGGCGAGATCGACATGTGGATCGTGCGCGAGAACACCGAGGGCGAATATTCCAGCGTGGGTGGGCGCATGTACGAGGGCACGCCGCGCGAGATCGTGATCCAGGAAACGGTGATGTCGCGCCACGGCGTCGACCGGGTGCTCAAGTTCGCCTTCGAACTGGCCGCGTCGCGCCCGCGCCGCAAGCTCACGTCGGCCACCAAGAGCAACGGCATTGCCATCACCATGCCCTACTGGGACGAGCGCGTCGAGGCCATGGCGCGCGCTTACCCGCAGGTGGCGGTGGACCGCTTCCACATCGACATCCTCACCGCGCATTTCGTGCAGCGGCCGCAGCACTTCGACGTGGTGGTGGCCAGCAACCTGTTCGGCGACATCCTGTCCGACCTGGGCCCGGCCTGCACCGGCACCACCAACCTCAACCCCACGCGCGAATGGCCCAGCCTGTTCGAGCCGGTGCACGGTTCGGCGCCCGACATCGCCGGCAAGGGCGTGGCCAACCCCATCGGCCAGGCCTGGTCGGCGGCCATGATGCTGGACTTCCTGGGCCATCGCGATGCGCACGACGCGGTGCTGCAGGCCATCGAAACGCTGCTGGCCGATGCGCACGCGCCGCGCACGCCCGACCTGGGCGGCAAGGCCGGCACGGCCGACCTGGGCCGCGCCCTGGCGCAGGTGCTGTCCGCGGCTGCGTGAAATCGCACGCGCCGCCCCTACCAGGGTAGGGGCGGCGTCGGACGGTTGCGCCTAGAATCCTTGCAGCGCTTGACACCGCTTCTGCCCCGGGGATGTAATCGTTTTGACCCCCGGGCGGCCCGCCTATAGAGCCTGGCCGCCGGGCAACCAAGACACGACATCCGAGACAATCCGAGAGGGGACCGCGACGTGAACAAGAGTGAGTTGATCGAACATATCGCCAGACAGGCCGACATCTCCAAGGCCGCGGCGGGGCGTTCGCTCGAAGCCGTCATCGGCGCGGTCAAGACCACCCTCAAGAAGGGCGACAGCGTCACCATCACCGGTTTCGGCACCTTCACCGCGCCCAAGCGCAAGGCGCGGACCGGGCGCAACCCGCGCACCGGCGTGGCCATCAAGATCAAGGCCGCCAAGGTGCCCAAGTTCCGTCCCGGCAAGGGCCTGCGCGACGCCATGTAAGGTATTTGACCGGGTGCTTAGCTCAGCCGGTAGAGCGGCGCCCTTACAAGGCGTAGGTCGGCGGTTCGAACCCGTCAGCACCCACCAGGAAAATCAACAACTTAGCGTTGATCCTGGCTCCAGACGCCAAGCCCCTTAAGTGCACCGTAAGTGCAGCAGCGGGCTAAGTGCAGCACCGCGGCACCAAGCCAGCGCGGTCTAGTGGCTGGTCTGAGCGGACCGCGCCTGCCAGGCTTCCGCTGTCGCGCGCTGGGCGTCGATCAGTCGGCGCCAGGTGCAGGCCCCCAGGATGGCCGCGTAGACCTCCAAGAACGCCGCGCAGGCGGTCTTCGCCTCGTCGGTGGGGGTTGGTAGCCCGGCGACATCAACAAGGGCTCTGCCGGCCCGCAGCACGGCCTGCCGCACTTCGTCGGCTACCTGCCGCCCCTGTATCACTTCGGCCGCCACCGACACCGCGGCCGGCAGGTCGACCCACGCGGCCGGCGGTGCGCCGCGCTGCAGCTCGGCCAGCGCCAGGTGGGCGGCCAGCAGCAGGCGCCGCTGCTCGGCCGGTGCGACCGGCAGGCAGGGATGCAACGGCCGCCGGCCCGTGGCGGGCTTCAGCCGCCGGCCGTCCACTTGGTTTGCCATCCGGCTTGCGTGGCCGACCGGCCGACCAGCGCGATGCGGCAGCGGGAGTGCAGCGTCATGGCCAGGTCGGCAGGCAGGTGCAGCAGCGTGCCCGCCGGGATGCTTTGGCCATTGATCGACATCGGCTTGATGACGCGCACAAGCTGGCCGCTGGGCGCCCCGCTCATCGTGTCATGGCCATGGGCCGCAGCGCCCGGCATAGGTGCCCGTTGCAGCGACCTTGCCCGGCGCGGTCACGCGCCGTGTTCCGTGTCGCGGTCTGCCGGGCTTCGACCAGGCCAGGGCCTGATCGCAGATGCCAGCGCATGGGTTTCGCACGCGGCGCACCGTCCGTGTGGGGCCGTAGACCTATGCGCCGGCTGCGCTCGGTCTTTGGCTTTCTGCTCATGCCCGCGCGCCGTAGGGCCGGCCCGCCATCCAGCCGCTGGGCTGCCGCTGCGCGCGATAGGCTTCTGAAATCTGCCTTCTGTACTCAGCCTGGATTCGCTCAGCATCCTCGGGCCGCACCAGGCGGCTGCGCGCGCTGGCGAGGCAGTCGAAAGCCTCGCCCACCGATGCGCGGAACTTCTCCCCCGGCTCGAGTCGCTCACCGTGGAAAAAGCAAGCCCGCGTGACTACGAAAGCGATCGAGTCGTCGACGGCCTCGTCGGGCGTGGCGCACTTGTTGAAGATCTTGCTCAACATTGCGCACCCCTCACGAAACAGCCGGCACGCGCACCAGCGCACCAGGCCGTGCCGCGACAACGTCGCAGCTCAGCAGCACCCGGAAAGTCAC
>LNFM01009007.1_pt1 | contig 14750 bp, 31 predicted proteins | sample 596031 | NCBI WGS metagenome assembly LNFM01 (sample SAMN04254537, study PRJNA301005) | activated carbon metagenome | isolation source: dual media filters at the Ann Arbor, Michigan drinking water treatment plant | place: USA: Ann Arbor
CGAATCTCGTTCGTAACCTGGGAAGTGTGCTGCGGCAGTTTGTTGATGGTGAGCGCCGGCCGCGGCGGGTTGTCCTGCTTGCGCGCCGTCAACGCCCAATCGGGCCACTGGTACTGATTGTCCGAGTCGCCATTGAGGAACTGCATGTCCGCCACCAGCAGGCGCCGATGCTCGGCCCAATAGCCCGCGCACTTCTCGAAGCGTTTCATCGCCTCGGCGTGTATGCGGTCCTTCTTGGACGAGCCGTCGGCGCCGTACTCAGCCATGCGGCACCCGCATCATGACAAGCGGATTGCGCTGTACTTCGGCAAAGCCCATCCGGGCATAGAAGCCCTGCAGCGCCGGCTCATCTACCTTCACGAGCAGCGCCACACGAGCCGCATCGGCCTCCGCTGCGACAGTGCGCAGTAGTTGCGTTGCGTGCCCTTGACCGCGTGACGGCTCATGCGTGCGCAGTTGCACAAGCTCGTGCACATCCCGCCGCAGTTCAGGCGGGAGTGCGTGAGGCTTGCGCAGCCGGCACGAAGCCGCGCCGTATCTACGCGCGCCGTTCATTGCGCCGGTAGAACAGCGACAGCGACAGCACCCACATCTTGTGCGCCTTTTTGGGCGTCTCTGCAGATCCCCTAACCCCGCCAGCTTCACAGGTCCACGTACCACCACGCCGCGCGATACGCGGCTTCAATGTCATCCCATCCATGCGCCCTCTCCATGATGTTCGATGATTTCCTCTCGCTTCTCTGCCTTGCGCTCACCCTTCAGCACGCCCGGGAACAGTTCGGTAAGGCCCCAGATAACCGCATCAGCACGGTTAGGCGACTTGTCGCCGAGATAGCCCACCGTCGAGAACGCGCACAGTTCGTCCTCCAGTTCGGCAAAGTAGCCCACATGGCGGACCTTGCCCTGGTCATACAGTGACGAGATAGGCTCGGCGCGAACGACCTTGCCGCGGCTCGCTGTAACCTTCTTAAACGGCGTGCGCGGGCGCGCAGCCTGCACGACCATGCGCACCATATCGCCGCCGTAGTTCGTCTCGCCCACGACCACATCAGCGTCATGCCGCTCGAATGCGCTCGTGGATACCTTGCCCCAGGTTTCGGGACCGGCTTTCACGGTGCAATCTTCCAGCAGATACGCATTGCCATCGGTGCCAAGCCCGACGACTGCGATCCCGATAGCGTCGTTGTCCGCGTTGTCTGCGTCACCCGAGCCCGAGGGATCGACAGCAACGACCACGCGCACCATGTCGGGAAGCTTGGCGTCGAGAATCCGCCATTTGTCGATCACTTCATCGGAGAACAGCGCATTCGGCGTCGCGTCTGCGAACTCGCCACGCAGGAACCGCTTCTGCAGCCGTGGTGACAAGCCCTGCAGCGTCTCGAGATAGCCAGCCGGCAGGTTCTGCGCGTTGTCCTGCGGATTGATCTGGAAATAGTCGTAATCGGCCGGCCGCTGCAGTGGCAGTTTGCTGTCCGGGTCGCGCTTTTCGACAAAGAGCCGATAAGTCCAATGCGCCTTAGACGGCGGGTTGCAGTCGTAATACATGCGCGGCTGCAGAGGAGCCTCACGCCCGTCGAATCGCTGCGTGACAGACTGCGCAAGGCGCGTCACGGCTAGATCGCGCGATGACTGCGGAATCTGCGAGCACTCGTTCAGGTAGATAGTCGCGAACTCTTTGCCGAGAATCTTCTCGGTGCGTTCCTTGTCATCCAGCCCGCCGAACCAGATTTCCGAGCCGTTCGGGAACGTCGCAATCCAGTCGGTGCGGTTGAGTTCGTACCGCACAGCCGGGAACGCCAGTTCCATCACCTTCGGGAACGTCTCCTGAACAATGCTGGCTTTGCAGTGGGCGAACGCGAAACGGAAGATGGCGTGCCGAGACTTAGCCGCCTTGAGAGCCCGCATAACGACGTTACGCACGAGCAGGAACGTCTTGCCGCTGCGAGAGCCGCCGAAAAGCATGAGATGCGTTGCAGCGCCTGTCAGCACTTCCTGCGCGCGTAGCTGCTTCTGAGTCAGGGCAAAGGTCATAGCCGCTCGTCTTGCTGCGTCGCCTTCACTTCGATAGCGCCGCCGTCCTTGCCCGTCAGTTCGGTCCGCTGAAGCTTCGGAACGTGGTACTCGACTACGTCCATGAAGCAGTTAAACGCCGTCTTGGCGCCTTCTTCACGGGCAATCTCTTCAAGCCAGCCCTGCAACTTGTCGGCATTGCCATCGACGAAGCGAGCGATAGCCTCACGAGCTAGCGCAGTCGTCTTGTTCGGGGCGCCAGGAGGCCGCCCCATACGAGACTTTTTTTCGCTTTTTAAGTCTTGCGACATCGTCACGACTTCGTAATGTCAAGTTGCGCCGCCTTCGTCCTGAACGCCTGTTCAGCGGAGACGACAGCCGGGCGCAAGCCATCAAGGTCGGCGTTAAGCCGCGCGACTTGATCTTCGAGCGCCCTGATTTGAGTAACGATATCTTCGGCCCGAGTGCGCACGGATTCGAGCGAATCCAGGGAACTGCGCACTTCGTCAAACGTAGCCATAGACGGACCTATCCCACGGGATAAATCCTTATACGGAATGCTGCGTCAAATGTGTTTTACATTTGCGGCATGAAGCTGTCTGAGCCGTTCGCCGACATGCCACGAAGGTTCAGTGCCTGGTTGCCGCAACTGCCCGATGCGTGCGCGAGTGCAACCGCAGTGCCGTGCGATGCTGGCGCAGTTCCAGACCATGCGCCCGTCGGGATGACGCAGGCGCAGGAGTTCAGTGATGAGGGTTGGCCAGTTCAATCGAAGGACTCCTGTTCCCACCCGCCGCCGTCCTTTTTCGCTTTGACCTTGATCGCCAGAAACCGGAATGGATACATCTCGGCGGCAACTTTGATCTTGATTCGGGCAGCGTCCTCCCAGAAGCCTTTAACCTCGTGGCACTCGATAAGCCCGTCAGACTTCATCACGGCGTAGTCAGGCGTATAGAACGTGTTATCCGCGAGCCGGAGTTTCAGTCCCTCAAACCGATACCAGAGAACGTCGCCGGCCATCTTCAGCGCCTCTAGGTGCTCGCCATACGCAGCCTCAGTCCTGTTTGCCTGACCGTACCGCAACCGCCCAAGCGCCTGAACTTGCCGGCTTGCGTTTCTCACAGTTCCCCCCTTAGCCATCGCTGCAACTGCCTGTCATCAACCTGAGCAACCGGCTTCTTCGGCGGCGAGATAGCCTTTCGCCTACGCCGTGCACTACGCTCCCGCGACTGCGCCCACAGCCACGCAGAGACGGCACCGATAACGAGGCCGGACCAGAGGCCGAAGATAAAACCGTATTCGGCTGCGCTCATTTCCCCGCCTCCTTCTCCCGCAACTGCTCCAGCTTCCGCTCCCGCGCCAAGTGCATCTCCAGCAGCGTGCGCTGTACGGCCTCGTCCTGCTCCCGCTTTACCCGCTCGATCTCGCGCAGGTAGTCGGACGTGTACGGCTCTTTGGGCTTGTTCATTCGCCACCTCGCAGGACATGCCGCCGGGTTGACTTGATCCGCATGCGCGGCACGGCGTTAAGGCCGAGCACGTTTGCCAGTTCACAGGGGGGAATCTCCCAGGTGCAGACCGTTTTCTCTGCCGCCTTGCGCCGCTGCTTCTCTTCCTCGCCCCTCGGCCTAGTCTTGGCGGGTGCTACCTCAAACCACAGGTCAAGCCGTTCATAGTGGTGAAGCGCCCCACGCCCCTGCCCGCCGACATGCCGGATTGCCCCGACCTCGGCCAGGACAACGACGTAATCCCGCTGCACGGTGCCATCCGATGCCCGCACATCCGCCCTAGTCATCCGCTGCCCGGGCGGGATATGCGCCACAGCCTGCAGTGCCCGGATCAACTTCCCATCCGGCCCGGGCTGCAGCACCCGGTCCGCCTTGATCGTCATCAGCGCCTGAGCGGCTGCGATTTGTGCCTGTAGATCGTCGGTCATTTACTCCCTCCTATTCGCCGAGTTTGTGCATCGCACAATTACACCGTGACAGTGACCGGGCGCGCTATGTCACGTCTTTCGTCACGCGTGACAGCGTGACAAAGACGTATAGCGCATGTCACGTCACGTCACGTTTTCTGTCACGTTTTCTGTCACGTTTTTCGGCTCTGAATGTCACGCCTTATCTCCGTCATGCTGCGACGCAACAAGCATAAAATCCCCTTCCCAAACCAGAATCCCTGTTTCGGTAGCGGTCTTTTTGGTACGGTGCCAGGCTTGCCGCTGCGAGTCCGGAGAGGCACCGGGCATGAGTCGATAGAACTCTGTGCGGGCATCTTTCTCAGGTTTGCCTGTGCCAACTGCCTGCACGAGCAGGCCGAGATAACCAGAGCGTTTCTGCTTTGCGGCCGCGAGAACGGCATCGCCGGGGTTCAACTGCATGGCCACAAGACTGCTGATAGCGTCGCCGTCCTCGTCGGTGCCGAGCGGGACTTGGCGCATATCGAAGATGGACGTTTCCGGCTTTTCGGAGTCCTTCTGCTTGACGCATTCCACCGTGGCCAGCATTGCCGACTCGTCCCGGAACACGCCGAACAGGAAGTCTGAGTTCGCGATAAGCGCAGAGGCGCCCCGCGGCCGCTCTGTAGCGACGTGCCCCGTGTGGTGAATGATGATGACAGTGGCGCCGTACGGGTCGCGCAGTTCCGCGCCCAAGGCCCGCAGGAACGCTGCCATAACGGTGTTTTCTTTCTCATCGCCGTCGCAGGTCTGCGAGAGCGTATCCACGATGATGTCGGACGGCACGATGCCGAGAGCGTCGATTGCCTTGCGAAGCGCCCCGGCTTGCTGAGACAGCGATAGCGGCACGATGACGACGCGCATGGGGCATTGCGCCCAATCCAGCCCGCGCAGCTTGTGCCATGCCTCAATGCGCCGCATAAGCCCCGCCCCGCCTTCGGCTGCGATGTATACGGGGATGCCCTGCTTCGTCTTGCGCCCGAGCCAGGGGAAGCCATAGCAACGGTGCAAGGCATAGTCCAAGGCTATGAACGATTTAAACGTCCCGGACGCCCCGAAGATGATGCCGATAGCCGATGCTGGGATGATTCCCTTAACCGCCCAGGTCTGCGCCTTGTACCGGGCATGCAGTTGGGTAACGTCTAGGAGCAGGTCGTTTGAATCGGTCAATGCGGCACCCTGCAGCCCCTGCACATGCTCCGTAACCCATGCCCACGCCCGGGTGCATTCGCTGTCCGCAAGCCGTGGCCATTTCTGCCCGCGTGCGCTGCTCATCTCGGACTTGATGAACGGAGCACGCAGGGCGACGGCACGCAACAGCGCAACGGTCTGAGGCGCGCCTGTCGTGGCCAGTTTCATGGCTAGCTGACACAGGAACGAGAACCGCACGGCCGAACGGTCGGTGCCGTGACGATTTACGTCATACATATCGGCCCACAGGGAACGGAACTCGACGCTAGCCCGAGACAGCAGCGACACGGCAACCCGGTCGGCTTCGGAGTCCGCTACCGCTACGCCCGGCTCGACGTGCGAGGCGGCATCGTCCTTGAGCCCGTAGGAGCGCCAGACCCACTGCAGGATGTTGGAAGCATCGCCATCGGCGTCGCCCAGGTCCGTCTGGTCGCCGGTGACCGTGAAATAGCGCAACTGGTCGTAAACCTCGATAGCGCCAGTCTTGTCCTCGCCTATCTGCGTGATCTTGCGACCATGCCCGGGCAGTTTGCCCACGCCGATGATATGCAGGCCCTGCCCGCTCGGCGTGCGCTCGATGTAGCACTCGTGTTCCTGGGCCATGCGCACAAGATCCACGGCCCATGCCTTGAGCGTGCCCTGTGAGTCGTAACAATGATCCAGGTCGATACCGACATACGGGTCCGACTCTGTGAACACAAAGCCCACGCCGTCGTATTTCGGCATGGCTTTCACGACGGCATCAAACTCGGCCCATGTCTTGGGATCGGCATGGGAAGCATGCCCACCTGCCGTCGTATACGGCACTTTGCGCGGCTTGCCGTCCACTTGGGTATATCGCCACAGCACCCACTGTGCGCGCTCTCTCAGGCCCGCGGGAACGGCTTGCAGTTGATCCTTTGACAGTGCCACGCTCACGCGATCCCCCGTTGTACTTCCTGCCGCTGTACTTCCTGCGGCGTGCGTCTTTTATGCAACGCCCTGACCGCTTCCATCGCAATGCGCGCCGTCTCCAGATCGCCGTATTGCCCGCATACGGCCTGCAGCACCGTCAATTCGTGGATCGCGGTTTCTAGTTGCTGGTCGCGGGTCATGCGGCCCTCGACACGTTTTGAAGAAGGCTTTGCGCGCGCATACGCTCATCAACAAGCTCAACATCTTCGCGAGGCGCAACACAGGCGCGGTAGTACACGGTCGAGTACTTCAAGCCGCTACGCTTTTGAATCTCAATAAGTGGCAGCATTTCGCCCTGATACAAAGCGCGCCTACTGTTTCGCTTGTTTAGGTTCTGCTCGGCGTATGTCGCCCAACGGCAGTTTTCCTTGCAGTAGTTGCCGTTGTTGTTCACGCGCTCCAGAGTCAGTCCGGGCGGGCACTCGCCCATATCCGCATAGAAGCCTTCAAACGTCTTCCAGTGTTCGGCGCATGTAATTCCCCGGCCGCCGTATCGCGAATACGCCGGATCGCTTCTGACAAGACAACGGCGTTTCATCTTGCACCAAATGCTATAAGTCCTCGTGTCGCTCAAAGAGTGAGTTGTGTTTTTGCCCTTACGATGCTTTACCTCTGTCGCGTAGCACCCGCACGAACGACTAACGCCCCCGCGCAGTGATTGCGCCATGACTTCCTTTTCTGTGCCGCAGTCGCAACGACATAACCAGAACGTTCTGCTGCCTACGTTCTTCGCAGGTTTAATAACAACCCATCGGCCATAGCGAATGCCAGTCAGATCGTTTTTGATCTTCATTCCGCGTCGTCCTCTGGAATGTCGTTAACGTCACGCACTACGCGACCGGCAATCTTGTTGCCAAGCGTCAACCACTCGACGTATTCAGGGGGATAGCACCGATGTGATTTCGGCGTCGCCTTCAGTTCCAGCAAATCGAGCAGCGCCGCAATCCGGTCTATCTCGCCGTCGCTTTTCCAGCGAGACACCATCGTTTCGGACACGCCAAGCGCATGCGCTACGTTCGCCTGCCCGACTGACGCAAGCCCGCGCAAGAGAGCGGACTTTGTCTTGCGTGCGGTATCAGAAGCGGCCACGTAGGATGCAGACATGACTACTCACCACCCAAAAAAGAGCCCCGCCCATTGCTGGGCGAGGCGCAACTGCACCGAAGTGCAGACGAGGGAGACGAGCAACAACACACTGGAGAATTCATTGGCAGAGGGAGACGTCGGCGGCGAGGGTCATTTCGGCTGCTCCGCGAGTCCGCGCCAATGGAGCCTTTGATTAATGCTTACTTGGCCTTCTATGCCGTACACCTCGGCCCATAGCGGCGTGCCTGCGCCCAAGTGCCAAACACCACGACGGAACGCGCTCCATTCCTTGAATACGGCGAGGTCCTGGTCGTGCATGCGCTGATACACGCCATCGCGCACCGGCTTTACGTCGCCCGGAATCCAGTCGGTGAGCTTCAAGCGGCTTCCGACTCGGTGACAGCATGTTGAGCCGAGCGCAACGGGATGGCCGGGCCGCGCCGAAGGTTGCAGCTATGGCACGTCGGGTCTACGTCGAGCGGCTTGTTGTAGCCCCTATGGTCGTAATCGGTCGCCGGCTTGCCGCAGTCCATGCACGGGATAGTGCCGTCAAGTTTGGGAAGGATTCCCAGACGAACGGCTATGGATACGATGTGCGTTACGCTCGTTTGCCTTTGAATTCTCTTGGGCGCCGCCTTGCGGCATTCGGGACAGTTGAAGTAGTACCGATGGTCGTAGTCCACGGTGAACTGTGTCGAGCATCGGCGGCACTCCCGAGTGCGGGAATACTCCTCAATGCGTTTCTCTATCTCCTCGGCCCACGTCCGAAAATTCGGGTCCGTCTTGCGACGGCACGGCACGCAGTACCGTTGGTACTTCGGGAGTTCGCCGCCGCATTCAGAGCAATGGCGCGGCGTGTACACATACTTTTTCGTCACGCTGCCTCCGTCTTTTCCGAAAGGTCGGCCAGCAAGGCGCCACCCGTTTTCAGTTGGATGTATGCCTGCTGTTCGCGCGGAATGCCGTTCTCCTGCCATCGGTAGATCGTGACCCGAGACAGGTTCAGACCGGCTGCGGCACGGGTTACCGAGCCACCGAAGTAGGTGATAACGTCGGAGTAGTTCATGGCGCAAGCGTATCGTATTGCAACACTCAGTGTCAACCATGGCAACATTTCGGGCACGTCCGACAATGCATCGGTCTTTCACGAGTGGAGACGACCGATGCTCGCTTATGCGGTTCCGGTGGCGACGGTCGAAGGGGACGTGTCAACGAGCGGCAAACGAATAGCCGCAGCTAGAACGACGTTAGGACTGACTCAAACGCAGCTAGCTGTACGCATCAAGTCAACCCGCGGCACCATCGCCGTGTGGGAAACGAAAGACCGAGTGCCGGAAGGGGACGTGCTTTTGCGGCTTGCACAAGCCCTGAACGTGAATCCGGCTTGGTTAATGATGATGAGCGAGAACTGCATCAAGCCCGAGGAGCTGACGCCGGACGAGTCAAAGATGCTGCACACGTTTAGGAAACTTTCCCAAGACCATCAAGATCAGATCGTTTCGCAGATGGAGTTTTTAATGGGCAGGCAGGACGACCGACCGCCCAGGACTGTATCGCGCGGGTCTACCAGATTGACCCCAAAGCCAACCAAGTAATACCGTTCAATCCCGCTTCGGCGGGATTTTTTTCGTCCCGATGCGTTGCAATTGTTGACACTGTGGTTGCGTTGCGATACATTCTTCCCATGCCGCACAACGCGGCGCGAGACGGAGAGCAGAGATGAGCAAGCACAAACCTGTACAGACCGGGCGCCACCTCGGCGGCGCTTTCAAGCGATTCCAATTCGATAACGGCTACGGAGCAAGCGTTGTGAGCCACCCGTTTTCTTACGGTGGCAAAACGGGCTTGTGGGAAATCGGAGTTCTCGGCGTCGATGGTCGATTGACGTACGACACGCCAATCACAAACGACGTGATCGGGTTTCTGGAGTGGGAGCAAGTCGAGAAAGTGCTGGATGACATTGCCGCGCTGCCTGTTGCGCTGGAGGTGGCCAAATGACCGCCTTCACCCGCGCCGAGCACGCCTACCTCGACAGCGCCCAAACCCGCATCGACCGCGCCTATGAGCGCGGCGAGCGGTTCGGCGACATCCTCGAAGAACTGCTGAACGATCCCGAGCAAGTTGAGGAAGCGTTGCTCGAGACTCCGCGCGCTACCGAAATGCTTGTTGCGATCCTGCAGTGCATCCCGAGCATCACGGACTCACGCAGCGCCAACGTGGATCAGTTGATTACGTTCTGCCGCGGACTCGAAGCCGCACTCGTTGAGCCGCTGATGGTTGTAGCGCAGCGCAAGCTGGATCGGGAGGAAGCGTGAACACCTTCACCCAATACGACTTCCGTACCACGTTCTGCCAGTGTGCCGAGGACAACCGCGACCTGCACGCCTGGATGATGAACATCTACACCCGCGGATGCCTAGATGCGCCCGAGTTCCTGCCGGCCGGTAGTCACCTTCGTATCCACGGCGAGGAGCCGTACCCGCGCTTCATCGTTAGGAGGGACTACGCATGACCCCCATCCCCCCGCCTAGCTTCTGGCCGTTTCGCCAGTCTGTACGCAACGGCGCGCTAGTCATGAACAAGCCGCCGAAGTTTGATCCCGATTCCGTAGAGAGGAACTTGCTATGAACGCCCTGCGCTGGCTACTCCACCTGATTCGTTGTCACTACTACCGCTGGCAGGCCCGTGACGCGCTCGAATCGATTGAGTGCGCTCACTACTACGCCCGCCGCAACCGTGAGCGCCTTGCGCGTGCTACGGCCAAAGACATTGAGGAGAAACACGCATGGGACAAGTGGCGCAAGCAGATGCGGGAAACGTCATGCGCCGACTGATGCTCGCCGAACGCTGGCGCAACGATAACGGCTGGTACTTCGGCCTGCACTGGCGTGCGGCTGTGGCAGTAGCAGTTGTGTACTTAGCGGCGAGGATGATGTGAGGACAATGTCAATCGAAGGTCAGAGATTCGGGCGCCTTGTCGTGCTGCACAAGGTTGGCGTTTCCAAGCATGGTCATTCCGTTTGGCAGTGCGTCTGTGATTGCGGCGGTTCCGGTCAGTTTGTCGGGACGCTTATGAAACGTGGTCACACGCAATCGTGTGGATGCCTGCTGCATGAGTCTCGCGGGCGCAACGCCAGGAAGGGCGCCAGCAAGATTGCCGCGTCTAAGCGTACGCATGGGATGAGCCGCCGCCCGGAATACATGGTGTGGAAAACGATCCGGCAACGGTGCACGAATCCGCGCAATCAAGACTATCCCCTGTATGGCGGGCGCGGGATCACGGTCTGTGAACGCTGGAACGTTTTTGCCCACTTCTATGCCGACATGGGAGCCAGACCGACGCCCGATCATTCAATTGACCGAATCGACAACAACGGCCCATATAGCCCGGAAAACTGCCGATGGGCTACGCATCAACAGCAAGCCAACAACCGCAGACCACGCACTAACAAACGAGGAAACGTAAATGGCATTTGACCTGACCAGCATCACCCGCGGCCGCAGCATCCAAGCCCCGCGCATCTTCCTGTACGGCGTCGATGGACTTGGCAAGACTACCTTCGCCGCTGGCGCTCCTAATCCTGTGTTCCTGTTCACGGAAGAGGGAAAGGGTTTGTTGGACGTGGCGTCATTCCCGATGGTGACGAAGGTTGCCGACGTGCACGAAGCCATCGGCACTCTGTTGAATGACGATCACCAGTTTCAGACCCTTGTCCTTGATACCGCCGACTGGCTGGAGACTATCGTATGGAACGAGACGGAGGCCAAGTACGAAGCGAAAGAATTGGCATATGGCAAGGGCGCCGTGATCGTGGCGAACGAATGGCACAAGATTCTGGCCGGCTTCAATGCGCTGCGCACGGATCGCGGCATGACCATCATCATCCTCGGGCATACGCAGATCAAGCGTTTCGACTCGCCCGAGACGGAACCGTATGACCGCTATCAGCCGAAGCTGCAGGAGCGTTCTAGCGACCTTCTGCGCGAATGGGCGGATGCAGTGTTCTTCGCTAACTACAAGGTCGTCGTCAGGAAAACTGACGTTGGCTTTAAGAAGGAAGTCTCTCGCGGCGTCAGTAGCGGCGAGCGGCTGCTGTACACGACAGAGAAGCCGTCCCACCGGGCTAAGAACCGTTGGGGATTGCCGGAGTCTCTGCCGCTGTCCTGGTCCGCGCTTTCCGATGCGTTGGCCGCTAACCTCGAAACCGAAACCACCGGAGCTTAAATCATGGCAACACTCAACTTTGCAGCAGACGAACAAGAACCCCTCGCCCCCCGTGGCGCCTGGGTGCCGGGCAAGCACCTAGTGACTATCGAAGGCGCCGACGTGAAGCCGACGAAAGCCGGTGATGGTGAATACGTGGAACTCCAGTTTCGCGCCATGGACGGCGGGAACGCCGAGCGGCTGCACTATGAGCGATACAACATCAGCAACGCCAATCCCGAAGCCGAACGCATTGCCAAGGCTGCATTCGCGAGCTTGTGCCTCGCCGTTGGCCTGCCGAAGTTGACCGACACCGATCAACTGATCGGCCGGCAGTGCGTCATCGAGACGGGCACGCGCAAGCGCAAGGACACGGGCGAGGATCAGACGAGCATCCGCGGCTACTACGAAGCGCAGCGCACCACGGGGGCGCCGCCTGCAAAGCCCGCGGCAACGGGTGGCGCGATGCCGTGGCAGAAGAAGACGGCGACGGCGTAACGATCAACGGACGGGCGGCGGACGAATAGTGATCCGTAGAGTTGTGACGACTTGTCCGGGCTTCGCGGCAACCGGGATCAGCAAGGCTTGCACAACGTCTAGTCGGTGCAATTCCGGCCCCGTCCACCTTACTGAACAAGACAATGCCCAAACTCCCCGCCCCACAGCACAGCACCGCCGAGTCCATTTACCAATGGCACAAGGCGCAGCATGCGAAAGCGCCCGCACACCGCAAGCACCTGGGCGCCAGCGTCATCGGTCACGAGTGCAAACGGCATATCTGGTACGTATTCCGCTGGGCGTTGTCTCAGCAGTTTGACGGCCGGATGCTGCGGCTGTTCGATACCGGCAAACGTGAGGAAGTGCGAGTCCTCGACGAACTGCGCGCCATTGGTTGCCAAGTGTGGGCGACGGACGAACACGGGCAGCAGTTCACCGTTAGCGCCTGTGACGGGCATTTCGGCGGCAGCATGGATGGCGTCGTTCAGAGATTGCCGGAGGCCCCGGAGAAGTTCCATCTGTTCGAGTGCAAGACGCACAATGACAAGTCGTATAAGGAACTGCTTAAGAAAGGCATCCCCGCACGGCATCGTTGGCAGATGCAGGCATATATGTCATTGGCCGATCTGCCTGCAGCCGTGTATGTCGCCGTGAACAAGGACACGGACGATATCTACGTCGAGCGGGTGAAGTCTGATGCCTACCTTTGGCGCAGAGTGGTAGAGACTGCCGAGTATGTGATTCAAAGTCCCGAGCCGCCGCCGCGCATTGCTGACGATGCCGAGCACTTCGTCTGCAAGATGTGCCCGTTCGTGTCGATCTGCCACGGCAACAAGCTTCCGGAAGTGAACTGCCGCACCTGTGCGCACAGCACACCCGTGGAAGCCGGGCAATGGCGTTGCGAACAACAGGCCAGGATCACAGACGGCACCGCGTGTGATGCCCATGTGTATATCCCTGCGCTTGTTGCCAAGCACCTAACGCTTGAGAGCGCCGAGTCAAATGGTGCGGTGACGTGGCGCATCAACGAGAGCGGCAAGACGATTGCGCAGCCGCCGTACAAGTCTGCCGATCTGCGCAACGTCGATGGCGGGATCGTTCTCGGCGAGCCGTTTATCAAGGACATGGTTTCACAAGGGGCGCGGATTCATGCGCTCAAGGACGATCTACCGTGGGAGGCTACAGCGTGAATGACGATGAATTCTTAAACGACCGCGACATCCCTCGCGACTGCGAGCACGGGACGCTAGCCAGGCAGTGTGAGTTGTGCGAATGCCAACGTGATCTAGCGGAAATGCGCTCAAGGCTGGAGAAAGCCGAGCGGGTTGCAAAGGCTGCAAGCGATTACTACTCTTGCACTGAGCTAGCGCGAATGTTTTCCACTGCACAAGCTTTGAGCGCGGCGGTGCGCGAATGGGATGAACACAAATGAGCGACACGCCGAGAACGGATGAGGCCACTTATCCAGCGTGGTGCATGGACAGGGAAAAGCCCGTTGTAGATGCAGCAGTTGCTTACGGCCTAGAGCGCGAACTCGCCGCCGTTACTGCAGAGCGTGATGAGTGGAAAGAAACTGCAAGACGGCTTGCAATGCGCGTGAACTTTGCCATGAACCACCTTTACGCCTGCGACGCAATCGCCGTGATTGACAAGGCACGAGGATCGACGACATGAGCGACACGCCGAGAACGGATGCGCTTCGAGATTCGAGCGACCACCCGACACCGAGGGGCGAGCTTTGGCAATTGGCTTGCGACCTTGAACGCGAACTCGCCGCCGCCCGCGCGGAGCTTGAACAAGCTAACGAGACGTTTTCGAAGTGGGCCGAAAACTGGGCTACGTGCGCTGACGCAAGGCTTGCTTTGCAGAAAGAGCGAGACACCGCCCGCGCCCAGCTTGAGCGGGCGATGAAGGTTGTGGAGGCGGCGCGCGAATGGTACGTGTCGGACGGCAATCATTGGGAAGACTTGCACAACGCACTAGAGGAATGGGAGGCCGGACGATGAGCAGGGAAGCGATGATATCCGCGCTTGATGCGCTGCTCGTGTACGACAACCGTGAAGCGGCAATCACTGCCCTCCGCGCCGCGCTGGCCGAGTCGGACCAAAGCGACGAAGTCCAGTCGTTGCGCGAAGCCAATGAACGGTTTGGCAAGCGGCAAGAGTGGTGGACAGAGCGCATGTTTCAACTTGAGCAAGAACTCGACAAGGCTCGCGCCGCGCTGGCCGAGGCAACAATAGCGGAGAAGCTAGAACCGTGGAAGGAAGCCGTCATCGAAGGTCTAGTCGTCTCGCACATCTACCGCAACGAACACGAGACAGAGCCGCGCAAGGCCCTCAATGACCTGATCTGCAATCACATTGCCATCGCGCTTGATCCGCAAGTTTCGTCCGATGCACAAGCCCTGATCGACCGCGGCAGGAAGGAGGCGCAGGCAGATGCGGAGCCGTGCGGTTACGTCTTCATCGATTGGCAAGGCAAGGTCGGTCATGCGCTATGGCCGACGGAATTCATCGCCAAGGAAGTGGCAAAAGACTCCGGCCATTCCGTCGCCGCAGCATACCTCCACCCGCCCCGCCGCGAGTCGGCAGAGTTGAGCAAGTACATCGATGCGTTCTTGGTCGCAGTGCTTGCGGAGGACTGCTACTCGCGACACGAACTCATGACGATGGCGAGAGAGTTGAGCGCCGTTCTGCGCGCGGCAGGGGGTGAGGGATGAATAAGCAGCCCGCAGTGTGGCGTGACCTGTTCGACCCCGGCTGGCGCGAGCGTGAGGCCGAACGTCTGCGCGTGTTTAGAGAAAAGATGGCAGCGCGGCAGCAAGACAAACCGTGCGGCGAGTGTCACCTGCAGC
>LNFM01009008.1_pt1 | contig 14750 bp, 9 predicted proteins | sample 596031 | NCBI WGS metagenome assembly LNFM01 (sample SAMN04254537, study PRJNA301005) | activated carbon metagenome | isolation source: dual media filters at the Ann Arbor, Michigan drinking water treatment plant | place: USA: Ann Arbor
ACGCCGAAGGCCTGCGTCACGCCTTCCTTCTCCATCACCAGCACGGCGGCCATGGCGGCCTTCATCTTTGCCATCGTTGTCTCCAGTCGTTGAACCACTGGCAGCGATGGTCGCGACCCGGCGTCCCGCGCGGAAGGCGGGGCCGGTGCATTTGCCTTATTCCTGGGCGGAATGCCTGCGCGTCAGTCGAGCAGGATGCGGCGCACGGCGGCGCGGCGTTCCGATGGCGGCAGGGCCAGCACGGCCGAGAGCAGTTCCACCGCGCGCTCGCAGCTCAGCAGCGCTCCCCCGGGTCCCCACAGGCTGCGGAGCTGCCCGGTCGCCGTGCCGCCGATGGAACGACTCAGCACTTCCCTTTCGAGGTCGCGGCGCTGACGTGCTGCGGCGGGCGCTGCATCGGGCTCGGCAGCGGCATCGACGAGCCAGACGGCTTCGCGCTGGCGCAGCTCCTCGGGCACGCTGCGGCGCAGCGCGGCGTCACCATCCAGCAGCTTGCGGCAGGCCGGCGCGCCGCCTTCCTTCACGGCCGACAGCTGTTCTGCCAGCAGCGCGACGAACTTCTCGCGCAGGAAGGGGTCGGCACGCTCCATCAGTGCAGGCATCAGGGCCTGCACCGTGCCTTGTGCGACCACCTGCAGCGTGTCGGCGCCCGAGGGGCCGGCGGGAACCGCCGCCGCAGCGATCTGCAGGCGTTCGGCCGCCTGGGCCAGCGTGCCCGGAAAGCGCTTCTCCAGCGCCTGCCACACGGTGTTGGCGGACAAGGCCTGGGCAAAGTCGGCAGCGGCGGCAGGCGCAGCGGGCAGCACCACGTCGAGCGGCCGGCCGGGCACGCCCACCAGTCCGGCGCCTGCCAGTTCGGCGGCATCGGGACGCCAGGGCACGGCCGGCGACATGTGGGCGATGCGCGTGGCCCAGGGCAAGGGCCAGCCGGCCTGGGCATGCGCGCGTGCCAGGTGCAGCCGCGCGAGATGCCGCCACAGCGGGTTGATCGTGCCCACCGGGGGCGGGTACAGGCGAAGCCGGGCCTGCGGCATCAGCTCGCGCTGCGCCCCGGCCAGGAACACCACGCTGCAGGCGTTGACGCACTCGCCCAGCAGGCGCGTGGGCAGCTGCTGCGCCTGCAGCGTGGAGGCCAGGCGGCGCGCCTCGTGCAGGCGTGCATCGAGGCTGTCGATCTCCACCAGCGCCAGGCGCTGCGCGCCCTGCAGCAGCGCCTGCAGTCGGTCGGCGTCGCCTTGCCCCAGATGCCCGGCCAGGCGCAGTCGCCTGCCGTCGGCCGACAGCGCGGCCTGCACCGAGCCCTCGGGATCCTGGCCTGATGCCGCCTGCAGTCGCCCCGACAACTGCGGCACGAAGCTCCACACGGCCGCGCCCAGCCAGCCCACGAGCACCAGCACGACGGCCCCCTTGGCCAGCCCGGCCGCGACCGGCGAGCCCGCCGCTTCGACCGAGGCCGTCGCGGCGCGCCAGGTCGCCACGCCGCCCGCGGCCATCAGCAAGGCCATCAGCGCCCAGCCCACCAGCCAGGCCACGCTGCCGGCCTGCAGCGCGCGGCCCTCGGTGTCCAGCCAGGCCGCCAGCGCGCCCAGCACCAGGCTGCCCAGCAGCGCCGGCAGGACGAAGAGAAGCCAGAAGCGGGAGGCCAGGCGGGGCGGCGCGAGCGCGATGATAGAGCGCCCGGGAAAACTTCGCGATGCGGTGTTCATCGGCCGATCACCCGGTCCATCTGGCGCTCCTTCAGCTCGCCACCACCCGGTGCACCGGGACCCAGCAGGGCGTCGCGCACGTTGGGCAGGCCGCCGCCGGAGGCTGCAGCAGCCGGCGCCGGCGGTGCCGCCGGCAGCACGCTGACCGCGCCGCCGCCGAGCGTCTCCTGGCGGCTGCCGGGTGGACAGGCCTCCTGCGTATACAGCACGCGCCCACCGGCAGCCACGCACTTGCGCAGGTCGCCGCCGGACTGGGGGGACAGCGCGGCGATGGCAGCGCCCAGGCGGTCGCGGTAGATCCAGCCCAGGCCCCCGACGGCGGCGATGAAGAGCAACAGGACGAGGAGCTTGGACATGCGTTGACGGACTGCACGCTGCATCGGTCCATCACGATATCGTGGCCGGCGCGTCGCTGAAGCCCGGAGCAGTCGCCCTTTTGGGGGTCTTGCCAGGCTGTCGACGGATCGGTCAGCGTTCGGCCGCCGGCCCGCTCAGCCGCGCTCCCCGGGCGTGCCCGGCGAAGGCGCAGGGGCAGGGGCCGGATCCGGCGTCTGCGACGAGGGCGCCTGCGCCGGCGCCGTGAACCAGGCCGACTCCGGCACCACCTGCGGCTCGGGCGGATCCATGAAGTAGTGCGGCGACATGATCTGGACGCCGTTCGTGTTGAAGACGTCCTGGATGTTGGCGTGCAGGTTGTTCATGGCCTCGGCGCGGCGCTGCGGCGCCAGCCGCGTGCTCTGCGCGCAGACGCGGTACTCGACGTAGAAGTCCGACAGCGCCGTCTGCACCACGTAGGGCGCCGGCTCGGCCGCCACGCCGGGCGTGCGGCGTGCCGCCTCGAGCAGCATCGCATGCACCTGGCGCCAGGGCGTCGAATAGCCGATGGTCACGGCGGTGTGCAGCACGAAGCGTCCATCCTGCACCAGCCGCGAGAAGTTGCTGACCGGCGTGGCCGCGATGAGCGAGTTCGGCAGGCTGACTTCCTCGCCCATGCCGGTGTGGATCTTGGTGGCGAAGGTGCCCACGCTGGTGACCGTGCCTTCGGTGTCGCCGACCTTGACGTATTCGCCCGGCCGCAGCGAGCGCGAGTAGGCCACGCTCATGCCCGACATGGCCTGGCCGACGATGCTGGACGCACCGATCGACAGCATCAGCCCGGCCAGCACCGTCAGGCCCTTGAAGCTCTCGCTGCCGGCACCCGGCAGGTAGGGGTAGGCGATGGCCAGCGCAAAGAGCCAGATGACGAAGTTGACCAGGCGCCGCGTCGGCCCCGCCGTGTCCAGGTCGAGCCAGCCCATCGTGAACTCGCCGCGCTCCACGCGGTACATGAACAGGTCGTTGGCCCGGTTGGCCATGCGCGCCAGGACAAAGATCAAGGCGGCGGTCAGCAGGCCCGGCACGGCGCCGGCGATGCCCAGGGCAAAGCGCTGCAGCATGTCCAGCAGCCACTGTGTCGACGCCTCGCCCCAGGGGCGCGTGTAGGCGAACAGGCGCAACACGAAGGTGGCCCACAGATCGACCAGCAGCAGCGCCAGCGCCCAGGTCAGGACGTGGGTGCCGAGCTTCGCGCCGGAACGCACGTGGGTGGCGTAGGTGGTGACCAGGCCCTTGTCGCGGTTTCGTTCCTGCCACGAGTGCAGGTCGGCCGAAAGCCGCAACAGCACGCGGCGCCGCAGCGCGAACAGCAGCCGCAGCAGCAGGAAGGCCACCACGCTGGCCGCCACCGCGTAGCCGGCGGCGATGCCGAGCTGGCGCGGATCGGTCATCTCGCGGTGCTCGCGCAGCGCCAGCTCGAGCCGGCGCTGCACCTCCTGTGCAGAGGGTTCCAGCAGGCTCGCCGGGCGCGGGCCCGCGAGATCGCCGGGGGCCAGGAAGAACACCGTCGCGCCGTCGATCTCGAAACGCACCGCGCCGCCCACCGCGCTGCGCGTCACCACCATCGGACTGCGCTTGGCGATGGCCTTGTCCAGCGCCGCGACGACGGCCAGTCGCGCCAGTTCGGCACGTTCCTGCGGCGTGTCGCCCAGCAGCGTGGCACGGAAGGTGGCGATGCGGCGGTTGTTGAGGGACAGCGTGGCCGCGGCCGCCGCGGCACCCGGCCCCGTGGCCTCGCCACCGTCGGTCGCAGTGGCCCCGCCGGCTGGAGCGACCACGGCGGCGCCGCCCGCGGGCATCTCCATCGGCTGTGCGGTGGCCGCCGTCCAGGGGCCCGCTGACAGCAGCAAGGCGGCGGCGCAGCCCAGCGCGAGCAACAGACGTCGCAGGCGACCGCTCATCGCCGGGCCACCGCTCGGCCGGACACGCGCTTGCCGGAATGCACGGTGCCGTTCACTCTGCACGGAGGTAACGCTGCGCCAGCCGCACGAAGTAGCTGGCGGTCGACGGCAGGATGCGGTCGTTGAAGTCGAAGCAGGCGTTGTGCGGCATGACGCCACCTTCGCCGGGGCCGGTGCCGACGCCGTTGCCGACCACGAAGTAGCTGCCCGGCACCTTCTGCAGCATGAGGCCGAAGTCGTCGCTGGGCAGGCCCGGCGGCAGATCGGGGATGAGGCCGGCCTCGCCCACCATCTCGCGCGCCACGCCGGCGGCGAAGGCCGTGGCCGCGGCGTCGTTGATGGTCGGGGCGTAGCGCCAGAGGTACTTCACCTCGGCGCTGGCGCCGTGCACGGCGGCCTGGGCCTGCGCCACGGCGGTGATGCGCTCGCGCAGCTGCGCGCGCACCGCCTGGCTGCGCGCGCGCACCGTGACGCGCAATTCGGCGAAGGCCGGGATGACGTTGGGCGCATCACCCGCCTGGAAGGCGCCCACGGTGATGATGGCCAGCTCGTTGGGGTCGACCTCGCGCGAGACGATGTGCTGCAGCGCGATCACCACCTGCGCGCCGGCCAGGATGGGGTCCACCGCCTGGTGCGGCTTGGCACCGTGACCGCCCACGCCGCGCACGGTGATGATCGCGGTGTCCGAAGAGCTGTACATCACGCCGCTGCGGAAGCCCAGCAGCCCGGCTGCGTAGCCCGGCGCGTTGTGGAAGGCGTAGAGCGCATCGCAGGGGAAACGCTCGAACAGGCCGTCGTCCAGCATCTTCTGCGCGCCGCCCAGGCCTTCTTCGGCGGGCTGGAAGATGAGGTTCAGCGTGCCCTGGAAGGACCGCGTGAGGCCCAGCACGCGTGCCGCCGCCAGCAGGGTGGCGGTGTGGCCGTCGTGGCCGCAGGCGTGCATCAGGCCGGGTACCCGACTGGCGTAGGGCAGCCCGGTGAGCTCGGTGATGGGCAGGGCATCCATGTCGGCGCGCAGGCCCAGGCGCGGTCCGCCACGCCCGGCCGTCAAGGTGCCCACCACGCCGGTGCCGCCGATGCCACGATGCACCTCGTAGCCCCAGCGTTCGAGCTGCTCGGCCACCAGTGCGCCGGTCTGGTGCTCCTGGAAGCCCAGCTCGGGCTGCTCGTGAAGCCGCCGCCGCAGGGCCACCATCTCGCCCGCGATGGCGCGCACCTCCGGCAGCACGGCGGCGGCGTTGGTCGGGTCGTCGGTCACTGCATTCATGACGATTCCTTCAGGCGGTCGGCAGGCGCCCGCGCATCATTGCGGTCGTGCCCCCTCGTCGCCCAGATGCTGCTGGCGCAGGGCGTCGAAGGCGGCATCGAACTCGACGCGCCAGCGTGTGCGCGTGCCGTGATCGACCCAGGCGGCATCCAGCCCGTTGTGCATGAAGCCGCGCAGTTCGTCGAGATCGAAGCCGAAGTCGCGCCACATCATCATCCAGGCCCCGCTGGGCGTGACGTGGTGCAGCGTCGGGTCGTCGGTGTTGGGGTGCACGCGCAGGCCCATGCGCGGCATGCGGCGGATCGGGTGGTCCTGTGCCCAGCGCTCGGGCGGCAGGGTGCGCAGGTAGTAGGAGTTGGTGGGCACCACGGTGAAGACCACCCCGCGCTCGGCGCAGCGCGCGGCGAAGGCCGCGTCGTCGACCACCGTGTAGCCGTGGTCGATGCGATCGCACTGCAGCAGGTCGAGCGCCGTCTGCACGTTGACCCAGGGCATGCCGAACTCGCCGGCGTGTGCGGTGGTCTTGAGCCCGTGGCGGCGTGCCAGCGCATAGGCCTCGGCAAAGAGCTCGGGCGGGCGGTCGATCTCGCGGTAGTCGATGCCGATGCCCGCCACCTCGTCCTGCGGGTGCTGCACCACCCACTGCACCATCTCCAGCGCTTCGGCCGGCGTTGCCTCTCGGTCGATGGCGGCGATCAGCCGCGCGCTGATGCCCCAGGCCTGGCGGGCGTCGCGGATGGCGCGCACGATGGACTGCACGGCTTTCGGGTAGGGGATGTGGGAGTCGCGCGCCGCGCCGGTGGGGTTCCAGGAGAACTCCGCGTGCCGCACCTGGTGAGCGTGCGCGTCCTGCAGGTATTCGAGCGTGATGCGGTACAAGTCGTCGGGCGAGCGGATCAACCACTTGTCCAGCGCCCTCAGCACGCGCAGCACCCCCACGGGCTGGGGGCCCCTGGTGTAGAAGGCGACGATCTCGGCATCGGACAATGGCGCTTTCGCGGCATGCGCCAGTTCCATGAAGGTCCGGCGCCTGACCGTGCCGTAGAGGTGGCAGTGCAACTCCACCTTCGGCAGGTCGTGCAGGAAGGATTCCAGGCCGCGCATGAGGCATTCTAGGAGCCCCCGCTCCGCACCCCACCCCGGCTGCAAGGCCCCACCCACCATCGACGATGACTCCGAACAACAAACCGAACCCGCTGCTCGAGATCGCCATCACCATCGTCATCCCGGCGGTGATCCTCATGAAACTGAGTTCGGCCGACCGTCTGGGCCCCTTGTGGGCCCTGCTGCTGGGCCTGGCCTTTCCGCTGGCCTGGGGCCTGTGGCAGGTGCATGCCGGACGCAAGTTCGGCCTGATGGCCGGCATCGGCGTCTTCAGCACCGTGCTCACCGGCGGCATCGGGCTGATGAAGCTCGACGCGCAGTGGCTGGCGGTGAAGGAAGCCGCGGTGCCCGGCATCATCGGGCTGGTGGTGGCCGGGTCGGCCTTCACGCGTTCGCCCCTGATCCGCACCCTGCTCTACCAGCGCGAGCTGTTCGACGTCGACCGCATCCACGCCGTGCTGGTGGCGCGCCGGACCGAGACGCAGTTCGACGACTGCCTGCGCCGCGGCACCTTCATGCTGGCCGGCACCTTCTTCTTCTCGTCGGTGATGAACTTCTTCCTGGCCAGCTACGTCGTCACCAGCCCGGCCGGCACCGAGGCCTTCAACGAGGAACTCGGCCGCCTCACGCTGCTGAGCTACCCCATCATCGCCCTGCCCTCGATGGCGATGATGATGGGCCTGATCTTCTGGCTGACGCGCAACCTCAAGTCGCTGACCGGCCTGACGATGGGCGACCTGCTGGCCAACGGGCCGGGCAAGGCGGCATGAGCGCAGCGCAGCGCAGCGGCGGCGCCGGGATAATGTAGTCATGCAGGTATTCCGCGGGCTTCCTCCGCCCCTCTTGAGCGCAGCCCGGCGCTGCGCGTTGACGATCGGCAACTTCGACGGCGTGCACCGGGGCCACCAGGCCATGCTGGCGCTGCTGACCAGCGAAGCACGGCACCGCGCCCTGCCCTCCTGCGTGCTGACCTTCGAGCCCCATCCGCGCGACTGGTTCGCCCGCCTGTCGGGCCGGCCGGAGACGGCGCCGGCCCGCATCGGCACGCTGCGCGACAAGCTCGCCGAACTCGAGCGCTGCGGCATCGACCGCGTCGTCGTGGCCCGCTTCGACAGCCGCTTCGCGGCGCAGTCGCCGCAGGCCTTCATCGACGACGTGCTGCGGCGCGGCCTGAACGCCGGCTACGTGCTGGTGGGCGACGACTTCCACTTCGGCGCCCGGCGCGCCGGCAGCTACGCGATGCTCGACACGGCCGGCGCGGCCGCCGGCTTCGACGTGGCGCGCATGATGAGCTACGAGGTGCACGGCCTGCGCGTGTCGAGTTCGGCCGTGCGCGAGGCGCTGGGCGCCGGCGACATGGAGCGCGCCGCGGCGCTGATGGGCCGGCCCTACACCATCAGCGGCCACGCCATCCACGGCCGCAAGCTGGGCCGCGAACTCGGCTTCCGCACCCTGAACCTGCGCTTCGGCCACCCGCGTCCGGCGGCCATGGGCATCTTCGTCGTGCGTGTGCACGGCCTGGGCGACGGAGCCGGTGACGCACCGGTCGACGGCGTGGCCAGCCTGGGCGTGCGGCCGACGGTGGAAGACGCCGGCCGCGTGCTGCTGGAAGTGCACTGCCTGCAGTGGCCCGCGGCACTCGGCAGCGAAGGCGGCTACGGCCGCTGCCTGCGCGTGGAGCTGCTGCACAAGCTGCACGACGAGCGCCGGTACGATTCCCTGGAGTCGCTGCGCGCCGGCATCGCGCAGGACGTGCAGGACGCACGCACCTGGCTGGCAGCGCACCCGCTGCCGAAGCCTCAGGCCGCCGGCGGGGTGTAGGGCACGCCGACCAGCTGCAGCTCGTCGAAGCCGATGTTGACCAGGTTGAACGTGGTGTCGCCGGCCAGGGTGGCCAGGCCGACCTGCGTGAAGCTGCCGTCTCGCAGCGCGCCGACATAGAGCTCGCGGTTGGCAGGCGAAGGCGATTCGCCCATCAGGTTGCTCCACAGCAGTTCGACCACCGCCGTGTCGCTCGGGCTCGCGCCCAGCCGGGCGTCCAGCGCCAGTCGCATCAGGGTGGGCGTGTCCATGCCGCCGTCCAGCAGGTGCAGGCCGATGCCGACGTAGCCGGCCTCGGACAGGTAGGCGGCGCCGAACACGGCCCCCAGGATCTTCACGGTGGTGCCGGCATGGCCGTCGAGGTCCAGCGCCAGGCGCCGGTCGGCAAAGTGCAGGCGTTCGATGCCCAGCAGGTTGTCGATGCCCTCGGATCCCACGACGTCCCGCACGATCCAGCCTTCGCCCAGCGCCAGCAGGTCGAAGCGAGCCGATTCGCCGGCGTAGACCGCCGTGTCGATGCCGGCGCCGCCGTCGAGCAGGTCGTTGCCGGCGCCGCCGATCAGTTCGTCGGCGCCCCCGCGGCCGGACAGAGCGTCGGCGCCTGTCGTTCCGCGCAGCAGGTCGGCGCCGGCCGTCCCGGCGACCTGGTTCTGCTGCACGGCGGTCAGGGTGTAGCCGCCCACGCCGTCCCCGAAGTCGGACGCGCCCGCGTAGTAGGTGCCGCTGACCGGCGCCGTGAAGTTGACGCGGGCATTGAATTCCCCGCCGTTGTCGTCGTCCCAGGCCCGTGCCAGGCCGTCGCTGCCGTAGAGCACGAGGTAGGGATCTTCCAGGCCGCCGGCCGAGCGCGCCAGATCGAACGCATAGGCCTGTCCGCCCACCAGGCTGACGGCGAACCAGTCGGCGTCGGTCGGCACGCCGATGTCGCCGGCCACGACGCCACCGACGGTCAGGCGACCCGTGGTGGCCACCGAGCCCAGCTGGTCGTCGGCCGGCACCGAGATCTGCACGCGGTAGGCACCGAGGGCCTGGGAATCGTCGAAGGCCGCCAGATGGTAGGTGCCGCCGTTCCCCGGCGTGTAATGCAGCAGCGCGTCCTGCGGCAGGGCGCCGCTGTCATCATCGAAGTTGATCAGTTCGGTCCCGGGCACCCGGCCGTAGAGCACCAGGTACGGATCGACCGGGCTGTCGGGCGCGCCGACCATCTCGATGCGGTAGGTGACGCCGGCCCGCAGCTCGGTCCTGAACAGGTCGCCGTCGTCGACGAAGTCGATGCGGCCGTTGACCGCCAGCCCGCCCGGCACCACGACGCCGGTCGTGGCGGCCGAGAGCGGGAAGTCGTCACTGACGGCCGCGACCGCGGTGCCGAAGTTCCAGACCGTGCTGCCGGCGATGCCGGCGAAGGGCAGTCCGGCCAGGTCCCGGAAGGCGTCGGCATCGACCTGCACGCTGTAGGCCGTGCCGGGCCACAGGTCGAAGGCGGGATTCACCGTGACGACGGCGCCGGCGATGCCGACCTGCCCGGCATCGCGGGCCGCGATCTCGCGCAGCAGGGCGCCGCCGGCATCGAACAGCCGCAGGCTGCCGGCACCGGCCCGCACCGCTTCGCTGAATCCCAGTACCAGGTTCGCACCGACCGCCACCGCCGTCGCATCGTCGGCCGGCGACAGGCTCTGCAGCAGCGGGGGCGCGGTGTCCTGCAGCGCGGCGCGCAGCGTGTAGGCGCCGGTGCCCAGACCGTAGTCGGCGGCAGCGACGTAGTAGCTGCCGCTGGTCGGCGCCGTGAAGCTCAGGCGCGAGTTGCCGCCGCCGGCGCTGTCGTCGTCGCTGGCCACCAGCCCGAGACCGGGTCCGTAAAGGCCCAGCTGCGGGTCGGCCAGACCGTCGGGCGTGCGCTGCAAGGTGAAGACGTAGCTGCGGCCGGCCACCAGCTCGATACGGAACAGATCGGCGTCGTCGGGCGTCTCGATGCTGCCCGAGACGGCACCAGCGCCCGGCACCAGCACGCCGGGGGTGCTGGTCGCAAAGGGATAGTCGTCGACGAGTTCGGCGCTGGCCGTGCGGAAGTTCCAGGCCGAGGCCGAGGCCAGGCCCGAAAACACGTTGCCGGCCGCGTCGCGAAGGGCGCCGGTGTCCACGGTCACGCTGAAGCTGCCGGCCCGTGGCAGGTCGGTGGCGGGGTCGACGGTGATCCTCGTGCCGTCCAGCGACAACTGCGAGGCGTCGGTGATGGCGATGCGGCGCAGCACGGCGCCGTCGCCGTCCCGGATCACGATGTCGCCGCTGCCGCGCTGCACCGGTTCGTTGAACTGCAGCACCAGCAGCGCTCCGGGCGCCACGCCGCTGTCCTCGTCGCCGGGCGACAGTCGAAGCAGCTGCGGCGCCGCGCTGTCGGGCGCGGCGACACGGAAGTTCCAGGCCGTGCTGCCGGCGATGCCGGCGAAGGCATTGCCGGCCAGGTCGACCAGCGCACCGGGCGATACCCGCGCGCTGTAATCGCCCACCGGCAGGGCCGCGCCGCCGACCCAGCGCACCGTGTCGCCCTCGAACTGCACCTGCACATCGCCGGCCGGCACGCTGCGCAGCGTCGCGCCGGAGGCGTCCAGCAGCGACAGCGTGCCGTTGCCGGCCTTCACGGGCTCGTCGAAGCGCAGCACCAGCGGCGCGTCGGCGGGCACCGTAGCGGCATCGTCGGCGGGGCTCAGCGACAGCAGGCGAGGTGCCGTGCGGTCGCCCTGGCCCAGTTCGGCCAGGCTGCGCGCGAGGTCGGCGAAGACGAATCGTTCGACCGAGACGGCGCGCACGGTGCCTTCGCTACTGGCCAGCGTGACACCGGCGGCGTCCAGCGTCACGACGTAGTCGGCCAGGCGCAGGGACATCAGCGCGCTGTCGTCTCCGGGCCCGCCTTCCAGCAGGTCGTCGCCACCGCCCGGCGAGAGCTGGTCGTTGCCGGCCCCGCCGATGAGCACGTCGTTGCCGGTGCCGCCTTCCAGCCGGTTGTCGGCATCGTTGCCGATCAGCACGTCGTCTGCGCTGCCGCCCACCGCGTTTTCGATCACCGTGCCCTGGGCGATGGCGATGTTGGACGTCATCTGGTTGGCCGACGAGAAAGCACCGGCTCGCAGGTCGATGCGCGACGGCGAGGACCAGCCGCTGAGGTCCAGCGTGTCGGTGCCGCCGCTGTCGAAGATCGTCAGGACGGGATGCGGGTTGCGCGAAAAGTCGTGGATCGCGCCGATCGCCCCCGTCACCGTGCTGTTGAAGCCGTAGACGGTGTCTTCGCTGCGCGTGGTGGTCGAGACGCCGTAGACGGACTGGATCGCCATCACGTCGTTGGGCATCGGCGTCTGCGGCGACCAGGCGCGGCCCGACATGTCGGTCCAGTCGGCCTGCCGGACCTCGGGCGAGTACAGCGGCGCCGAGTTGCGCGGGCCGAAGTGCGACATCACCGACAGCACCTGGCTGTCCTGGAAGGCCGACGGTGCCCACGGGTTGTCGCGCCCACCCATCGGATCCAGGCCCAGCGCGTGGCCGATTTCCTGCACGTAGCGCACGAATCCATAGGCACCGACGCTGGTGGACGCCAGATCGCCGTAGGACGCGTTGAACCAGATGCTGCCCAGCGGCGGCGCATAGGCGCGCGCGAAGCCGATGCCGGTGGTGGTGAAGGCGAATTCGAGATCGCTGCTGCCGGCACGGCCGGCCAGCAGGGTCTGCGGCACCAGGTCGTCCCAGGTCTGCATCGCCAGCCGCATCGCGGTCTGCTGCGCCCCATTGGCCGCACGGAAGCCCTGCGCCTCGCCTTGCGAATGCAGAGCCGGCGGCGCGGCCGGGAACGCGAAGCTGATGCCGGGGCCCGACCATCGCTGCCCCGAATCGAGCTGGTTCAGGACCTGTTGTTGTGTCCACTGGACGACCGCCATCGCGATTCCCCCGGGCGCCGCGCCCGTGAACCGATCATTGGATCACGGCAGCGGGCCGTCGGAAGCGTCCAAAAGGCGATCAAAAGCGCCACGCCAGGCCCGCATTGACGCCCCAGGAGGTGGCCTGCTTCACGATCGGGCTGTCCACGGTGGGCCCCAGCAGGCGCGACACGCTCAGGCCGCCCAGGGCGATCCAGTGCGGCCCGAGTTCGCTGCGCGCGCCGATCGACAGCACGGCATCGCGCAGCCCGAAGCCCGGGCTGTACACCGGGTAGCCGGTGCGCTGCGACTGTTCTTCCGTGATGCCGAAGTAGGACTGCATGTAGCGCGGGCCGGCCAGCGACACCGACGCGCCCATCTGCCACGTGGTGTGGGGACTCAACCGGTGTTCGCGGATCAGCGAAGCCTCGGCGAAGTTGCCGCCGCCGCGGTTCAGCGCATCCACCGTCCAGCCGCCAGAGACGCGCCAGTGCTCGTCGATGCGCCAGTGCCCGCCCAGGCGCACCCGCACCGTCTTGCCGATGTCGCCCAGCCCGGCCAGCGCCGGACTGCTGCTGTCGTCGCGGCCGCGGTCGTAGCGCAGGCCCAGGCTGATGCGCAGGTTCTCGGTGTTCTGCAGTTCGATGCCCAGGCCGCGGCTGATGTCGTCGTTGCGGCGCGTCACGAATCCGCCGGAATCGCTGATGCTGAAGCGGCCGTAGCGCAGGAAGAAGCGGGGTCGCAGCGAGGTGCCGCGCTGGTCCGACCCCATGTAGTCGGTGCCATTGGAGACGATCAGCCCCAAGGCGCCTTCCCAAGGCGATTCGGCCTCGGCGGCGGCTTTCGCATCGGCGCTCGGCCGGGCGGGGCCGGCCGTCTGCGCCCCTGCGGCCAACGAGCACGCCAGGAGCGCGACCGCGCCGGCCATGCGCCTGCATGGGAAGCCTGGAGTGCTCATTGCGTGGCCCATCGGTAGAATTGGCAGCATGACATTGTCCATGGTCCACCCCGACCCCTTGCGATGGCAGGCTGCCACGCGGCGCCAGACCACGCGCGACCGAATTCGGCGCTCGGCGGCTTGAACACGCCCGGCCGGCCGCGTGAGCGCGCTGCCGGCCCCCGACGACTCCGAATCGAGCACCCCTGCGGTGCCACACGACCATGAACGATCCCAAGACCGCCCCGAGCGTGGACCACCGCGCCACGCTGAACCTGCCCGACACGCCCTTCCCCATGCGCGGCGACCTGCCCAAGCGCGAGCCGGGCTGGGTCCAGGCGTGGGACGAACAGGGCCTCTACAAGCAGCTGCGTCTGGCGCGCCACGGTGCGCCGCTGTTCGTGCTGCACGACGGCCCGCCCTATGCCAACGGGGCCATCCACATGGGCCACGCCGTCAACAAGGTGCTCAAGGACATGATCGTCAAGGCGCGTCAGCTCAAGGGCTTCGACGCGCACTACGTGCCGGGTTGGGATTGTCATGGCCTGCCCATCGAAAACGCGATCGAGAAGAAACACGGCCGAAATCTGGGCCGGGACGACATGCAGGGCAAGAGTCGCGCCTACGCCACCGAGCAGATCGCGCTGCAGATGGCCGACTTCAAGCGTCTGGGCGTGCTGGGCGACTGGGAACACCGCTACGCCACGATGGACCCGCAGAACGAGGCCGGCGAGATCCGCGCCTTCAAGCGCGTCATCGAACGCGGTTTCGTCTACCGCGGCCTGAAACCGGTGTACTGGTGCTTCGACTGCGGCTCGTCCCTGGCCGAGTTCGAGATCGAGTACGCCGACAAGAAGAGCCAGACCCTGGACGTCGGCTTCCTGTGTGCCGACCCGGACCGGCTGGCCAGCGCCTTCGGCCTGACGAAGCTCGACAAGGACGCCTTCGCCGTCATCTGGACCACCACCGCCTGGACCCTCCCGGCCAACCAGGCCTTGAACCTGAATCCGACGCTGGAGTACTCGCTGGTCGACACCGAGCGCGGCCTGCTGGTGCTGGCCGCCTCGCTGGTTCAGAAGTGCATGGTGCGCTACGGCCTGACGGGCACGGTGCGGGCCACGGTGCTGGGCGAGAAGCTCGGCGGCATCGCCTTCCGCCATCCGCTGGCGCAGGTCGATGCGGGCTACGACCGCCTGAGCCCCGTGTACCTGGCCGACTACGCCACCGCCGATGACGGCACGGGCCTCGTGCATTCGTCGCCCGCCTACGGCCTGGACGACTTCAATTCCTGCGTCACGCATGGCATGAAGTACGACGACATCCTGAATCCGGTGCAGGGCCACGGCAGCTACGCCGCCGACTTCCCGCTGTTCGGCGGCCAGAACATCTGGAAGGCCGTGCCGGCCATCATCGAGACGCTGAAGAGCGCCGGCCGCCTGTTCGCCACCGAGACCATCACGCACAGCTACCCGCACTGCTGGCGCCACAAGAGCCCGGTGATCTATCGCGCCGCGGCGCAGTGGTTCATCCGCATGGACGAGGGCGCGGGCGTGTTCACCAAGGACAAGGCGCCGCGCACGCTGCGGCAGCTGGCGCTGGACGCCATCGACCAGACCGGCTTCTACCCAGAGAACGGCCGTGCACGGCTGCGCGACATGATCGCCAACCGGCCCGACTGGTGCATCAGCCGCCAGCGCAGCTGGGGCGTGCCGCTGCCCTTCTTCCTGCACAAGGACA
>LNFM01009009.1_pt1 | contig 14748 bp, 11 predicted proteins | sample 596031 | NCBI WGS metagenome assembly LNFM01 (sample SAMN04254537, study PRJNA301005) | activated carbon metagenome | isolation source: dual media filters at the Ann Arbor, Michigan drinking water treatment plant | place: USA: Ann Arbor
TTCGACCAGCTCAGGTGAGAGCCGCCAGCCTCGTTCACTTCGACCGCACCGTCCATCGACAGCCTGTTCAGGCCGAAGGTGGCGAAGAACGTATGCAGCAGACTCGCATGGTAGGAGTCGCGCACGTTCTCCGAATAGAGCTTCCAGTTGTTCGGCAGCACCTGGGTGTAGCCGCCGATCAGGCGGATCGGCTTGTGGAAGAAGCGCTCCAGGCTCCACACCATGCGCGGGCCGAACCAGTCGCGTGCCGGTGGAAGCGTGTCCGAGAAGGTGGCGAAGACCAGGTTGCGGATGGTGTCGACGCGCAGTTCGCGCAGGCCATGCTTCGTGATGTCGAAATCGGCCGGCATCCCGCCCTCGCCGCGCACCCCGCGCTTGAACGCGATGCTCTGCAGCTTGCCGTCGAGGCTGTACACCCAGTTGTGGTACATGCAGGTGAAGTTCTCGGCCTTGCCATGCTGTTCGAGGCAGAGCATCGAACCGCGATGCGCGCAGCGGTTGACGAACACCCGGATGCGGTCGACGGCCGGGTCGCGCACCACGATCACCGGGGTCTCGCCGATCCAGTTGGTGCGGTACTGGCCGGGTTCCGCGACCTCGAGGTCGAGGCAGACCAGGTTCCACGTCTCCCCCTGGAACAGCAGCTTCTGTTCGGCTTCGGCGATCTGCGGGTCGTTGTAGACCCGGAACGGGACGCGGGCCAGCCCTTCGTCGGGCCATCGGAACAGGCCGTCGGTCTCGACGGGCGATGGAGTATTCATCCGGGCTGCCTCCGCAGGGTGTTCGAGCACGCCATCGTACATGGAATGCGCCGCGGTGTGATCACAGTTTGCCGGTTCCGGGCTGGCGTCGTGTATGCTCTTTCCGGCCCGCAGGGGCGATGACCGGAGGATGCGGATGAGCGAATGGATCGACGTGTGCGCGCAGGGCGATGTACCCGAGGAAGGCACCCTCCTGGTGCGGGTGCAGGGCGAGCCGGTGTGCCTGTACAACCTCGACGGCACGGTCTTCGCGACCCACGACCGGTGCACCCACGCGTCCGCCAGCCTGGCCGACGGATTCATCACCGAGGGGCGCATCGAATGCCCGATCCACAGCGGCCTGTTCGACATCCGCAGCGGGCGCGCGCTCACTGCGCCGTGCACGATCGACCTGAAGGTCTATGCTGTGCGGGTGGTCGATTCGCGCGTGCAGGTGCAGGCGTGAACGTCGCCGCGATGCTGCATGGTGCAGCGGCATTTGCCACACGCACCATCGCGGTGCGGTCGAGGGAGGGAGCTTGACGATGCATGTCGCGGTGATCGGTGCCGGGGCCGGCGGTGCCGCGGCCGTGGCCGAGACGATGCTTGCCGGACACCGGGTGAGCCTGTGGAACCGGTCTGAACGCACGCTCGCGCCGTTCATCGCACGCGGCGGCGTCGAATATGAAGGCGTGCTCGGCGAAGGGTTCGCCGCGCCTGCGCTGATGACGTGCGACATGGCGCGCGCGATCGACGGTGCCGACGTCGCCCTCGTCTGCCTGCCGACGTTGTCCCATGCCGCGGTCGCCCGCGACCTGGCCCGGGCAGGGGCGCATCGATTGCCGGTGGTGCTCAACCCTGGCCATACCGGGGGGGCGCTCGAATTCGCCCAGGCTTACGCGACGGCCAGTGGCGGACCGGTGCCGCCAGTGGCCGAGTTCCACACGCTGTCATACATCGCGCGCAAGTACCAGCCGGCGCGGGTCACGGTCACCGGCCGCGCGAAGTTCCTGCGCCTGGGCATGCTGCCCGGGGGCGAAGCCGCGGCGACCGCAGCGGCAGCGCTGTATCCGGTCGCGCAGCGCGTCGGCGACGTGCTCGACTCCAGCCTTGCCAACCTGAACATGGTGCTGCATGTCCCCGGCGCCGTGCTCGGTGCGGCCTGGGTCGAGGCGACCCGCGGCGACTTCACCTTCTACGTGCAGGGCATGACGCCCGGGGTGATCCGGGTGATGCGCCAGCTCGATGCCGAGCGCATCGCCGTGGCGGCTGCGTTCGGGCATGCCTTGCCCGGGGTCGCGGCAGAGATGCAGCGCTACGGGACGGTCGAGCCCTGGGTGGCCGACACCGACGACCTGCTGAACGCGATCGCCAGCGGCGAGGCGAACCGCAGGATAAAGGCGCCCGATTCGCTCGAGCACCGCTACTACCGCGAGGACTTCGGCCACGGGCTGCTGCCATTCCTCGACATCGCACGCATCTCGGGCGTGCCGACGCCGGTCGCCGATGCGCTGTACCGGCTCGGCGGCACGCTCACTGGCACGGATTTCGCAACCCATGGCCGCACCGCTGCCACGATGGGCATCGCGGGCATGGACCGCGACGCACTGCTGCGGCGCGTGCGCGGTTGAGCGCGCCGCGTCGTACCGGCCTTTCGATTCCGCCGCACGGGTGCCGTGCATCGCACTGCGCGGCCCGGCGGCATTGCAATCACAGGTGACCTCTTGACAGTCCGAATCGGCATCAGCTTCGACGGTTTCTCCACCTTCGGCGAATCGCTCGACACGGCGCGCGAGGCCGAGGCGGCCGGTGCATCGAGTTTCTGGATGGCCGAGCATCTCGGCTACCGCGACCCGCTGACTTCCTGCATGGCCTTCGCGATGGCGACGAAGCACGCGACGGTGGTGCCGACGGCGATCAGTCCGTTCCTGCGCAACCCGATGCCGCTGGCGATGGCGATGGCCACGCTCGCCGAGGCGGCGCCCGGCCGCGTGGCGATCGCCATCGGCGTCGGCAACCCGCTGTTCCTCGCCGAGGCCGGTCTCAAGCTGGAGAAGCCGCTGGTGGCGAACCGTGAATACCTCGCTGCATTGCGCGGCCTGTGGTCGGGCGAACCGGTGCACCAGCCGGAGGCGATGCTGCACCGGCTGGCGGGGGCGCGCATGATGTTCCAGCCACCCGCGCCGATCCCGGTCTACCTGGCGCCGATGAAGGAGCAGATGCTGCGCTTCGCCGGCCGCGCCGCCGACGGTGCAGTGCTGTCTGCCGGCCTGTCGGCCGAGTTCGTGAAGGCGTCCTACGCACTGGTCGACGAGGGCGCGGCAGCGGCGGGGCGGGATGCCGCGTCCGTGCGCAAGGCGGCCTACATCTTCTTCGTCGCATCGAGCGACGAACGCGAAGCGATGCAGAAGAGCCGGACCAAGCTGGCCTTCGTGCTGCGCAACCGCTACATCGACGATGGCATCGCGCATTCCGGCATCCCGATCGACCAGGAAGCGATCATCGCCGCGGTGTCGCGTCGCGACATGGACGAGGCGACCCGGCTGGTTCCCGAAGAGGCAGTCGAGGCGTTTGCCGTATGGGGCGACCGCCAGCGCTGCGCGCGGCGGCTGCAGGACTACATCGATGCCGGGGTGACGGAGCCGGTGCTCTATCTCACCGGCGACGCATCGGATCGCAGCGAGTCGCTGGCGGTGATCCGCGAATTCAAGCCTGCCTGACCCGACTCGCCCGAACGACGTTGCGCCCTTTCCCAGAGGAGACCGAACGATGAACCGGATCGAACCCGCCACCTCCACCGCCGCTGCCCGCCCGGCCCGGCTGCGCCGCCGCCTGCTGTCCTGCGCGATGGCCGCCGCTGCTGCCGTTGCCGCGGCCGGCATCACGGTCTCCGGCGCGATCGCCCAGGGCTTTCCCTCGCAGCCGATCACGATGATCGTGCCGTGGCCACCGGGCGGTGGCAGCGACATCGCGATGCGGCTGGTCGCCGACGCGGCATCGAAGAAGATGGGCCAGCCGATCGTGGTGGTCAACCGGCCCGGCGCCGGGGGCACCATCGGGCTGAAGGAGATGGCCTCGTCCAAGCCCGATGGCTACACGATCGCGATGGTGGCCACTGGCGCCGTGTTTGCCCAGTACAACAACCCGAACGCGAACGCGCTGTCGGATTTCGAGCCGATCGTGTTCTTCGGCGACGATCCGGTCGTGCTGTCGGTCGGTGCGAAGACCAGCATCAAGACCCTGGCCGACTACGTCGCGGCGGCGAAGGCCAACCCGGGGAAGCTGCGCAACGGCAATGACCAGCCGGGCGGGTCCTCGCATGTGGCGGCGTCCCTGATGGAGCGCGCCATCGGCGTGAGGATCAACAAGATCGCCTATGCCGGATTCGCACCGACCGTGCAGGCGCTGCTCTCGGGCGAGATCGATTCGGCAACCGTGCCGGCGCCGGACATCTCGCAGCACCACAAGTCGGGGGCGGCACGCAGCCTCGCGATCGCCGGCACCCAGCGCCACTTCCTGCTCCCGGACGTGCCGACGTTCCGCGAGCAGGGCATCGACTTCCTCGCCGGCACCTGGCGCTACATCGCAGCGCCCCGGGGAACGCCGCCCGACCGGCTCGCGGCGCTCGAGGCGCGGTTGCTCGAGACGATGCGCGACAAGGGATTCATCGAGAAGGCGCGCGCGGCAGGCTTCATCGTCGAGCCGATGAACCGCGCCGATACCGCCCGCCGGCTGGCGGCCGAGGACGCCGCGATGTACCCGGTGTTCCTCGAGGCCGGGCTGGTGCGCGCCCGGCAGAAGTAGCCGCCCGCCCGGCGCGCCGGTACGCGGCCGTTCGACGATGCCCCGCTGGGTCAACCAGGACACCCTCGCCGGCGCGCTGTTCCTGGCGATCGGCGTGGGCGGCCTGGTCGCCGGCCGCTCGCTGAACGTCGGCACCGCCGATGCGATGGGCGAAGGCTACGTGCCGCTCGCCGCCTGCTGGCTGATGGTCGGCCTCGGCCTGCTGGTCGCCGCCGGCGGGCTGCGTGCGTCGGCGCCGGCGGTCGAGCCCGGCCGGCTGCGGCCGCTGCTGGCCGTCACCGCCGCCGTGCTGGCCTTTGCATTCGCGCTCGAGCCGCTGGGTGTCGTGCTCGCCATCTTCGCGTCCGCGCTGTGCGCGGCGCGCGCCGTGCCCGGCGTGCCGATGCGTTCGGTGCTGTTGCCGGCCGTCGTGCTGTCGCTGGCCGTGCTGGCGATCTTCGTCTGGGGGCTGGGCCTGCCGCTGCATGCGCTGCCTCGCCTGTCCGGCTGAGCAGCCGATGACCGCCCGCTCCGGCGCGCCTGGACGCCGCCGATGATGGAACTGTTCGCGGCGCTGCTGGGCAACCTCGCGCAGGGCTTCGGCGTGGCGATGACCCCGGTGAACCTGGGGCTGTGCCTGGTCGGCTGCCTGCTCGGCACGCTCGTCGGGGTGCTGCCCGGCATCGGACCGACCGCGACGGTCGCGATGCTGATGCCGATCACCTTCCATCTCGAGCCGACCGGCGCGCTGATCATGCTGGCCGGCGTGTTCTACGGTTCGCAGTACGGGGGGTCGACGACCGCGATCCTGGTCAACCTGCCCGGGGAATCGTCCTCCGTGGTCACCTGCCTCGACGGCCACGCGATGGCTCGCAATGGCCGCGCCGGCGCTGCACTTGCGATCGCCGCGCTCGCCTCGCTGTTCGCGGGCACGGTCACCACGCTGGCGATCGCGGTCGGTGGCCCGGCGATCGCCAGCGTCGCGCTGCTGTTCCAGTCGCCCGACTATGTGGCGGTGATGGTGCTCGGGCTGGTGGCGGCCATCGTGCTCGCGCAGGGGTCGCTGGTGAAGGCGATGGCGATGATCGTGCTGGGCGTGTTCCTCGGGCTGGTCGGCACCGACGTCACCACCGGCGAACAGCGCTACACCTTCGGCATCGCCGACCTGTACGACGGCATCGGCTTCGTGCCGATCGCGATGGGGCTGTTCGGCCTTTCCGAGATCATGCTCAACCTCGAGCGCCGGGCCGAGGAAGGCGGACTCGCCCGCCTGCGCGACCGGCTGTGGCCGTCGCGCGACGATTTCCGCCGCGCGACGCCGGCGACGGTGCGCGGCACCCTGCTCGGCATCGTGCTGGGCATCCTGCCCGGCGGCGGTTCCACCATCCCGTCGTTTGCCGCCTACAGCCTCGAGAAGAAGCTGGCGCGCGATCCCTCGCGCTTCGGACAGGGCGCGGTGGAGGGTGTCGCCGCGCCGGAGGCCGCGAACAATGCCGGTGCACAGGCCGGCTTCATCCCGATGCTTGCGCTGGGCATCCCGCCGAACGCGATCATGGCGCTGCTGGTCGGTGCGCTGATGATCCACGGCATCCAGCCCGGGCCGCAGATCATCGCCAAGCAGCCGGAACTGTTCTGGGGCCTGGTGGTCAGCATGTGGATCGGCAACCTGATGCTGGTCGTGCTCAACCTGCCGCTGATCGGCGTCTGGGTGCGCCTGATCCAGATGCCCTACCGCTTCCTGTTCCCCGCGATCATCGTGTTCTGCTGCATCGGCGTGTACAGCCTGCGCAACAGCATGATGGAGGTGGTGTTCATGGCGGTGGCGGGCGTGGCCGGCTACGTGCTGCGCAAGCTCGGCTGCGAGCCCGCGCCATTGCTGCTCGGGCTCATCCTCGGTCCCCTGCTGGAGGAGAATTTCCGCCGGTCGCTTGCGGTCTCGGGCGGCGACTTCATGATCTTCCTGCAACGGCCGATCAGTGCGACCCTGCTCGCCTGCGCGGTGCTCCTGCTCGCGTTCGTGCTGTCGCCGTCGGTCCGCCGGCAGCGCGAACACCTGCGCGAATAGACGGGACGGGCAGGCCGGGCTTCGTTCCAGCGACCATGACGAACGGCGCCAGGTCTGGGGTAAGCTTGCACCGCATCGGCGGTCGGCGGCGTGCCGCCCGCCCATGATGCCGCCGGACCGTGCCGAACGAGCATGGGCGGTACACCTGCTGGAGGAGTCCATGTCCATCCGTACCCTGCCTGCCCGCGTGACGGCCTGCACCGTCCTCCTGTGCGCCGCGATGCTGGCGCTTCCTGCGTCGCCCGCCAGCGCGGCCGAGGTGCCGCGCACCTTCCCGCTGAAGCCGATCCGGATGATGATGCCCAATGCGCCGGGCAGCGGAACCGACACGCTGGGACGCATCGTCGCCCAGGGGCTCGGCGAGGAACTGGGCCAGCAGGTCGTCATCGACAACCGGCCCGGTGCAGGCGGCACGCTCGGGATGGAGATCGGGCGCAATGCGAATCCCGACGGCTACACGGTGATCTTCGCCTCGCCCCCGGCGCTGACCGTGGCGCCGTTCGTGCAGAAGCGCCAGCCGTTCGACCCGCTGAACGACTTCGCGTTCATCACCACGATCGGCGTCACGCCGAACGTGCTGATCGTGACACCGGCGCTCGGCCTGGCCAGCGTCGCCGAACTGGTCGAGATGGCGCGCATGAAGAAGGGCGCGATGAACATGGCTTCGGCCGGGCCGGGGTCGCAGAGCCACCTCGCCGGTGCATTGCTGCTCAGCCTGGGCAAGTTCGATTCGCTGCATGTCCCGTTCAAGGGTGGCGCAGCCGTACCGTCGGTGATGAGCGGCGAGTCGCAGTGGTCCATCAACCCGGCCCCGTCCTCGCTCGGGCTGATCAAGGGCGGCAAGGTGAGGGCGCTGGGCCATACGCTGCCCAGGCGCACCTCGCTGCTGCCGGACATGCCGGCGATCGCGGAGACGGTGCCCGGCTACAGCTACAGCGCGTGGAATGGCGTGATCGCGCCGAAGAAGACGCCGGCGCCGATCCTGGACCGGCTGCGCGGCGGGCTGGTGGCGACCATGGCGCGTCCTGAAGTCCGTACCCAGATGGCCTTGCAGGCCACCGAAATCATGCTCACCACGCCCGAAGAGTTCCGCCGGCTGGTGCAGGAAACCATCAGCCACAATGTGAAGCTGGTGAAGGCACTGAACCTGAGCGCGGATTGACGGACCGATGAACGTTCGAGACGCTGCCACCGCCACCTCCACTGCCGCCGTGCTCGCCGCGCTCGCGGGTGCGCCCCTCGTGCCGATCGCGCCTGCGCTCGCCGCGGCACCGCCAGTGCCGGCCCGCGCGGCATGGCCCTTGAAGCCGGTGCGGCTCATCGTGCCGCAGAGTGCGGGGGGGTCCACCGACCTGGTCGCGCGTCCGCTCGCCACGCACCTTTCGTCGGCCCTCGGCCAGAACGTGCTGGTCGACAACCGGCCCGGGGCTGGCAGCGTGATCGGCACCGAGATCGTCGCCCGGGCGGCACCCGACGGCCACACCCTGCTGGCGGTCGCGGCCTCGTTCACGGCGACGCCCGCGCTGCATGCGAAGCTGCCGTTCGACAGCCAGCGCGATTTCGCCCCGATCACCGTGCTGTCGGCCTTCCCGAACCTGCTGGTGGTCCACCCGTCGCTGCCGGTGAAGACGGTGCAGGAGTTGCTGGCCCTCGCCCGCGCGAAGCCGGGCGTGCTCAACTACGGCACCAGCGGGGCGGCTACCGGCACCCACATGTCGATGGAGCTGTTCATGCACCTGACCGGCACGCGCCTCGTGCACGTGCCCTACAAGGGGGGCGCTCCGTCGGTGCAGGCGCTGATGACCAACGAGGTCCAGGTCAACATGGCCACGATCTCCACGTCGCTGCCGCAGGTGCGCGCCGGCCGCCTGAGGGCGCTGGCGACCACCGGCGCGCGCCGGGCCGCCGTGTTGCCGGAACTGCCGACCGTCGCCGAGTCAGGCGTACCGGGTTTCGAGTATTCTTCATGGACGGGGCTGCTGGCGCCCGCGAAGACGCCGCGCCCGGTGATCGAACGGGTGCATGCGGAAGCCGTCAAGGCGGTGAACAATCCGGAAATGAAGGCATTGCTGGCCACCGAGGGGGCCGAGCCGGTAGGCAGCACGCCGGCCCAGTTTGCCGCCCAGATCAACGCCGAGATCGCGCGCTGGACACAGGTCGTGAAGGCGGCCGGCATCCGCGCCGACTGAGCCTGCAGTGGCGAACGCGGCCCGATGACCGAAACCGCGAGGTCTGCAGCGCCGGGTGGGCCTGCGTCGCGCGTCCGGGCTCAAGATTGCACGCGCCGTGCCGAAACCAGATTGACGGGTCCACGCCTCGACCCCGCATCGCCCAGCCTCCGGAATCCTCGATGACCGCAACCATACCGCGGCCAGTACGCACCTTGCGGTCCTGCATGGCCGTCCTCAGAAGCGCAATGGCCTGCCTGATGGCCGTCCCAGCCTTCTGGGCCGCCAGCGCGCTCGCGGCCGGGTTGCCATCGGCGCCGATGGTGATCGCAGTGCTCGAAAACACGTTCGCCGCGCCCGTCTATGTCGCGGCCGCGAACGGTTACTTTGCCGCGGAGGGCCTGAACGTGCGCCTGGACCGCTGCAAGGTCGGACGCACCTGCATGGAAAAGCTGCTGTCCGGGCAGGCGCGGTTCGCGACCTCCGCGGATACGCCGCTGATGTTCAGCAGCCTGAAGAACCCGGGTTTCTCGGTCCTCGCCACCCTGACGACCTCGAGCATGGAGAACCGGATCGTGGTGCGTACCGACCGCGGGATCCGCGCCGTGCCCGACATCAAGGGCAAGCGCATCGGCGCGATCAAGGGGACCAGCAGCCATTACTTCATGCGCAGCGTCCTGACCTACAACGGATTCGGCCCGGCAGACGCGGAGGTGTCGTGGCTCGACCCTGACGACCTCAACGGTCCGATCGTGCGCGGGGAGGTCGATGCGGTTTCCGTGTTCGGCACCCAGGTGCACGACGTGCTGCGCGACCTCGGCGGTCGGGGCGTGGCGCTGCCCCCCATGCGCTATTTCAGCGTGATCTTCAACCTGGTCAGCGCACCCCGACGGGCGGGATCGAGCGAGGAAGACGACGTGAAGCTGCTGCGTGCGCTGCGCCGCGCGGAGGACTACCTCCGCAAGAATCCCGAGCAGTCGATCAGGCTGGTGTCCGAGGCATTGAAGGTCGATCGTGCGGCCATCGCCGCGACCTGGGGCCACTACGAGTTCCGGCTGCACCTGGGGCAGTCGCTGATACACGTGCTGGAGAGCCAGTTCCGATGGGCCACGCGCGAGCAACTGGTTCCGGCAGGCACGGCGATGCCCGACTTCCTCGACCTCCTGCGTCCCGGCCCCCTGCGGCAGCTGGACCCGCGCTCGGTGAGGCTGGTCCAGTGAGCGCCTGTCCCTCGCGGCGCCGGCTGCTCGCCGCCGGCACGACGCTGGCGCTCCTGCCGGGTGGCGCAGCCGCGCAGGCCACGTCCGGTGCCGGCCGAAGCCCGCTCACGCTGGCGGTCACCGACAGCCCCCATGCGCTGCCCGTGCTGCTTGCTGACAAGATGGGTTTCTTCGCGGCGGAAGGGCTCCCGCTGCGGGTGCTGCATTTCCCGGTCGGACGGATCGGACTCGAGCGGCTGCTGGCGGGCGAGGTGCAGTTCGCGACGGTTGCCGATGCGCCGATCATGTTCGCGAGCCTCAAGCGCAACGACTTCTCCATCATCGCGACGGTCACCCGCTCCATCGGTGACAACAGCATGGTCGTGCGCAACGACCGTGGCATCCAGAAGCCCGGCGACCTGCGCGGCAAGCGGATCGGCACGCCGCGTGCGTCCGGCGGGCATTTCTTCGTCGACACCTACCTGCTCTACTACGGGCTCACGACCGCCGACATCACGCTGGTCCTGATGGAGCCGACCCGTGTCGTCGATGCCCTGGTGCGCGGCGAGGTCGATGCCGCCGGACTGTTCGGGACCTTCGCCTCCGACGCGCTGCGCCAGCTCGGGCCGAACGGCCGGATAGCGCCAGGCCCCGGATTCTTCGCGGTGAACTTCAACCTGGTCAGCGCGTCGGCCTCGGCTGGCGTCAGCGATGCCGATGCGGCGAGGCTCCTGCGCGCCGTGGAGCGCGCGAACGAATTCATCCGGCGCAACCCGGCCGAGGCCCGGCAGGTGGCGGCCGGCATCCTGAAGATCGACGTGAAGGAGGTGGAGCGTACCTGGGATGCCTTCGAGTACCGCCTGCACCTGTCGCAGCCGCTCGTGTCCCAGCTCGAGGCGCAGGTGCGCTGGGCGCTGCGCGAGAAGCTGGTGCCGCCCGGGACGCGGGCGCCGGAGTACCTCGACATGGTGCGGGTGGAGCCGCTGCGCCAGGTGGATCCGCGTGCGGTGCGCCTGGTCAGGTAATCGCTGATGCGCATCCGCCACCTGATCCTGCTGGGCCTTGCGCTCGCCCTGGCCGTGGTCTCCGTGCGCATGGTCGTGTACGAAGTGCGCCTGGGACAGGACGAGCAGCTCGACCGGTTCCAGCTGGAGCTGGGCCGCATCTCCCGCGACGCCGCAAGCCTGCTGGTGCTCACCCAGGACTACCTGCTCAATGCAACCCCGCGCGCAAGCCGGCAATGGCGAGCCGTCCATGGAGAGGTGACCGGGACCCTGCTGCGGCTCAGTGGCCAGCTGGACACCCTGAACGAGGACATCGCCGTCATGCTGCGCGTGACCGAAAGCCTGCCCGACCTGTTCGCGGCGATCGAGGCGGCTTCCGCAGACGCTGACCGGCCGCGCATGCAGCCGCGGCTCGAGATGCTGTCGAACAACGTGATCGCCGAGACACGCCGGATCAGCGATGCGGCCTTCGACCTGGAAGAGCGGTTGAGCGACATCCGCCGTGGGCGCGAGATCGTCCAGCGCCGGATAACGCTGGCCAACCAGGCCACGTTCGTCGCGCTGATCGGCATGTTCTGCTTCGTCGTGCTGCGCCGGGTGCTCAGGCCGCTGGTCCGCCTGCAACGCACGGCGGCCGCCGTGGAATCCGGCGACCTGAGCGCACGCACCGGCTACCAGTCGGACGACGAGTTCGGTGAGCTGTCCCGGGCGTTCGACACGATGATCCAGACGCTGCAGGAGCGTGATACCGCCCAGCAGGCCACGAATGCGCGGCTGACCACGAGCGAAGCATCGCTTGCCGCCGCGCGCTACGACCTGCAGCGGATCCTGGACGCCACGCCCTCGGTGATCGGCTACTGGGACCGGCAGTTGACCTGCCGGTTCGCCAACAGGGCCTTCGAGGAGTGGTTCGGCTTTCCGCTGGAGACGATGCAGGGCATGCACATGCATGAACTGCTCGGGCCCGCGCTGTACGCGGAAAGCCTGCCGTGGGCGGAGGCGGCGCTGCGCGGCGAGGAACAGACGTTCGAGCGCTCCTTCCCGCGCGCCGACGGCAACGGCGAACGCCATGCGCTGGCGCGTTACCTGCCGGACGTGCAGGGCGGTGAAGTGGTCGGCTTCTATACCCTGGTGTTCGATGTCACCGACCTGAAGGAAGCGCAGGCGCAACTGCAGGCGCTGAACGCCGCGCTGGAAGCGCGCACCCGGCAGGCCGAGCAGGCCAGCGAGGCAAAGAGCCAGTTCCTCGCCAACATGAGCCACGAGATCCGCACCCCCATCCACGCGGTGATCGGGCTGGCCTACCTGCTCGACAGGACCGGGCTCGATCCGGCCCAGGCCGACCTGCTCGGCAAGATCCGCCTGTCCAGCAATTCCCTGCTCGCCGTGATCAACGACGTGCTCGACCTGTCGAAGATCGAAGCCGGGGAGCTCGAGATCGAACGCCAGTCCTTCAGGTTGCGCACGCTGATCGACGAGGTCGCCGCGATCGCCCGCGTGCAGGCCGATGCGAAGGGGATCGCGCTCGACGTGGAAGTGGCGGCCGACCTGCCGGTGGTGCTGGAAGGCGACCCGCTGCGGCTCAACCAGGTGCTGAGCAACCTGCTCACGAACGGGATCAAGTTCACCGAGCAGGGCAGGGTGCGCCTCGTCGTGCGCGCGGTGCATCCCGTGGCCGAGGCGTCCCCGGCCATCGTGCGCTTCGAGGTGCACGACACCGGCATCGGCATCGCGCCGGAGAAGCAGGGGCTGATCTTCGCGCCGTTCTCGCAGGCCGATGCATCGACCACGCGGCGTTTCGGCGGCACCGGCCTCGGCCTGTCGATCGTCCGCCGGCTGGTGCGGCTGATGGACGGCACGATCGGCGTGCACAGCACGCCGGGCATGGGCAGCGTGTTCCATGTCGAGCTGCCGCTGGCACTGTCCGACGAATCGCGCCTGCCGGTGCCGGCGGATGCGCCCCCCAGCGGTTCGCGCGGGCTCGAGGCGCTGCGCATCCTGGTGGTGGACGACAGCGAGATGAACCTCGAGGTCGCGAAGCGACTGTTCGAGATCGAGGGTGCGCACGTGGACGTGGCGCGCAACGGCCAGGAGGCGCTCGACGTGCTGAGTGCGCTGCCGGCCGCCTATGACGTCGTGCTGATGGACGTGCAGATGCCGGTGCTCGACGGACACGAGGCGACCCGGCGCATCCGCGGGCAACTCGGCCTCGCTGCGCTGCCGATCATCGCCCTGACCGCCGGTGCCCTGACCAGCGAACGCCAGCGCGCGGCCGCGGCCGGGATGGACGGCTTCATCAGCAAGCCGTTCGAGGCCGCGGCTGCGGTGGCCTGCATCCGCAGCCACCTGCGCCATCCCCCCCCGGTCCCGGCGCATGCGGACGCCCGGCAGGCCGGCGTGGGCGCGTCGGGCACGCCGCCCGGGGTCGTCGTGCCCTGGCCCGAGGTCGAAGGCATCGACAGTGATGACGCCCGGCGCAGGATGGGCAACGATGCCGAACTGTTCCGACGGATGCTGGTGCGCTGGGTGCGCGATCCGGTCGATGCGTCGATCCCGGCCGGCGTGCTGGATGCTGCAGCCTTCGCCGACTGTGCGATGCGCATGCACCGGCTCAAGGGCTCGGCTGGCACCCTCGGCGCGAACGGGATCCATGCGCTCGCGTCGGAGGCCGAGGCCGCGTGCCGGAGCCAGGACCTGCCGCTGGTCCTCGATCGCATGGCGAGGGTGGCCGAGGCGATCGATCGCCTGAAGGTGGCCGCCGCGCCGCTGGTCCGTGCGGCGTCAGAGGCCGAGGCTTCCATCGCCCGCGCGCCGGAGGGCCGTGGCGACGAGGTTGCCGACGTCCAGCGCGAGGCGGTGTACCGGCTGATCGGCCTGCTGCGCCAGCAGGACATGGCGGCGCTCGGCGGCTTCGAGGCGCTGTCGGGTGCCCTGAGACGGCGGATGGAACCCGCCGAGCACCATCGCCTGTCCGAGGACATCGCCAACCTCGAGTTCCAGCGCGCGGCCCAGGCGCTGGACGACCGGTTCCGGCAGGGGGCTGCACCGCCCATACCCGCGCAGCACGAGGGCCGGCCGAACTTGGTATAAAAGGGGGTCAACCAGGGAGGTCGTGCATGGACAGGGCAGTCAGGAAGAATGGCAGCAAGGCGGCGCCGCAAAAGAAGAAGCCTGCTTCCCGTGCCTCGGCGGCTCCGGCGGCGAAGGCGGCGAAGACCGCGAGCGGCCGTCGCTCCCGGCCCGGCGAACCGCCGCGCACCTATCCCGACCTGCACGACCACATCGCCGCGCTCGACGCCGCCGGCCTGCTGGTGACGGTGGACCGTCCGATCAACAAGGACACCGAGATGCACCCGCTGGTGCGCTGGCAGTTCCGCGGCGGCATCGAAGAGAAGGACCGCAAGGCGTTCCTGTTCAACAACGTCGTCGACACCAAGGGCCGCAAGTACGACATCCCGGTGGTCGTGGGTGCGCTGGCCGCCAACCGCGAGATCTACCGCATCGGCATCGGCTGCGAACTCGACCAGATCGACGCCACGTGGAACAAGGCGGCGGCCAACCCGATCCCGCCGCGCATCGTCAAGGACGCGCCGTGCCACGAGATCGTGATCATGGGCGACGACCTCGACAAGCCGGGCATGGGGCTGGACGCGATCCCGGTGCCGATCTCGACCCCGGGCTGGGACAACGCGCCCTACACCACGCTGTCGCAGTACATCACGAAGGACCCCGAGACCGGCGTGCAGAACATGGGCAACTACCGCGGCCAGGTGAAGGGCCAGCGGCGGC
>LNFM01009010.1_pt1 | contig 14745 bp, 11 predicted proteins | sample 596031 | NCBI WGS metagenome assembly LNFM01 (sample SAMN04254537, study PRJNA301005) | activated carbon metagenome | isolation source: dual media filters at the Ann Arbor, Michigan drinking water treatment plant | place: USA: Ann Arbor
TTGAAAAGCGGAACCGTTGCTCTAAACAACAAACCCGGATTAAGAGATCACTTAATTGATAAGCGCAGAAGAATTATTCAGCAACATGGTTCAGATTCAGATTATACCGTCTTAATACAGCCTACAACAGTTACCAGTTACAAAGATCTGGTTGATGTACTGGACGAAATGACCATCAACGATATTAAAAAATATGTGCTCATGAAAGATAAACCGGCCAAACAATAAACTGTTGCGCTGCAACTGTATAAATTTGCAGCATGCTGGGAAAACTCACAGGCTGGGACGATACCATTGTTGCTTTGGCAACTCCACACGGAATTGGTGCAATAGGCATCATCAGACTCAGTGGCAGTAAAGCCATTGAAATCGTTAATCAACTTTTTCCGGCAAAAGATTTAAACAAACAAAACTCTCATACCATACATGTAGGGTTTCTGAAAGAGGACGGAAAGACGCTTGATGAAGTAGTTGTTTCCTTATATAAAAATCCAAGAAGTTATACCGGCGAAGATGTTGTTGAAATCAGTTGTCATGGTTCACCATATATTCAGGAGCAGGTGATGAATGCAATTGTTGCAAAAGGTGCAAGACTGGCAAAGCCGGGAGAATTTACACAGCGTGCTTTCTTAAAAGGCAAGCTTGATTTAACCCAAGCCGAAGCGGTTGCAGATTTAATTGCCAGCAATACAGAAGCAAGCCGTAATACGGCTTTACATAATATACGTGGCGGATTTTCAACCGTATTGCAGGAGTTGAGAGAACAGTTGATTCAGTTTTCTGCATTGATTGAGCTGGAGCTTGACTTCAGTGAAGAAGATGTAGAGTTTGCAGACCGTACAAAATTTTACAAGCTTATTCATGAGTCACAAAAAATAACAGACGATTTGTTGCAATCGTTTCAACTGGGGAATGTGATTAAGAATGGTGTTAATGTTGCGATTGTTGGTAAGCCCAACGCAGGGAAATCAACTTTACTGAATACGCTGCTCAATGAAAACCGTGCTATTGTAAGTGAAATTGCAGGTACAACAAGAGATACCATTGAAGAAGTGATTAATATTGACGGAATCTTATTCCGCCTGATTGATACGGCCGGCATCAGAGAAAGTACCGATGTAATTGAATTGATTGGAGTGGAACGTAGTCTGGAAAAAATGAGCACAGCGGATGTTGTACTTTATTTATTTGATGTAAAGGAAGAATCGCTTCCACTGCTTCAGGCTGCATTAGCATTGGTGAAAGAGCAAAACAGCAGGTATCTTTTAATTGGTAATAAGGTTGATCAGCTTGGAGAAGAAGTTGCACGGCAAAAATTTACAGGCGAAGATGTACTGTTCATTTCTGCTAAAGAACATCTGCATATCAATTTACTGAAGCAGCGGCTGGTTGATAAAGTGATTGCAGGTCAGGTCAACACAGAAAATACCATTGTTACCAATGCCCGACATTACGAAGCACTAAAAGAAGTGGCATCATCATTGGCAGATATCAGCAAGGGACTTGATGAAAGAATTTCAGGTGATCTGCTGTCGCTTGATATACGCCGCTGTTTACATTATCTGGGAGAAATAACCGGAGAGATCACTAATGAAGACAGACTGGATTATATTTTCAGTAAGTTTTGTATCGGAAAGTAATTATATTTCCTTTGTTTTCTAAATGCTTGTTTTTCATAGGTTTTAACTGATTTTCCCTTCTTTTATTTGTTGCCAAACTACTCTTTTTTACTTATATTTGTTGCCTAATTGTTGCCCTGATTTGTTGCTCATGTTTCCGAGCAACAAAAATTCAGTAAGTGGTGAAATGATGCTACACACAGCTACACCTTGCAACAGTTAGCCACAAAGAGCAACAAAATGAGTAGTACGATTAAAGTAGAAAAAACCTGTCAGCACTGCGGCAAAAAATTCATTGCACAGAAGACAACAACTAAATGTTGTTCCCATCGTTGTGCAAGTGCAGCCTACAAACAGAGGGCAAGAAATGCAAAGGTTGAAGCTGTAATTCAGAAAGAGAATGAGCAGAAACCATTCAACCCCATTGTTACCCAAAAGGAGTTCCTGAGTGTAAAGGAAACTTGCCAGTTAATCGGAGCCAGCAGATGGACCATTTATAGGTTGATTGATGCAGGGAGTTTAAAGGCTTCCAAGTTGGGCAGTCGTACTATCATTCCAAGAACAGAAATTAATAATCTTTTTAAATAACTGAAAGAATGAAAGTAACACTTCGCCAACGGCTCAAAGGTGATAAAATCACTTTATACCTTGACTACTACCATCAAGGCAAACGCAACTATGAACATTTACAGCTTACACTTTATCCCGGCCCGGAGAAAGGTAAACTGACAAAGGAACAGAAGGAAGAAAACCGTAAGAACTTAGCACTTGCAGAAGCCATCCGCAGCAAAAGACATTTGGAGTTGCAGAATGGCATTTATGGTTTCCAAGACCAGGGCAAGATGAAAGGCAGTTTCCTTCGCTACTTTGAATACCTCATGGAAGAGAGGAAAGACAGTCAGGGCAACTATGGCAATTGGGATAGTGTGCTAAAACACATGAAGAAGTATTGCAAGCATGATGTAACATTTACCCAAGTGGATAAAGCATGGTTAGAAGGTTTCAAAGAATACTTGATGAAGCAAGCCCGTACCCCAGCCAATCAGCCACTTTCCCAAAATTCGCAAAGCTCTTATTTCAATAAAGTAAGGGCAGCATTAAAACAGGCTTTAAAAGATGAAATCATACAGCGTAACCCATGCGATACTATTGAAGGAATAAAAGCAGGTGAACCGGAAAGAGAATTTTTGACACAAGAAGAATTACAGGCAATGGCTAAAGCTGAATGCGATATACCACAAATGAAAACAGCTTTCTTGTTCAGTGCCTTAACTGGTTTGCGTTGGAGTGATATTCAAAAACTCACATGGATGGAGCTGCAATACTCTGATGAAATCGGGCATTACATCCGCTACACCCAAAAGAAAACAAAAGGCTCTGAAACATTACCCATTTCTGAACAGGCTTTCGGTTTGTTAGGTGAAAGAGGCGAACCAAAAGAAAGAGTTTTTATAGGGTTGAAATATTCAGCCTGGCACAACCTGCGGTTGCAGCAGTGGGCAATGAGAGCAGGGATAAGCAAGACAATCACCTTTCACTGTGCAAGGCACACCTACGCAACATTACAACTAACTTTAGGTAGTGATATTTACACAGTATCAAAAATGTTAGGGCATAAGCATTTAAAGACAACAGAGATTTATGCAAAGGTGATTGACCATAAAAAGAAAGAAGCTGCAAACCGCATCAAAATAGATTTATAGTAATGGAGGTAAAAATATTAGACAGTATAATGCACGGTACTTTAAAGCCGTGGAAACTTGACACCACCAATACAAGGCGGTTTGTTGAATTGGTGAAAGCTGCAAAAGCAGCTTCACCAGTAACCAATGCAGATTTGCATAAGCATATCACAGCATTACTTACAGACTTTCCCACCCTTCAAAAACTTCTGCCTGTTGCTGCTAATACTAAAGACCCCTTGCAGCCTTTGCAATACAAAACAGATTTACCGAGTTACAAAGACCCGGTGACGAATTTTTATTACTTCGTAATAACAGCAGAAACACTTCGTGTTTACAATGCTGTGTTGCTGCAAGCAGCAACCCTTTCAGATTTAGTTGACATACAGTATCAGGTTGGCAAAATCCTTAACGACATAAAAGTCTTAGCCAAACAAACCGCAGCCGAATTACAGGAACAGGGCTTTACTACAACACCCACTGAAAGCAGCAATCATATTCACTTTGCTTTGCATTACCTTAAACATTCATTGATACTGCTTTATTTCAGCATCCAGAAAGCATTTGAAACCCAGCTTCAGCAAACCGTTTCACTGGATGATTTTTACTTATTGGATTTGGAATTACCTATTTCCGCAGTTCAACAAATAGAGTATATCGGAAAGCCTGATGCAGATGTAGAAGGCAATACAGAGGACAACGGTAATCAAAATACTGTTTGCTTTGGCTTCAAAGATGATGTTGCAAAACTTACTACGGTTGTAAATCAATTGTGCTATCAGATAGACCTACTCAATGAAGATGTTACCAGTGCAGACGAACTTATAAAAGCCTTTACAGCAAAAAGTATTTTACCCGGAGCAGTTAAAATTCAATTAGGGTGCGAAACAAAGCATTTCCGTTATTGCATAGACAAGTTTATGCCTTACTTCAATAGCCTCACATTGGCAAACATTGAGAAATCAAAAATCTTCTATTCTAAGAAGGATACATTGATAAAAGCAAACAACCTTTCGGCAAGTAGTTCAAAGAATAAAATTGAGCCAAAGGAGAGTGCAAACATTGACAAGATTTTCAAACAACTGCAATAAAAAACATTAAGATTATTCAGTAATCTGAGTAAGGGGTTAACCCCTTAACCTTTGCCCCTCAAGCATTTAGGAGGTTTGTGCCATCAATATAAAAATTTAAAAAAGATGGCACACGAAGAATTAATCTTAGACAAGCTCACCGAAATCGCTAACAAGCTGGATGAGCAAAACCTGTTACAAAAAACAGTCCTGAACTTTAATGAGGCTTGCAAATATTTAGATGTAAGTCCATCGCATTTGTACAAGCTCACAAGTACAAAGCACATTCCCCATTTCTGTCCGCAGGGTAAAAAACTCTACTTCAAACGGGAGGAGTTGGATAACTGGTTACAACGTAACCGCCAATCAGCAGCCGATGAAATTGACCAGTTGGCAACTGACTATGTAATCCGCAACAAACGCAGCAAGTAGATTTTTTTAATTAATTGAAAGAACAGAACAATGGCATCATGTACGATATTTAAAAACTTCACCGTGCCGGTGGAAAAGAAATCATTGCTGCTTATCGGTAATGATATTGCGTCCGGCAAATACAAAGCAGAGGTAGAAGAAATCAGGGCTTTACTGGAGCAAGGCAAAACGGAAGAAGCTGCCAACAAAAAAAAGCAACTGTTGGCATTCACTCCATCCGCAGTATTCACTGAGAAAAGGCAAATGCAGTTTATTGAAATGTACAGCGGTTTTGTGCATTTAGATTTTGATAAGCTGACACCTGAACAACTCAATACAGCCTTTAAAGTCATTTCCGAAATCCCTTATACCTTCTTATGCTTTATCAGCCCAAGCGGTAACGGTTTAAAAGTGTTTGTTGAAATAGATACAGACATTGAACAGCACGACATTGCTTATTTACAAGTGCAGAAGTATTACGAAGAAGCGACAGGTTTGAAGGCAGACCCAAGCTGCAAGGACATTACCCGGCTTTGCTTTGTGAGTTATCACCCTGGACTGTACAAGAATATTTACAATGAGAAATTCAAAGTACAAGTACAGGAAATTATCAGCAAGCAAGAGGTTAAGCAAAAGCAGCAACCCACAGCACCAGTGATGCAGGATTTACCTGATACAAATCTGAACGCTGCATTCCTTTTCAATCAACAAATTCAATTCACAAATCAAAAAGCATCATACACAGATGGAAACAGAAACAATTTTATTTATCTGCTTGCTTCTAATTGCAACAGAGCTGGTATATCGCAGTCCGATACTGAACTTTTATGTTCACAGCATTTTGACCTACCTGAAAGAGAAATTCTTGAAGCGGTAAAAAGTGCCTACACCCACCATGCAGGAGAATTTGCAAAGTTTGCAAAGTCTGCAAAGTTGCAACCTGCAAAACCCAATACACAGGCGGAAGATGAAGACCCTTTAGAGGACTATTTAAAGACCACTCCAACAATTCCTGATGAAGTCTATGAGGCTTTGCCCAATATCCTTAAAGAAGGCTCAATTGCCTTTTCCGACAAGCGGAAAAGAGATGTGTTCTTCACTGGTGCAATTGCAATCATTAGCGGTTGCCTTCCAAAAGTAACAGGCATCTATTTTCAGGAAAGAGTGCATCCGCATCTATACACTTTTATCATTGCCCCTGCTGCAAGCGGAAAGGGCGTTTTAAAGAACGCAAAACGATTGGCTGACAAATACCATCAACAGGTATTAGGTGCAAGCAGAGAAGCCCAGAAAAAGCATGATGCTGAAATGGTGGATTACAAGGAACTCCAACGCAACAGAAAGAAAGGAGAACCTGCACCCGAAAAACCGAATGAACCACCTTTCAAAATCGTTTTCATTCCTGCCGACAGTTCACATTCCAGGATGATTGAACACCTGCAAAATAACGATGGGCAAGGCATCATTTGCGAAACTGAAGCTGATACCATGAGTGGAGCAAAAAAGCAAGATTGGGGCGACTATTCGCCAGCCCTGCGGGCTGCCTTCCACCACGAGAAAATTACCCTGACCCGTAAAACCAATAATGAGTACATTGAAATCAACGAGCCACGTTTAGCCGTTGCCTTGTCAGGCACTCCGGCACAAGCTCCCAAGCTGATTGCATCAGCAGAAGACGGCTTATTCAGCCGCTTCCTGTTCTATGCTTTCAAAAATGAAATTGTTTGGCAAGACCCTTCACCACAGAGCCACACCATTGTTTTCAATGACCATTTTGAGGCACTTTCTCAATCTGTGTTAGACATGATTGGCTTTTTGGAACAGTCGCCAACAGTGGTACAATTACAGCCCGAACAATGGCAGGTTTTAAACACTACCTTTTCAGGCATCCTTTCGGAAGTGACCATTTTTACCAGTGAGGAGGCTTCAGGCATTGTGTACCGTTTAGGCTTAATCATGTTCAGGCTTTGCATGATATTTTCAGCACTCCGCAAGTTTGAGAACGGAGAAGTTACCGACACAGTTTTTTGCACCGATGAAGATTTTAATACAGCCCTTGCCGTTGCACAAACTTACTTGCAACACAGCCTTCTCATGTTTAACAACCTGCCAAAGCAGAACGAAGTAATGAGTTTCCAATCAGGCGACAGCAAACGCAAATTCTTTGAAGCCCTGCCCTCAGCGTTCACCCGGAAACAGGCAACAGAGTTAGGCTCACAATTCAAACTTTCAGCCCGTTCAGTTGATGAAATCCTGAAAACGGCTACCGGAGTTTCCCTCACCAAGTTAAAGGCGGGTCTGTACCGCAAATCCTAACCCCCTCAACTTTCAGGTGCAGGGGTGCAGGTGTGCCTTGCACACTTTGCAGACTTTGCAAGTTTTGCAGTTCAGGGTAAAGTTATCGCCTTACTATCCAAACACATTAGTCAGACTAAATCCAGACTTTTTGCTTTTTACCGCCCAACTGCCTGTTAATAATCTGTGCTTTAGATTCTAACATTTTTAGCAAAAACTTCTATATTTGTCAAAATTTGGCAAGTCAATTAATTAACAATGGGAAATCAATTTGGTGAAAAAATAAGGCAACTTCGTGAAGCCAACCATTTGTTGCAACGGCAGGTTGCAAGCGAATTGGAGATAGACACACCCATGCTTAGTAAACTGGAAAGGGGCGACCGAAAAGCAAAAAAGACACAAGTTCTTCACTTAGCTAAATTATTCAGAGCTGACAAACAGGAACTACTCACATTATGGTTAGCAGACCAGGTCGTAGATATTGTTCAAAACGAGGATGTGGCATTAGGTGCAATGCAAGTAGCGGAAGAAGAAATTAAAGTTGCAAAAAACAAAAAGAAAAATACTGATGGCAAAAAGTAAAGAAACTACCGAACCAAGAGATGGCTATATAATTGACTTTATATCTGGTCAGGAAATAAAAGCATCTCCTGAAGAAGTTGAAGCAACTCAGGTATTCTCAAAAAGATTAATTGATGAATACGAGTTTAAAAAAGAGGACGTCCAGACACGACCTCAGTTTCATGTTCGTAAATCCCCATCAGACGAAGCAAAAAAAACATACCCGGTTGACATTGCAGTTTTCAAAAGTAAAAGCCGAGCAGAAAGCGATTTAATAGGTTTAGTAGAGTGTAAAAAGAAAACAAGGAAAGACGGTATAGAACAACTTAAACTGTACATGGATATGTGCAGTAGTGTTGTTTGGGGCGTTTGGTTTAATGGTGAGGAACAAGTCAACCTACAGAAAATAAAAAAAGACGGTGATATAATCTACCGTGAAATTCCTAATATTCCAAAGAAGGGTCAAAGGGTTGAAGATATTGGAAAGTATAAAAGAAAGGAACTGAAACCTGCTAAAGATTTAAAAAGCCATTTCAAGGTAATAAACAACTACTTGTATGGCAACATGAAAAAAGATGATACCTCTACAAGAAACAGGGCGAAACAAATTATTAACCTTCTCTTCTGTAAAATATATGATGAGCAATATACCGGAATGAATGAAGATGTCACATTCCGTGCAGGAGTAAACGAGGATAAGAAAGTTGTTGCTGATAGAATAAAAGAACTATTTGGCGAAGTTAAGAGGAGATTCAATGATGTTTTTGAAAACGAAGATGCCATTACATTAGACCCAGATTCAATTGTTTTTGCTGTTGGACAAATTCAGGAATTATGTATTACCGAATCTGAAAGGGATGTTATAGGTGATGCATTTGAAGTGTTTGTAGGTAAAGCCTTAAAGGATGAGGATGGGCAATTTTTCACTCCCCGAAATGTAATTAAAATGGTGGTGGATATAGTTGACCCTGATGAAAAGTCTATGATAATTGACCCGGCATGTGGAACAGGTGGTTTTCTTATTGAATCATTGAGACATGTTTGGGCAAAAATTGATGAACGAGCAAAAAAACTTGGCTGGTCTAAAAAAAGAATAGAGGATGAAAAACAGTACGTGGCAACAACATATTTCAGAGGAATTGATAAAGATTCTTTTGTTGCTAAAGTTACAAAAGCATACATGGCAATTATTGGCGATGGTCGTGGAGGTGTTTTTTGTGAGAACAGTTTGGAGGCAGTGAAAGAATGGAGCCATAAATGCCAGGACAAAATTGATGTAGGCAAGTTTGATGTAGTCTTAACTAACCCACCTTTTGGCTCCAAAATTCCTATTAAAGAAGAAAAAGTATTAAAGCAATTTGAGTTGGGTCACAAATGGAAATTTGATAAAAAGACAAAAAAATGGGAGCAACAAAGTGAGTTAAATAATAAAGGTAAAAAGGCTGGTGTTGAACCTCAGATTTTATTTATAGAAAGATGCCTTCAATTCTTGAAGGTCGGTGGCAAGCTTGGAATTGTTTTACCTGACGGTATTTACGGTAATGACAAGTTAGGGTACATTAGGGAATACCTGAAAAAGAATACGAAAATATTAGCAGTAATTGACGTTCCTTCCGAGACTTTCCAGCCTAACACTTCTGCAAAAACATCTATTTTGATTGCAGAAAAAATTAAGGAAAATGATAAGGTTTATGACCACTTCATTTTCATGGCAATCTGTGAAACATGTGGACATGACAGACGAGGTAATCCAACTACAGAGGATGATGTTTCATTGGTTAAAGACAAGTATTTTGAATTTGTAAAAAACCCGAGAAAGTTCGTTCTATGATAAAATCATTTGCTATCAATAATGACGATTTGGAATCTAACATTTTTCCAAACTATTACCTGTTCAAGCAGAAAATAAAAAGTTTTTCGCTTAGAAAGGATATTACCTCTTTTAGCTTGGGTGATAAAGAGGTTTTGGAGGTTTTAACTGATGGAGAACATGCTGGGCAAAAATTTGTTCCAAGCGGTGCTTTGTTTATTAAAAATTCAAGTGTAAAGAGATATGGTGTTAATGAGTTTGATGGTTTTTATATAACACATGAAAAAAACAATATACTCAAAAGGTCAAAACTGGTAAAAGATGATGTCCTTTTTACAACCATAGGATATTACTTGGGCGTTGCAGCAGTGGTAAATACAAATGTGGAGAATGCCAACATCAATCAGAATGTAGTTAGAATGAGAGTAAACAAAAAATTTACCTCACCGCAATATCTTGCTTGTTTCTTGAACTCAAAATTGGTTCGTTTCCAAATTGAAAACCTATTTACAGGAACATATCCTATTCTTACTTACCCAAAGATAAAATCATTAAAGATTTTCGTTAAAGACAAGAGAGTTGAAAAATCAATAACTGATAAAATAATACTTGCTGACGAAAAAAATGTTCAAGCTCTAAAATTAATAAACGAAGCACAAGCATTATTTCTCAAATCATTAGATGTTGACTTTGCTAAAATAAAAAAACAGATGTTCTATGCAGTGTCAAATAGCCAATTCACTTTGGATGATATGATGACACCAGCTTTTTATTATCCTCTCTACACTAACACAACTAAAGAAATTGCAAAGAACAATAAATGCGAATTACTTGGCACATTAGCTGACTTTAAAAATGGGGATGAAGTAGGGTCAACCAATTACAAAACTTACTTACATAGAAAAGAAACCGATATACCTTTTATTAGAACATCAGATATTATCAACTATGATTTTGACCAATATCCTGATTTCTTTATTGACCAGTCTATTTATAAGGAAATAAATCAAGGTATCAAAGCGGAGGAAATCCTCTTTTCAAAGGATGGTAAAATAGGAATTACCGCTATGACAACTGAGTTTGATAAGTGTATTTTGGGTAGTGGCATATTGAGGATTATTCCTAAAACAGATAAGATTAATCCTTACTACTTGTTTATTGCTTTGTCAACAAATGAAGTCGGTATTTATCAGGCTCTGCAAAGAACAGTTGTTGCCTCTACAATACCACATTTGAGAGAAGACAGAATTGGTGATTTCAGCATTCCTATTTTGAAGAACCAAACAAAGATTATTGAACTTACAAAAGCTGCCTTTCAATTGAGAGATGAAAGAAAAAAATTAATCACAGAATCAAGGTTATTAATTGAAAATAGCTTGGATGTTTAAAAACAACTTAGTACATGCAGCAAGAATTACTCTTAAACATCATTCCATTTGACCCACCTAAAGGGAAACAGAAATTTGCTTTTTACAAGCAGAAACAGGCTGACTATTACCCGGTGTTCAAGGATGATTTGCAAGGGCTTCTTGATGATAAACTTTCTGCATTAGAACTGTTAGAGTTAAACAAGCTGTACACAGATTTTCAACCAGCCAAAGAGGGTGCAATAGAACTTGAAATTGACTTATCTGTTTCTTACAGGTTTGCCAATCATTATTACCGTTTTCTTATACGGGATTATTTCATGGGCATTGCTGACATTATTCATCAGAATTTCACCAGCGAAACAGAAGTATGGTTTCACGACAAGGATAAAAGCAATGCAAAATACAATGTGTACAACCAGTTTACTGTAAAGGTGCAACATGCAAGGGTTACAGATAAACCCGAAATAGTTTTGTCTTATGATGGCACAACAAAAGTTTTTGCAAAGCCCGTTTCAGAGATTTACAACTTCAACACCAATCTATACAATTGGATAGTTTGCAATGGCATCTTATACAAATGGAAATTCAGACCGCAGGAAGTAATCAATATGCCTGACAAGTGCTATCCTGTATTGAGTAATGACATCAAACCACATTTAGAAATTGCCCACGATGTACCAAACTTAACAAACCGCTACCCGAGATACCTCAATGTATTGCAAGACTTTTACACCAAGTATTTTGATAATGATACTTTCCGCAACTTAATTCCAATCAGTTCAAACGGTTTTTATAAGCCAATTGCAGAGCAGTATCGGGTCATTAGTTCTACATCAAATGATTTGCTTTATTCAGGTGGTAGAACAGGGAAAGAACCCAAGAAAGATTTTAAGTCAAAAGGTCCTTACCAGTTGCCACAAAAGCCAAGCAACTTCAAATTCTTTTTCATTTATCAGCAGTCAGACAAAGCAGGTGCAGTTACCGAGTTATATAAATATCTGAACAGTGGTTGGAAAGATGATAGATTTCCATTCCCTAAGATGCAGGACTATATCAAAGTTCCTTTTGAGTTAGACATTTCAAAGAACGTTGAATTTGATACAGTACAAAATGCAGTTGCAGCGGTAAAAAATGCTGTGAAAAATGCAGAATGGCTTCCCGATACTCAATACATGGCGTTGTTTGTTAATCCGGTTTCCAAATTAGAGAAGGACGAAGCAAGGAAAAACATCTACTATAAAATCAAAGAAATACTATTGTATGAAGGTGTGCTGTCACAGGTAATCAAAAGCGAACACCTATACAAAAACGGAAAACCAAATTCTTACTTCAATACATTTCTGCCACATATTGAAATTGCAATGCTGGCAAAGTTGGGCGGTGTGCCGTGGAGATTAAACAGACCCACCAATAATGAATTGATTGTTGGTGTTGGTGCATTCTATTCAGTAACAAGAAAAACAAGGTTTGTAGGCTCTGCATTTTGCTTTAATAACGAAGGAATGTTCAAAGGCTTTGACTGTTTCAAAGGCAACGATACAGTAAGTCTGGCAGGTTCAATCCGTGAAGCAGTTGCAAAGTTCATAGCAGTTAACTACACAGCTTCAAGGCTCATTATTCATTTCTACAAAGACATTGGTAAAAAAGAGTTACAACCAATCCTGAGAACCTTGCATACTTTGGGCTTAAACATCCCTGTAATAGTTGTTACCATCAACAAAACAGAAAGCAAAGAGCTATTGGGGTTTGACTTGAAAGATGGAAATAACCTGATGCCTTACAGTGGTACAATTGTAAAAGTTGGTAAACCAGAATACTTGTTGTTCAATAATACCCGTTACGATGCAACGGCAAAACCAGCACAGAAGGAATATCACTTTCCGGTGAAGATTGCTTTGTCATCAACTGTTGAAGGCATGTTAGATGATATGAATTTAGTTGAACAACTCATTGACCAGGTTTATCAGTTCAGCCGTATGTATTGGAAAAGCACCAATCAGCAGAGTTTGCCAGTTACAATCAAATACCCTGAAATGGTTGCAGAGATTTACCCCCATTTCCAACACGACAAACTGCCGGACTTTGGGAGGGAGAGTCTTTGGTTTTTATAAAAAGTAAAATATGCGATATACAGGAACAAACAACCAGGTGCTTTTTATTGGGTCTATTGTACCCGAAAGGGCCTATATGTTTAAAGAGGAACTTAAAACAGGCCTTAGCGTAATCTGGAATACAACCGGTAAAGCCGATTTTGTTATAGATAATCAAAAAATAAGCCTGGGCAAAAATTGTATTTTATTTCTTACGGAGTTTCACAAGGTAAAGGAATACAGTTTTGATGAATTAAATATTATACAATTTAACCGGGACTTTTATTGTATTGAACAAAATGATAGCGACCTGGGCTGTAAAGGACTGTTATTTTTCGGTGCCTCATCCATCCCCAAAATTATTATCCCCCAAAAAAGCATTCAGCATTTTTCCATGCTCTGGCAAATAATGATGATGGAAATGGAAGAGAACGATGATTATAAGCAGGAAATGCTCGGCGCTTTACTTAAAAGGTTCCTTATACTATGTGCAAGGGTTTACCGGCAAAAAAACTTCAATATCATTCAGGATGACGCAGGTATTGGCATTGTCCGGGAGTATAATTATCTGGTAGAGCAACATTATAAAAAATATACTAAAGTCTCTGATTATGCAAGACTGCTGTTCAAATCGCCAAAAACAATCTCAAACATTTTTGCAAAATATATTGATAAAACGCCGCTACAGATAATTAATGAAAGAAGGCTCATTGAAGCAAAGCGGATGCTACTTTATACAGACGAACCTGTAAACATTATTGCCGATGAGCTTGGCTTTACAGATATACAGGCATTCAGTAATTTCTTTAAGAAAAGTACCAAGCGCAGCCCTTTAAAATTCAGGTCAAAACGTAAATGACCAATCGGCCTCATTTTGGCTTTACTCAAAACCTCATATTATGCTGCCTGTTGCAATGCAGGAATAATTTACAAATAGGAATGACCTTTACATAATCATCTTTTTAGGAGCAGCAAGTACCTTTGTGTACAAAAAGGATATAAAATGCTCAACTGGAACGATGTACTTAATTTTAGCTCAAAAGCTAACCCAATACCCGATAAAAGGGTAGAAAAAACAGAAGATGAGTGGAAAGCCCTGTTAACTCCCGGTCAATTCCGTATTACCCGTAAACATGGAACGGAGCCCAGCTTTTCCGGTGAATACTGTGAAAGCCATTCTCCCGGAAAGTATTATTGTGTGTGCTGTGACACCCTGCTGTTTGACAGCGGTGAAAAATTTGATTCCGGAACAGGTTGGCCAAGTTTTACCCAGCCTGCAAAAGATAATGCCATCAAATACATCAAGGATAAATCATGGGGCATGACACGTATAGAAGTACAATGTAATATATGTGATTCCCATCTTGGGCATGTGTTTCCAGATGGCCCTGCACCCAGTGGCCTGCGGTATTGTATTAACTCACTCTCTTTAAATAAAGAAGTTACCGGTAAGGAATAATTTACAAATAGTAGTGTGCTATGAAATACCCGTTGAACACTACTGTAAACGAACTTTACACTATAAAAAAAATTGAATAGTTGAAAACGGAGTTTGCAACTTTTGGTAAAGGGTGTTACAGTGAGGTTAAAGAATACTTTATTCAAATTCCAGGTGTTATTAAAGTAATAACTGGTTTTGCTGGCGGTATTTGGATTAATCCGGATTATGATGATGTCTGTAGTGGAAGGTCCGGGCATGCAGAGGTGGTAAATGTAGAGTTTGACCCCGAGGTTATAGCTTATGCAACGTTGGTAGATATATTTTTAAAAGAGTATGGCACAACAGATAGCAGCAATAACTGGAATCCAAAATCACCAACCCGGTCAATTATTTTAT
>LNFM01010656.1_pt1 | contig 14744 bp, 14 predicted proteins | sample 596031 | NCBI WGS metagenome assembly LNFM01 (sample SAMN04254537, study PRJNA301005) | activated carbon metagenome | isolation source: dual media filters at the Ann Arbor, Michigan drinking water treatment plant | place: USA: Ann Arbor
GGACGATCGGGTCGTCGAGGTCGACCCGTCCGCGCTCGAGCAACTGGAAGATCGCCGTGCTGGTCATGGTCTTGGCGACCGAGGCGATGTGAAACAACGTCTGCGCCGTGGCGGGCTGGCCGGTGGCGAGGCTTTGCACGCCGTAGCCGGCACTGAACAGCACCGCGCCGTCTCGCACCACACCGATCGACAGGCCCGGCAAACGCCACCTCGCCACATAGGCGCGCACATAGGCATCGATATCCGCTTGGATTGTCATACTGGTGTCAGCCTCGATGAACGGGTTCCTGGGAAAGACCGTGCCGCCGTCAGTTCGTGGTTTGCGGTCCCGCGTCGGCGCGTTCCGTCGGTGGAGAACAGCTCGTGCGCACCAGCGCGCACGTGTGGCGCGCGATCATCTGCTCTTCATCAGTCGGGATCGACAGCGCCTCGATACGCGATGTCGCGCTGCTGATCACCGGGCCACCTGCCGCATTGGCAGCCTCATCGCAGTCGACGCCGAGCCAAGCCGCATCCCGCAGCACGCGCGCGCGGATCTGCGGCGAGTTGGCGCCGATGCCGGCGGTGAAGACGATCGCATCGACGCCGCCCAGAATCGCAGCAAGAGCGCCGATCTCGCGCCGGATGCGGTAGCAGAATAGATCGACGGCGAGCCGGGCGCGCGGCGCATCGGAGGCCAACAGCGTGCGCATGTCGCTCGACAGTCCGGAGACGCCAAGCAGGCCGGACTCGCTATACAGCAGCCGCTGCACTGATCTCACGTCCATGCCGTGCTGATCCAGCAGGTGCAGTACCAGGCCGGGGTCGAGCGAGCCGCTGCGCGTGCCCATCAGCAAACCATCGACCGCGGTGAAGCCCATCGTGGTGGCCACACTACAACCGGAGCGCAGCGCGCAGATGCTGGCGCCATTACCCAGGTGCAGGACCAGCGTACTTCCGGCGGCCGCGCGCGCCGAGTACCGCGGCAGCACACTCGAGATGTACTCGTAGGACAGGCCGTGAAAACCGTAGCGCCGCAGTCCCTGCGCGAACATCGGTTGCGGCAGGCCGAACATCTGCTCGAGATCGGCATTGGTGCGATGAAACGCCGTGTCGAAGCAGGCGACCTGCGGCAGGTCGGGCCCAGGTTGTGCGGCTGGTGCAGCGGTGCCAGCGGAATGAACCGCGCCAACTGGGCGGCGACTGCTGCATCCACCCGCACCGGATGCCCGAACTGCAGGCCGCCGTGCACGACGCGGTGGCCGACCCCGATCAGCCGCACCGCACCGAGTTGCTGCGCCAGGAAGTCCATTACAAAAGCGAGCGCCTCGCCATGGGCCAGTTGCTGCCCGCGCGGCCACGCGCAGTGCGCCAACCGATCGCCATCAGCGCCGGTGACGGTGAACAGCGGGGCGCTGGACAGTTCCTCGATCTGGCCATCGAGCAGCAGGCGCAGCGGGTCGTGGTTCGCCGCGAACACCGAAAACTTGATGCTCGACGAACCAGCGTTGATGACGAGAATGGCGTCGCTCATCGGCGTGGTCAGCCAGTTGGATCGGCGGTCAGGCGGTCACGCTGGTGCGTCGCGCGTGCGCCACCAGCACCATCACCGCGGCGGACGCGAGCCGCGTACGCACATTGTCGGCGCGGCTGGTGAGGATGATCGGCACGCGCGTACCAAGCACGATGCCGGCACTGTCCGCGCCCGCCAGGTACTGCAACTGCTTGGCGACCATGTTGCCGGACACCAGGTCGGGCACCAGCAGGATGTCGGCCTGCCCGGCCACCGCCGATTCGATCTTCTTCGCGCGCGCCGCCTCCACGCTGATCGCGTTGTCGAACGCGAGCGGCCCATCGAGCAGACCGCCGGTGATCTGGCCGCGCTCGGCCATCTTGCACAGCGCGGCGGCGTCGAGGGTGGACGGAATATCCGCGGTCACCGTTTCGATGGCCGACAAGATCGCCACCTTCGGCAGTTCGATGCCGAGAATGCGCGCCAGATCGATGGCGTTCTGCGCGATGTCGAGCTTGTCCTTCAGCGTCGGCTGGATGTTGATCGCCGCGTCGGTGACCAGCAAAGGCCGCGGGTAGGCCGGCACGTCGAGCACGAACACGTGGCTGATGCGGCGCGCGGTCCGCAGCCCGGTCGCCGATGGCACCACCGCGGCCATCAATTCGTCGGTGTGCAGGCTGCCCTTCATCAGCGCGTCCACCGCGCCCGCACGCGCCAGTTCGACCGCACGGAACGCCGCCGCGTGGCTGTGCTCGGTACTCACGATTTCGCAACCGGTGAGATCGGCGCCTTCGGCCTGTGCCACCGCGCGGATGCGCGCCTCGGGTCCGACCAGCACCGGAATGATCAGCCCGCGGCGCGCCGCCTCCAGCGGGCCAAGCAGCGAATCGCGATCGCACGGATGCACGATGGCGCAGCGCACCGGCGGCAGCTTCTCGCAGCGGCGCAGCAGCTTGGCGAACGCATCATTGCGGCGCAGGATCATCTCCGGCGTGGCAATCGACGAGTAGCGGATGCGCGAGGTCGGCACCTGCACCAGCGACTGGCCGCTGACCAGCACCTCGTCGCCACGCCTGACCTCGCAGTCGAACAGCGCGCGATGGCCGACCAGGCGCTCGCGCACCGTCACCTCGACGGTCAGCTCATCACCGGGAGCGATGACGCCGTCGAACTTCAACTGCTGCTCGAGCACGGTGGTGCCGGGACCCGGCAGGCGCCGGCACAGCAGACCCGAGACGATCGCCTCGGCGCCAGCGGCCTTCGCGGTGATCACGGCTCGCTCGCCATTGACGCTGGCGTCGAGGTGGAAGGTATCGATGTCGCCGCTGACCAGTGCCAGGGCTTCCACCTCGGTGGCGCTGACGACGCGCGTGACACGCGCGCTGGCGCCGACTTTCAGTTCGTCATAGGTGGTGTTCTCGACGCTGTGCATGCGGCGCGTTTCCATGATGGTGGCTGCTAGTCGAAGCGGACGCCGTGCTGCTGGGCAGTCAGGCGTGGATCGGTTGACTTCACCCGCACCGGGTCGCCGCGTAGCAGTTCGTCGCAGCGTTCCAGAGTCTCCGCCTCCAGTCGCTGCATCGCCTCGCGGGTGAAGAAGGTCAGATGCGGCAGCAAGATCACGTTGTCCATCCCGAACAGGGGGCTCAGCGGGTGCCCGGTGCGGGTGAGCGGCTCGCGCGAGTAGACATCCAGCCCTGCCCCACCCAGGCGGCCAGCGAGCAATGCGTCCACCAGGGCCACCTCGTCGATGATCGCGCCGCGCGAGACGTTGATGATGAGGGCATCGCGCTTCATGCATGCCAGTTCGGCCGCGCCGATCAGGCCGCGCGTGCCCTCATTGAGCACGCAGTGGATCGACACCGCGTCGCACTGGCGCAGCATCGCGTGCAGGTCCGCCGCCTTCTCCACGCCGTGCGCCTGCATCTGTGCCGCCGTCACGTGCGGATCGAAACCGAGCACGCGCGCACCGAAGCCGGCGCCGGCCATGCGCGCCATGCTGCGGCCGATGCGACCGACGCCCACCAGCCCGACGGTCTTGCCCGCGATGTCCGCACCCAGCCAGGGCGCGCTCGGCCACAACCAGCCGTCGCGCCGCATCGCCAGGTGCATCGGCGCGAGCTTCTTGCTCAACGCCAGCAGCAGCGTGAAGGCGCCTTCGGCCACGGTCTGCTCGGCGTACTCGGGGATGTTGACCACCGGAATGCGGCGCGCGCGCGCGGCGGCGATATCGATCGCATCGATGCCGACGCCGTACTTGACGATGCCCCTGAGACGACGCGCGGCGTCGATCACAGCGGCGGTGATCGGCGTGTAGCACATGAGCAGGAGATCGGCGTCCGCCACGGCGTCGACCAGGGTCGCCTCGCTCACGCCGTCGGGCAGCACGACCAGGTCGATGCCGCGCGCGCGCAGGCCGGCATCGATGTGCGGGCACTCAAGCTCGCCATCGGTGCGGACCGCCTTGAGTGAATCAGGTGACGCGTTCATTCGTGTGTTCCATGGGTGCCCCTGCTCAGCGCTAGGTTTAGCCCGATTATGTCGTCGGCGCCTTTCCGACTCGTTGCGGCCACGCTGTCCACGACAAGCACAGACGGCGCAAATACGGGACTCAAGGCATCTAAAGCTGGCTAGGTACCTTGTCGTATGACTTGGGACATATCCATAGGGAGGCGCCGTGACGATGATCACCGGTCTACATGTTTCGCGGCCCTCCATGTCGTCGCTTCGACCGGCGCCCCGACTGCCCACGTCGCCGGGATCAGATCCTTTCGCAGCCGACACGCTGCGCTTCTACCAGTCGCTCACGAGCGGTCCACCGCTGCCCTTCGTGGTCATCGATGGCGATGGTCGCTGCGTGTACGCGAATCCGCGCTTTGCCTCGCTCGTCAACCGCCCGGTGCCCAGCCTCCTCGGCGTCGCCTGGATCGGTCTGTTGCTCGAAGCTGACGCCCTGTCACTGCACGAAGCACTGCTGTCCGCGCGCCGCGCCGGCCAAGGTTTCGATCGTGCGGTCGAACTGAAGCCGCAGGAGCAGACGCGCCGCTGGCTCCATCTGTATGTCGAGGCCACCACGGGCCAGATCGGCGAGTGCTTGTTCGTGATCGCCGCGATCGACGTGACGCGCGAGCACAGTGCGCGCCTGCGGATGGGCGCCATCATCGAGGCGATCGACGACCCGGTCTTCATGATCTGCGAGGCAGGCCTGATCCGCGGCATGAGTCCCGCCGCCGAGCGCCTCATCTCGATCGAGCGCCACGAAGCCCTTGGCACCGCCGCCCATCTGGTGTTGAACCTGACCGACGAGGATGACGAGCCGGTCGACGTCGGCAGCCTGCTGCCCCACGAGCGCTTCAGCAGCGCCAGCTTCAGCTGCGAATGGCGCGGACGCGGAAAGATCGCGGTGGAACTGCTTTGGCGCCGCTTCGGCTCGGTGGACGCCAGTTCGCCGTGCGGCGTGCTGACGGTGCGCGACATCGAGGTCAAGAGTCGGGCGATCCGCCAGGTGACCTGGGAGGCTGAGCATGACAGCCTCACCGGCTTGATGAACCGCCGCGTGTTCGACCGCGAACTGCGCCGTGCCCACGGCAGCTTCGTGGCCGAAGGCCGCAACACCACGCTGATCGTGCTCGACCTCGATGGCTTCAAGCAGGTCAATGACCAGGGCGGGCATCGCGCCGGCGACGAGATGCTGCGCTTGGTGGCCTCGGTGCTGCTCCACGCCGTGCGCTCGTCCGACCTGGTGGCGCGCATCGGCGGTGACGAGTTCGCGATCCTGATGCACGGCTGCTCGGAGGAGCGCGCCGCCCAGGTGGCGGAGACGATCCGTCAGGGCGTGTTGGCGTTGACCGTCGCTGCCAGCGACGGCGCCGCACTGCGGATCGGTGTCAGCCAGGGCATCAGCTCGTTTGCCGCGTCGGACGACTTTCCTGACTGCCCGCTCAAGCGCGCCGACGCCGCCAGTTACCAGGTCAAGCGCGACGGCAAAAACGGCGTTCGCGTCGCCGCCAAGCAATTGCGCGAACAACTCGCCGCCGACGCACGCGGATCGTTGCAGCAAGATCCGCAGGCCTACTGCGCCGGCTGCGCCGGCTTCGACGAGTTCGGCGGCCGCTGCCAGACCGCCTGGATCGACGGCGTTGCCGACCGCCCCTGCGAGACCGCGGCCGAGCGGGCAATCGTTGCCGCCGCAACCACGCAGGTCCTCGTGCGCCAGGCCCAGCCCACCGCCGACGTGTCGCGGCGCTAGCCGGCCCGCGTCGGCCCGGCGCGTGCCTGTGGCACCGCAGCTGCGCCCGCCTGCCGGTTGATGCCACGGTCGAACAGCCGATCGAACGGGAACAACGCGCCGAGCGCACCGCCTACCGACGACAGGTTGTCGAGCGAACGGATCGCCTCCAGCGCGAACTCCTGCATCACGATCCCCTCGCTGATCTCTTCCTTGCCGGTCTCCTTCACGCGGGACAGCGCATGCATCACGTACAGCCCGGCCAGCGCCGATAGCGCGAACAGGAATTCCCAGTGAGCAAACTGCAACACCGTGAGTTCGCGCGTCTGCGACGGCGAGGCGAACCGCAGCACCGCCGTCAGCTCGCTGGTCTCGAAGCTGTGGGCGAGCACGCCCGCCGCGAGCGGTGACAGGCCGCCGGCGACTGAAGACACCAGACCGATCGCTGCCAGGTATGAGGTGCCCTGCCCTTGCGGCGCCAGCTTCAGACCCAGATTCCCCATCGCCAGTCCGATGCCGCCACTGGCAACGCCCATCACCCCATGGATCAGCACCAGCAAGCTCAGCTGCAGGACCGGCTCCTGCACCGCGTCGCCGAACACGAGGGCGAAGGTGCAGGCGAAGTACCCCGGCAGGGCCACCGCCAGAATCGCCTTGTTCGACAGCCGGTCGGACAGTCGGCCCCATAGATAGATCGTCAGCGCATTGGCGATCTGGCTTGTCACCCACAGGCCGGTGACCGTGGTGAGCGGGTAGCCCTGCTGGCGGATCAAGTAGACGGCGAAGAACGGTGCCGCCAGGTTGGAGGCGATGTTCCAGGCGGCCACGAAGATCAGCAGCTTGCGGAAGCCTGCATCCTGAAACGGCATCAGCAGCAGCGAGCGCAGCCTGCGCTGCTGCACCGTCGGCGGCATCTGCGGTTCCGGCGCCCGCGCCAGGTAGTACGAGCTCACGAATCCTGCCAGTCCAGCCAGCATGAAGGCCACCGCATAGGCGTGCAGGGGATTGGCCACAGGCAGATGCTCGATCAACGCACCGGCGGCCAGGGTGCCTGCGCACGACACGGTGGTGCCCCAGAGCAGGCGGCGCGAGAAGAAGCGACCCAGATCGTCGCGCGGGATCAACTGGTGCAGCCACGAGTTGACCGCACAGGCACCGGTGCTGTGCAGGACCGAGATGAGGATCTGCGCGCCGATGAGAAGCGTCAGCCCGACAGCGGGATCCGGCACGAACGCGAGCACCGCCAGCAGCAGGATCAGCACGCGCGCGCCCGTAATCACGAGGACGCCGAGCTTGCGGCGCTGACGCATGCGATCGACGAGCAGCGTCGCTGGCAGCTGGCTGGCCTGCGCAGCGAACGGGATCGCCGCCAGCAGCCCGATCTGCATCGGATTGGCGCCGAGCGTCAATGCGAACGCGACCAGGATCACGCCACTGTAGAACGCCCCAGTGAGGCTGGCCCACGCGGCATCCATCACCAGCGCGTGCTCGCCGGCGGCGAGGTCGGCGGGCGTGACGACGGGATCGGGTCGCAGGCGCATCTGGCTCAACGGGGCCGCCTTCGCGGGCCGCGACTCGTGCAAGCGCGATGCCCTGCGCACCCGACACGGATCGCGCACGACCGGTGCACCGTGCGTACCGGATCGAGGCCGGCGCGCCAATTGCCGCGCTGCGCCGACTCAATCGACTTGCTTCAGATGAACCTGCTCCATGGCGTGCCGCCGTCGCGCTTCCTGCGCGACCTGAAGTCGTCCATCGCCGACGACAACGTCTTCAATGGCGGCGCTGCCTTGGCGTTCTTTCTGACGCTGTCGATCTTCCCCGCGATGATCTCCCTGATGGCAGTGCTGCCGTATCTGCCGGTACAGCGCATCGACCAGGCGATCATGGATCTGCTGCGGCAGGCGCTGCCCAGCGACGCCGCCGCCCTGTTCGCCAACGTGGTCACCGAGGTCACCCGTGAGCGCCGCGGGGGACTGCTGTCCTTCGGCCTGCTCGCTGCGCTGTGGGCTGCTTCCAGCGGTATGTACGCGATCATGCAGCAGCTCAACATCACCTATCACGTCAAGGAAGCGCGCTCGTTCCTGCGCGCACGCGCGGTAGCGCTGGGCTTGACGCTGCTGTTCGGCCTGCTGGTGGTCGGTGCGCTGTCGCTGATCGTCACCGGCGGCATGATCCAGGACTGGATCGGCAACCGCTTCGGCACCAGCGAGGCGCTGCTGGTCGGCTTCAGCGTGTTCCGCTGGGTGATGATCGTGCTGGCCCTGCTGCTCGCGTTTGCGCTCATCTACTACCTCGCGCCCAACGTCAAACAGCGGTTCGTGTTCATCACGCCGGGCAGCGTGCTCGCCACCGCATTGCTGGTGATCGCCTCTCTCGGCTTCTCGCTGTACGCCTCGCGCTTCGGCAACTACGACGCCACCTATGGCAGCATCGGCGCCGTGATCCTGTTGATGCTCTGGCTATACATTGCCGGACTGGTGATCCTGGTCGGTTCGGAAGTCAACGTCCTGATCGAGCATTACGACCCGGCGGGCAAGGTCAAGGGCGAACGGGTCGAAGGCGAGGCGACGGCGGACAACGTGCATCCGCTCAATCGCTCGGCCGATGGCGTGCTTCCCAACGGGCGTGCGCGTCCGTCAATGGCCACCGAGCGCCGTTCGCGCTGAAGGTGGCGACACGCGCCATCGAGCTCAGTGCGCGATGGGCACCTGGGTGCGCAGCACGCATTCGAATCGTTGTTTCGCTGCGGCATAGTCCCAGCGCTCCACGTCGCAGCGGCGGGCCGCCGTACGCAGCAGATTGACCGAGTTCGGCACCCCGCGCCGCACGCGACGCGACACCGCCGTGCCGGCCTGCACGCACCACACGGCCCGCGCGCAAGCCTGCGGCTCAGTCGGCGTCTGGCCGACATACGGCAAATGGATGTGCCCGCCCAGCACCACGTCCGCCCCGGCGACCGCCCAGCGCCGCAGTGCCAGCGCGCTGCCGCGCAGCAGGTTGTTGCTCTCGTGGTCATGGGGCACCAGGACCGGCTGATGCACCACCACCAAGCGCACCTGCGCCGGCCGAGCCCGGTGCAGCCGGTCCGCGACGGCGGCCACCTGCCGTTGCGAGACCTCGCCGTGCTTGTGGCGCCAGCGCCGTGTGGTGTTCAACCCGAGGACCAGCAGGTCGTCCGTCTCGTAGGTCGGCTCCAGCTCATGACCGAACGCGGCCCGGTAGTTGCGGTACGGGGCCAGCAGCCGCGACGGCAGGTCGAACAGCGGCACGTCGTGGTTGCCGGGCACGGCCAGCAGCGCCGGCGCCGCCAGCGCGTCGACGAAGCGGCGCGCCGCCGCGAATTGCTGCCGTCGCGCCCGCTGTGTGATGTCTCCCGACAGGACCACCAGATCCGGCGACTGTGCGTGTGCCAGCGCGATCAGCGCCTCGACCACCGCCGGCACTTCGGTGCCAAAGTGCGTGTCCGAGACGTGCAGCAGCACCGTCATGCGACCGGCACCGCATGCGCAGCATCCGGGACCAGCAGGTTCAGCGCCAGGTCTGCGCGGGCGAAGCGCAACGGCGGCACCAGGCGCTCGACCTCGCCGTCGATCGCCACCTTGACCGTGCCGCTGCCGAACCGGTAGCGGCTGCGCCATGGCTGCACCGTCAGTCGAGTGAAGGCGAAACTGTCCACCGCGAGAGCAGCGCCTAGCTGGCCGGCGGCGCCGCGCATCAGCAGACCCAGCATGGCCAGCGTGCCGACCGGACGCACGATGACAGCCGCCAGCTGACCGTCGGCAATCGCGTCGGCTTCCCGCAGGCCGAGCCGGCGCAGCTGCAGCGCGTTGTTGCCGACCATCAGCGTCGTGGTGCGCAGCACGCGCTGCGTCTCCTGCAGTTCGACCACCAGTTCGTTCTGGCGATGCTCGCGCAACACGCTGTGCAGTGCCGCCCACAGCGCCGCCGCGCGGCTGCGACCGAAGCGGCGGGTGAACGCCTCGCGCTCCTCGATCAGCTGCGGGTACAGCCCGATGCTGGCGTTGACCAGAAAGATGCGCTCGTTCACCTGGCCCACCGCGACATCCTGCAGGCGCGCGGTGAGCAGCGCCCGCAACGCTTGCGCCAGATCGGTCGGAATGCCGTGCGCACGCGCCACGTAGTTGAACGTGCCTTGCGGGAGGATCCCGAGCGGCAGTCCGGTGGGCAGGACGTGCTGCGCAACCGTGTTGATGGTGCCGTCGCCGCCGGCGGCGATGACCGCCCCGCCTTGCGCGCGCGCCAGCGCCACTGCCTGCGAGGCGACAGCGGGCAGGCGCTGCGGCTCGGTGACCGGCAGCACCTTGAACGGGTGCGCGGCGGCGCCGAGTACGCCGTTGACCGCGGCCATGCGCTCCCGCGCGTCATCGGCGCCTGCACCGGCGTTGAGGATGACGAAGAACGGGACGCGCGACGCCGGGCGGCGTCCGTCAGGGTGCGTCGGCAGCGCGGACATCGCGGCTTCCTCGGAGCGTGCAGATCACGTGTCCGAGGCAATGCCGATGCCGCCTCCGCGCTCGCTGTCGCGGCAGCCGGCGCACGTCAGGTCAGCCCGTGCTCGTCTTGCGGGTACTGGGGCGCGGCGACGGCGCATTGTCGACGTCGTTGGCGATGTCGCCCGCGGTCGACTGCACCTTGCCCTTGACCTGCTGCGCCTTGCCTTTCGCTTCCTGGCTGCGGTCGGCCGTAGCACGGCCGGCCACCTCGCGGACTTTGCCGGCGGCCTCGTTGACGCGGCCTTTCACCTGATGCTTGTTCATGTGCGCCTCCTGAGTCGAACGCAGGTGGCGCGTGGGCAAGCTCTGTTCCCGTCGCGCGGCGCAGGTGCTCAGCTGCGTCGAGTGAGCAGTGCCTGGCCGAACAGCTCGAAGCGCTTGCGCTTGGCTTCCAGGTAGTCGCGATTGAAGGGCGTCGGCGCAATTTCAAGGGCAAGCGTGCTTTCGACCCGCACGCCGCCCTTCTCCAGTTGCAGTACTTTTTCGGGATTGGCGGTGAGCAGGTGCAGGCGCTCGATGCCGAGGGCAAGCAGCATCCCGGCCGCGCTGTGATAGTCGCGCGCGTCAGGCGGAAACCCGAGGGATTCGTTGGCGGCAAAGGTGTCGAGCCCCTGGTCCTGCAGCGCGTAGGCCTCGATCTTGGCGCGCAGGCCGATGCCGCGGCCTTCCTGGTGCAGGTACAGCAACGCGCCGCCGTGATGGGCCAGGTGAGCGAGCGCGGCATCGAGTTGCGGGCCGCAGTCGCAGCGCGCCGAGCCGAACAGGTCGCCGGTCACACAGGCCGAATGCACGCGCACCCAGGGCGCGCCGGTGCCGGTGCGCGGGAAGACGAGGGCGAAGTCGTCTGGGCGATCGAGGCCGTCGAAGGTGACCAAGTCCGGCGTGGCGCCGCCGGCGCGCGCCATCGGCAGCGCGATCGTCTGCCGCACCGTGACGGCGGGACGCCGGTCTGCAACCGGCTCCGCAGCCGCCGGTCTGACTGCATTCATCGAATCCTCAGGCATGTCACATCGGGAAAGCGTGCAAGGCTAGCGCGATTCGGCGACGGCCGCCCGCGGCCAGGTCGCCCACCCGACCCGTCGGCACGCGACGATCCACCTCGTGGGCGCGCAGGGGACTGCGTCTTGACGGCGCCTGACGGCCGCGGTGTCATGCGCAAGCGACCCGAATTGCTGCCAGCACGCTGGTTGCCACCCGTGATTGCCCCATCCGACCGGCCCGCCACTGTCCGATGCCTCCCATGTCACGCGATTCGTTCGTCCACCAGCTCTACCTGTACCTGTGGCCGTTCTGGCTGTTCCGCGATGCCAATCGCGGCAACCTGATCGAGCGTGCCGCCGCCTACCGCCATAACCGGGCGCAGCGCATCTACCTGCCCGGTTACGCCATCAAATGGAGCGTGCTCACCGGCCTGCAAGCGGCGCTGTTGGCCGGGGTGGACCGCCAGGCGCGCAGCGTCGACGATCTGCTGCTGTGGGTGTGCGCCGGCCTGGGAACCAGCGTCAGTGTCAGCGCGGTGGTGATTGCGCTTTGCCTGGCCACCTGGGGCTATCTCACCTGTGTCGACGACTGAGGCGAGCTAGCCGGACGGCGCCTTCGGCACCACCGAGATCGCGCCGTTACGCTCCAACACCGCGAACTTGATCTGGTCGAGCCGCTCCAGCCCGTGGCTGGAGCGCGCCGCGCTCAGGATGTCGGCCACGTCCACGCGCGCCTTGCGCATGCGCTCCTGCAGCAGTTCGCCGTCGGCCATCACCACCAGCGGCGAGCCGTCGACCCAGCGATCGAACCGCGGCCAGCGCTGCTTGAGCAGCGACAGCAGGATGTCGAACCCGACCAGCGTGATGATCAGCAGGAAGGCGTTGGTCATCGACGAGTCGCCATCGACCAGCGCCTCCTGCACGACTTCGCTGATGATCAGCAGCAGGATGAAGTCGAACGTGGTGATCTCCGCCACCGAGCGCTTGCCGGCAGCACGGAACACCACCAGCAGGACCACATAAACCAGAAGGCCGCGCAGCACCGTATCCATTTGCCACTCTCCTAGGGAAAGATGATCTGACGAAACGCCACCGGTGCCGCGCCACCGAGGGCGACGCTGGCGTCGATCCATCCGGCGCGGCGTGGCGTCAGCGTCAGGACCACCGTTGCCGGCGCAGCCCCGGCGGCGACACCGAACGCGTAGGTGATTCCGCGCGGCCCGCTGCGCGCGCGCAGCGGTGGCGGGACGATGGTCTGCACCTGCATCTGCTCGAGGTACGGGCTCGGAAAGGTCAGCTCCACCTCGCCGCCATCAGCTGGCGACGGCCGGATCGTCAGGCGCAGCTGGGTCGATGCGTCGGCGCGTGCCTGGCGGTCGTAGTCGAGTTGCAGGCGCGCGTCGGCGGAGGCAACCCGCGCCTGCGCCAGCCAGCCGCCACCGAAGACGCCAGCCAGCGTCAGCACAATAAGCAGCGCCATCACGCCCCAGGCGAACCGTTGCAGGCCGAAGTGCGAGTCGGCCAGGTCGGCGCCAGCCAGATCGAGTTCGCCAAATTGCTTGTCGGGCATGTCAGCGGCGTGCAGAGCCGGTGTTCCACCGGCGTGGCAAACCGCAAGCCATGTGGGTGACGGCCGACGCGCGCCACCGTCTCAGTAAGATCGCGCGCTTGCCTCGACCAGGATCCCGCCGATGACGCCCTCGCCCGCTCGCGCCCTTGCCACCCCTCTGTCGCCCCACGCGCTGCGCGTGCTGCTGCTGGGCTCGGGCGAACTGGGCAAGGAAGTGATCATTTCGCTGCAACGGCTCGGGGTCGAGGTGATCGCCGCCGACCGTTACGCCAACGCCCCTGGCCACCAGGTGGCCCACCGCGCGCATGTGCTCAACATGGCCGATCCACAGGCGCTACGCGCCCTCGTCGAGCAGGAGCGACCGCACATCATCGTGCCGGAGATCGAGGCCATCGCCACCGAGGAACTGCTGGCGATCGAGCGCGCCGGCCTGGCCCAGGTGATCCCCACCGCGCGCGCCGCCAACCTGACGATGAACCGCGAGGGCATCCGCCGGCTCGCCGCCGAAACGCTCGGGCTGCCGACCTCGCCGTACCGCTTCGCCGATTCGCTGGCGCAGTTGCAGGCGGCAGTTGCCCATACCGGGCTGCCCTGCGTGGTCAAGCCGGTCATGTCCTCGTCGGGCAAAGGTCAGAGCAAGGTCGACCGCATCGAGGACCTGCCGCGCGCCTGGGACGACGCGATGGCCGGCGCCCGCGTCGGCCTGGGGCGCGTGATCGTCGAGGGCTTCATCGACTTCGACTACGAAATTACGCAGCTGACGGTGCGCCACCGCACGGCGGACGGCAGCATCGCCACCGCGTTTTGCGAGCCGATCGGCCATGTCCAGGTCAACGGCGACTATGTCGAGAGCTGGCAGCCGCATCCGATGCGCCCGACTGCGCTGGCCAGATCGCGCGACTACGCGCAACGGGTCACCGCCGACCTGGGCGGGCTCGGGGTGTTCGGCGTCGAACTGTTCGTCAAGGGCGACGACGTCTGGTTCTCCGAGGTCAGCCCGCGGCCGCACGACACCGGGCTCGTGACGCTGGCGAGCCAGTGGCAAAGCGAGTTCGAACTGCATGCGCGCGCGCTCGCCGGCCGCCAGCAGCGTCATCTACGGCGGCGTCGATGCCGGCGCGGTGGTGTTCGACGGCGTGGCCGAGGCGCTGGCGCTGCCCGGCACCGACCTGCGCCTGTTCGGCAAGCCGGAGTCGTTCACCAAGCGCCGCATGGGCGTGACCCTGGCGCACGCCGACGACGTCGACACCGCCCGCCGCCAGGCAAAAGCCGCTTCCAGCTGCATCAAGCCGCGCGCGGCGTAACGCTGCATTAGCGTGGCCGCGCGTGTCCTGTCTGCCTGACCGGTTCGCGTGATGCGCAGCGCGCGCGTTGCTCGGGCGCAAGGCGACAGCGCCTCGCACCTGCCACCTTGGCCGCCGCGACTAGAATGCGCGCCACCAAGCGTCGGATGGCAATGGCTGCCGCCTGCGTGGCGCCGCCCTGTGGAGATAGCCCGCAATGAAAATCCTGCTCGTCGATGACCATTCGCTGATCACGGACGCGCTGCGCGTCCTGTTGCTCGACATCGATCCGAACGCGAATGTCTTCACCGCCGGCGACGCCGATGGCGCCGAGCGCCTGCTCGATCAGCATCCCGATGCCGACCTGATGCTGCTGGACCTCGGCATCCCCGGCGCCTCCGGCACCAGCGTGCTGGAAGCGCTGGTGGCGCGCGCACCCGACCTCAAGATTCTGGTGCTGTCCGGTGTGCAGGATCAGCGCAGCGTGATGCGCGTGCTGCAGCTGGGGGCGGCGGGCTTCGTCCCCAAGTCGATGGCCAGCGACACGCTGGTCTCCGCCATCAAGTTCGTGCTCAGCGGCGGCGTCTACATCCCGGCCGACCTGCTCGACGAGGTCACGCGCGGTGCCGCCATGCTGGGCCTGCCCGAGCGCGGCCGCGACATGCTGGGCCAGC
>LNFM01009012.1_pt1 | contig 14743 bp, 11 predicted proteins | sample 596031 | NCBI WGS metagenome assembly LNFM01 (sample SAMN04254537, study PRJNA301005) | activated carbon metagenome | isolation source: dual media filters at the Ann Arbor, Michigan drinking water treatment plant | place: USA: Ann Arbor
CTCAGGATGCGGCCGAACACCTTGCCCAGGGTGCCCGTGTCGAGCGCATAGGGCGCCAGCAGGCACTGGTCGGCCGTGCTCATCAACCGGTCGGCCAGGCCGCGCGGCGGCGTCGACGCACCGAGGGACGCGGCGGGCGCGGTGCCGGGCGCGGCAGACCCGGCGGACTGGACAGTGGCTTCGGAAGCGGCAGGGCTTGCGGGGGAATGGGCGTTCATCGGATCCAGATGGGGACGTAAATCGGAAGGATAAGGCAGGCCGGCGGATCAGACGCTGCGCAGGGTGCGGTGGGTCAGCGCGGGCAGCATGCTGCGTGCTTCGTGCATGCGGGCCGGGTCAATGTCCGCGATCACGACGCCGGGCCCCTTCGCCTGCCGCGCGAGGATACGCCCCCAAGGGTCGACCACCATCGAATTGCCATGCGTCTCGCGGCCATTCGGATGCACGCCGCCCTGGGCCGGCGCGACCACGTAGGCCAGGTTCTCGATCGCGCGTGCGCGCAGCAGAGGCTCCCAGTGCGCGGCGCCGGTGGTCTCGGTGAAGGCGGACGGGACGAACACCAGGTCGACGTCTCCGAACGCCCGGTACAGTTCAGGGAAGCGCAGGTCGTAGCAGATCGACAGCCCGATGCGCCCGAACGGAGAATCGACGGTGACCACCTGCGAACCATGCACGATGGTCCGTTCCTCGGAGTACTTCTCGCGGCCGTTGTCGAAGCCGAACAGGTGGATCTTGTCGTAGCGGGCGACGCAATCGCCACGGTCGTCGTACACCAGGCTGGCGTTCCAGACCTTGTCCGGATCGTCGCAGGCCAGGGGTACCGAGCCGCCGACCAGCCAGATGCCGTGGCGGCGTGCCGCCTGCGCAAGGAACTCCTGGATCGGCCCGTCGCCGGGGGTCTCGCGCACCGCCACCTTGTCCCGGTCCCGCATCCCGATGATGCCGAAGTACTCGGGCAGGCCGACCAGCCGGGCGCCGCCGCCGGCTGCCTGGGCGATCAGTGCCTCGCAGGCGGAAAGGTTCGCGCCGACGTCCGGGCCGGACACGGTCTGCACGGCGGCGACCTTGAAGGGACCGGCCGGGACCTGGCGTTCCGGCGTGCGGCGGGTTTGCCGCGAGGGCGGGGGCGTTTCGATCTGCAGGGACGGCATGGGAACCCTTCGAGAAGCGTCTATCGGCGCGCGCGGCGTTCAGCGCGCCAGTTCCAGCACCAGCGTGCCCCGCGGCAGCCCTTCCGGCGCGCCGCCCGCGGCAGGCACGAGGCGCACGCGTGCCGGCTCGAGGGCGAGTGCCACCAGCCAGTGGCGCAGTTCCTCCGCGCGCAGCCCGTCATTCTGCCCGCGCCCGTGGCGAATCACCAGCGACGCGCCCGGTGTCCCGAGCAGTGCATCGACCGCGCCACGCACCGCTGGAAGCATGCGGATGACCTCGGCGCTGCGCGGCCGATCCCAGAGTTCATCGCCGATGGTCCACGCCGGAAGCGCCGGGCTGGCCGGCACCGGGGCGGGCCGCGCGGGCGCCTTTCCCTCCGGGCCCGCCGCGTTCGGCGGCTGCGCAGGCACGCCCGCGCCCAGCGCCGTCCCGACCGCCAGCAGCGCCGACACGACGCCGGCCAGCACGGTGGCGGGCAGCAGGCGTGCCCAGCCTGGCGGTGCCCTGCCCGATCGACGCGCGGCCCGACCCATCGCCCCGCTCACCCCGGCGACGGCGCGGACGAGGCCGGCGAATTGCCCGGATCGGGCCTCGGCACCCGGTTCACGGTCGGCTCCGCCCAGGTGCCGGTCACTGCATAGTCGAAGGTGGCAAGCTGCGCGAGCGGATCCTTCAGCACCCTTTGCACCAGGAAACTCGCGATACCGGCCACCGGCCCGCCGATCAGCGCCCCGGCCAGCGCCAGGCTGTCCCCCAGGACCGGCGTCACGCGGACCTGCAGGTTCTGCGTCTCCTTCGCCAGGTTCACCTCCCCCGTCATCAGCACCCTTGCCGAAGGCCCCTGTATCCGGAAACCTTCGAGCCTGCCGGAACCCCCGGCAATGCGCATCGACCCGGATATCTCGTCGAACGAAAAGCCTTCGCTGAAGACGTCGCGGAAATCGAGTGCGATCCGGCGCGGCAGGTTCTGCAGGTTGAACACGCCGAGCAGCCGGCCGACGCCGGGCTCGAGCGTCACGAATTGTCCCTTCGTGATTTCCACGAGCAACGTGCCGCCGAGCGTGGCGACATCGAGCGCCTGCGGGCTGCCCGCCCAGGACAACGGTCCTTCGATGCGGCCGGCACCGCCTCGTACGCCTTCCGGGTAGCCCAGGCGTGCCAGGAGCTTGCCACCGTCGAGGATGTCGAGCCGCACGTTCACCTGGGTACGGGGCTGGGCCATCCAGCTCTGCCACAGGCCGTCCATCTGGAACGTCGCTTCCGGATTGACGATGCGCAACCGCTCGATGCGCCAGTCCCGGCCCTCCGGCCGGGCCACCAGTTGCAGCCGGCCGAGCGGCCTGTCGGCGAGCAGGAAGCTGTCGACCGTCACGTCGAGGGCCGGCAGGTCTGCGTCGTCGACCCTGGCCTGCTGGAGGACGGCCTGTGTCGCCTGGGCCGGCGGCAGGTTGATCCGGCTCAGGCGGGCGACCAGGCGGCCCTTGCCCTGGGAACGCCACGACAACTCGCCCGACGCTTCCTTCGATGCAAGGGTACCGTCCCAGCCGCCGGGCGATGCCACGGTCTTCACCACGACATCGTTGAACTGGCGACCGATCGCCTCGACCTGCCCGATGCGCAGGTCGAGCTCACCCGCCCCGATGCCGCCCTTGCCGGTGCGACCCAGCGCCGCGATCAGCGGCCGCCAGGCGTCGACGTTCGCGTGCTTCAACGTGCCGCTCACCGCGATCACTCGCCGTTCCGGTACCGGTGCCGCGCCACCGCCGACCACGATCGATGCCCGGTCGATCGTCGCCTCGCCGGCCTCCAGCCGGCGCAGCACCTGCGCGGACAGCACGTTGCCCAGGCTGACCGCGATCCGGTCCCGGTCGACGCCGCTCACCTGCTCGATGCGCAACGGCATGGCGTCCGATGCGCCCTTCCCGAACGGAGGTGGCAGGTCGATCGCCATTCCGGCGAGCGAGGATTCCACCACGAGGTCCCCCACCTTGCGCCGGTAGTTGACCGTGGCACGCCAGTCGGTGGACCCGCGCAGCGACAGGCCCAGCGCGTCGGGCAGTTCCCGGCGCAGCGTCTCCGCGGACGCGCGTCCGGACACGCCGACCCGCACCGAACCATCGCGTTGCGAGGCGACGTTGATGGCCGTCGGGCCCCCGAACACCTGCGCCGTGGCCCCGGCGACCCGTATGCCCGACTCGGTGAAGTCGAGCCGTCCGTTCACGGCCTCGAGTACCGGTACGTCGCGGTCGAGCATCAGGCGGTTTCCCAGGAACTGAAAACTGCCGGCAACGGTCGCGTCCACCATGTGCCGCAGCGGCAGCACCAGCTTCAGCGCGAGCCGACCGCGGCCCTGTGCCTCCATCTCGCGGGTCGCCCCATCCAGCAATGCATCGACCGGGCTCTGGCCGATGAAGCGCAGGAAATCGGACGTTGCCGACTCGGCCTCGCCCGAGACCTCGAGCACCTCGTCGTGGTGGACGATGTCGGGCACGATCGCCCGCACCCGCTGCAGCCTGACCCCCGCGATGGTGCCGCTCTTCGGAAGGATCTCCAGGCGCTCGGCGCGGAAGACGAGGTCGCCATCGATGTCACTGATCCGCGGCCAGCCCGGCGCGTAATCAAGTTCGACGCCCTGCGCCTTCACGGTCACCAGGAATTCCGAGCCGCGATGGCGCACAGGCTCGCTGAACGGAAACTCCGCAAGATCGCCCTTCAGGCGCAGGCGCACGTCGGTCGACCGACCGGCCAGCAGCGCACGCGCCAGCCACCTGCGGGTGTCTTCGCCGACCTGCACGGGCATGTAGCCGGCCACTGCCGTCGCCCGTACCCGCGAAAGCGCACCGGTGAGATCGGCGTGGCCGAACTTCGACGCGCGCGGCCGGTACTCGCCCGACAGCGTGCCGGCGAGATCGGCGTTGGCGAATGCCACGCCGTTCAGTTGCAGCGCGAGCTTCGGACCCTGCCCGCTCCAGCCGACCTGCCCGGAGAACGTGTCGAACGCCAGCGCGCGGGTGAACACGGTCGGCAGCGCCAGGCGAAGGCCCTCGGAGTCGAGCCGCAACGTACCCGCCCGCTCGCTGCCGTCGATCGAACCGCTGAGGCCGGAAACCCCCGGCCAGCTGCCGTGGGCCGCCACCGACAGACGGTCGAAGCGCGCCTTCACCTGCCAGTTCGCCGGCGCCTGCACCGGCCCTTCCCAGGCGATCGCCACGTCGGACAGACGACCGGTCGGGGCCAGGGCCGAGAGCAGGTCGTGCGCCTGGGCGTCGAGCGGCAACTGCGTCGCGAGCGCCGCCCACGGTGCGATCTCGAGCGCGCTGGCCGTCAGCTCGTTGCGGGGCGCCCGCGCGCCGATCATGCCCTGCCGGATGCCCGCCGCCGGCCTTGCCGCCGGATCGTGCCAGCGCAGCCTGGCGACGGTCGGTGGCGTCGCCGGCAGGCCCGCCTGTGCCAGCACCAGGTGGGTCGCCGCCAGCTCGAAACCGTCTGCGAGCTGCCGCCAGGCGAGTCGCCCGCGCATCTCATCGAACGCGAGATCCGACAGTTCGGGCGCCAGCCGCGCACGCACCGCTGCCAGCTCCACGTCACTCACCAGCGAAACCAGCCGGCCGGCCTGCATCTGGGCCCAGAGCCGCACGGCACCGGTGCCGCTCTCGACGCCGCCCGGCAGGTCGACCCAGGCCTCCCATCCGGACAGACTGGTATCACGCAATTCCACGAAGAGGCGCCCGTCCGATTCGGCGAAGCTGGCAAGGTCGTCGCCGCGCCATTCCGCGCGCAGGTCGAGCGGCGCGGCGAGGCCGTCCGGCGGCACGGCAGTCACGCCGAGCCGATGCCGGCTTCCGCGCGATTCGAGGCGCAACTGGACGTTCTTGAGCCACAGTTCCGGCGCGCCACGCGATTCGTCGATCCACACGACCGCGGCGTCGCGGATGACGATCACGCGCTGGTCGAGTACCCAGCGCACGAACCCGCCGTCCCCGCCGCCGGACACGGGCAGTCCGGCCACGGACAGCGCCCCGCTGGCGTCGCGGCGGATCGTCAGGCTGGGGCCGACGATCTCGAGCAGCCGGGTACGCGCGCCCCCGACGACCATCGACCGCCAGGACAGCGTCGTCTCGACCCGCTGCAGTTCAAGCGCGGGCCGGCCCTCACCGTCATGGACCACCACCTGCGACATCGAAAGGTGCGGCCGCAAGCCGTTCCACTGCGCGGCGATGCTGCCGATCGTGACGTTCTGGCCGCTGGCTCCGCTGATCAGGGCGGCAATGCGTTCGCGGTGCTGGTCGATGTTGGGCAGCACGTAGTAGCGCAACGACAGCGTGAGCGCCGCGATTCCGAAGCCCGCAACCAGCACCAGTGCCATCAGCACGCGATAGGCAGCAAGCGAGATGCGCCCCAGCAGGCGCAACGGATGCAGGCGCGCAAGGCGCCGCGCCGGCGATGCAGGATGGAGGCTGGGATCGTTCAATGGCGTTGCGCTAGACTGCCGTTCCGGTAAGGGACTCGCAACCCGCCGGCTCGAAAACAGACGGGGTCACTCGTGCGCCAGGACATTCGTTGGAAGTGTACTGCCATCACTCCGGTGCGGCCGGTGCCGGCATGCCTGACACCGGGCCACGCCCAGCGGGCACCGGCCTGCCAGTCCCGCGCGGCGCGCTGATCATGCCCGACCAAGCATTCGAGGCCGCGGTCGCCCACAGCCGCTTCGTCTCCCGCCTGGCCGCGGCCGGCCTGACCGACCGTGACTCGTTCAACGCACTCGCGGCCGCACCGTTTACCCGCGAGCGGATGCGTGCCGCGCTCCAGTCCGATGCCGGCGCGCACGACCGTGCAGCGACGCAGCCGCCGCTTGCGGTGCGACTGCGCATCCTGCGCCGGGACTGCCTGCTGGCGCTGGCGGGCCGCGACCTGGCGGGTCGCGCCGACCTCTCGGAGGTCACCACCACCATGACCGCGCTGGCCGAGGAGACGATCTGCGCCGCCTGCATCGAGGCGACGCGCGAGCTGCAACCGGTATACGGCGATCCGGTCGGCGAGGAATCCGGTCGATTGCAGCCGCTGCTGGTGATCGGCATGGGCAAGCTGGGCGGCGCGGAACTGAATGTCTCGTCGGACATCGACCTGGTCTTCGTGTATCCCGAAGAAGGCGAGACGCGCGGTGCCCGCGTGATCAGCAACCACGAGTATTTCGTGCGCTGCGGCCGGCGCATCATCGCCCTGCTGAACGATTCGACCGGCGACGGGTTCGTGTTCCGGGTCGACATGCGGTTGCGGCCCTACGGAGACAGCGGCCCGCTCGCTTGCAGCCTTGCGATGCTCGAAGAGTACTTCATCGCCCAGGGCCGCGAGTGGGAACGCTATGCCTGGATCAAGGGGCGCATCGTCGCGCGCACGCCGGTGCCCGGCCCCGTCGGCGGCGCCCCAGGCTACGAGGCAGCCCTCACCGGCACCGTCCAGCCGTTCGTGTTCCGGCGCCACCTCGACTTCAGCGCGATCGCGTCCATGCGCGAACTGTCGGACCAGATCCGGCGCGAGGTCCGGCGCCGCGACATGCTGGGCAACATCAAGCTGGGCGCCGGCGGCATCCGGCAGATCGAATTCGTGGCGCAGGTGTTCCAGCTGATCCGCGGCGGGCGCGACCTTGCGCTGCGCGCGCGCCCGACCCTGGCCGTGCTGGATGCGCTGCGTGCGCGTTCCATCCTCGAGCCGGCCGTGGTCGAGCAGCTTGCGCGCAGCTACGACGTGCTGCGGCGCCTGGAGCACCGGCTGCAGTACCTGGACGACGCGCAGACCCATGCGCTGCCAGAGCAGGAGGAAGACCGCCGCCGCATTGCCGTATCCATGGGCTTCGACGACTGGACGGCGTTCACGGCATCCCTCGATGCGCTGCGGGAAGCGGTGGCGGTGGTCTTCGAGCAGGTCTGTGCGATCTCCCCGGGCACCGAGTCAGAACATCCACTGTCCTCGCTCTGGCAGGACGAGGTCGATCCGGCCGAGGCCGCCGCGACGCTGGCGGCGCTGGGCTACCGCGACCCCGGGCAACTGGCGGAGCGCCTGCGCGAACTGCGCGGCAGCGCCCGCGTGAAGCGGATGGCTTCGAGCGGCCAGAGCCGGCTCGCGCAACTGATGCCGCGCGCGCTGGAGGTCGCGGCCGCGCTGCCCGATCCGGACGCCGCGATCGCACGGCTGCTCGACATCGTGGTCAGCATCGGACGCCGCGAGTCCTACCTGGCATTGCTGATCGAGTATCCGCCGGTGCTGCAGCGGCTGGGCGAACTCGCCGCCGCAAGTCCCTGGGCCAGCGGCTACCTCGCCCAGCACCCGATCCTGCTCGACGAGCTGATCGACGCCCGCACGCTGCATTCGCCGCCCGCCTGGCCGCGCCTGATCGAGGACCTGCGCACCCACCTCGACTCGACCACGGGCAACGTCGAACGCCAGCTGGACATCCTGCGCCACTTCAAGCACGCGCAGGTATTCCGCATCGTCGCACAGGACCTCGCCGGCGACCTCGTGCTGGAGGTCGTGTCCGACCGGCTGAGCGAACTCGCCGACGTGGTGCTGGCCGAGGCCCTCGACCGATGCTGGCGGCACCTCAATGACGGGCTGGAGACGGTTCCCGCGTCGCGCTTCGGGATCATCGGCTACGGCAAGCTGGGCGGCAAGGAGATGGGCTACGGCAGCGACCTGGACATCGCGTTCGTGTACGACGAGTCGCCGCCCTCGGATGCCGCGCCCGGCGTCGAAGCAGTGCCCCCGGAGCGCCAGGCCCGGCTCGCACTGCGCCTGAATTCATGGCTGACCTCGATGACCTCCGCCGGCGTGCTGTACCCGACCGACCTGCGCCTGCGCCCGGACGGCGACGCCGGCCTGCTCGCGCCGTCGATGGCGGCGTTCGAGCAGTACCAGCGCGAGAAGGCCTGGGTCTGGGAGCATCAGGCGCTGACCCGGGCACGCTTCATCGCGGGCGACCCGGCGCTGGGCGCCCGCTTCGAGCGCCTGCGCATCGAGATCCTGCGCCAGCCGCGCGACATCGAACGGCTGCGCGTCGAGATCCGGGACATGCGCAGGCGCATGCGCGATGCAAAGCGGGTGGCCCGCGATGCAGCCACGTTCGACATCAAGCAGGGGCCCGGGGGACTGGTAGACCTCGAGTTCATCGTGCAGTTCCTGGTGCTGGCACATGCCGCGCAGGTGCCTGAACTCACCGGAAACATCGGCAACATCGCGTTGCTGCAGGTCGCGGCGCGCAGCCAGCTGATCGACGCCGGGCTCGCAACGTCTGCCCAGGGTGCCTACCGGACGCTGAGGCGCACCCAGCACGCGATGCAGCTGGCCGGGCACGATCCAGCCAAGGCGCCCGTCGACGGGCTCGCCGCGCAGGCCGCCTCGATCGACGCGCTGTGGCAGGCTGTGATCGGGGAGCGTTGACGCGTTGCGGCGTTGCGGCTCAGGGGCGTTCGATCGCCAGCAGCTGCCGCTTGCGTTCCAGGCCCCAGCGATACCCGCCGAGCGCGCCGTCCCCGCGCACCACGCGGTGGCAGGGCACCAGCAGCGCGACCGGATTGCTGGCGCAGGCCCGCGCCACGGCGCGAGCGGCCCCGGGACGACCGATACCCTCGGCGATCGCGCCGTAACTGGCCGTGCTGCCGGCCGGAATCGCGCACAACGCCTGCCACACCGTGTGCTGGAATGCGCTGCCGCGCAGGTCGAGCGGAGCACCCGCGTCGGCCTGCGGCGAGGCGATGGCGGCCAGCACGCGGTCGACCCAGCGCTCGAAGGACGCATCGGGCGGCACGAATGTCGCCGCGTCCAGGCGATCGCGCACCTCGGCCTGGAGCCGATCCGCCCGGTCGTCGAACGCAACCATGCAGACACCTCGTCCGGTCGCGGCCACCAGTACCTGGCCCAGCGCACAGGCACGCACGCAATGGCGGATGCGCTCGCCCCGCCATCCCGCGCCGCGGACATCGGCAGGTGCCGCGCGCCCCGGCCCCGTCTCGTCGCCGGCGGTGCCAGGTCGCGCCGGATCATGCGGGAAAGCATCGTCGATCATGGCTCTGGATGTCCCAGTTGATGGAGGTCCCGGGCGCGGCGGCGCCCGTTCGAAGCAGGGCCCGAACAGTCTTCCGGCACGGTGAGGCTGCCAGCCCGCGGACAGGATGGAATCGTACTCCATTGCATCGGCCATGACGGTGCGGGACGTTGCGGGACCGTCTTGCGCATGCACGGTCGTCAAGCAGCCCGTCGGGCAGTTCCGATACAATCCCCGGATATCCAAAGAAAACCTGAGGAATGACGATGTCGATGTCCGACCGCGATGGGATGATCTGGTTCGATGGCAAGCTCGTGCCCTGGCGCGAGGCCAACATCCACGTCCTGACGCATTCCCTCCACTACGGGCTCGCCGTGTTCGAGGGCATCCGTGCCTACAACACCGACAAGGGCACCGCCATCTTCCGCCTGCAAGAACATATCGAGCGGATGGCCAACTCGGCGCACATCTACCAGATGCAGCTCCCGTACAGCCGCGAAGAACTGGCGGACGCCTGCAAGCAGGTGGTGCGCGAGAACAGGCTGGAGTCCTGCTACGTCCGCCCGATCGCGTTCTACGGGTCCGAGAAGATGGGCGTCTCCCCGAAGGGCGCCAGCGTGCACGTGGCGATCGCGGCATGGCCCTGGGGTGCGTATCTCGGTCCCGAGGGCCTCGAGAAGGGCATCCGGGTCAAGACCTCGTCGTTCGCGCGCCACCATGTGAACGTCACCATGGCCCGCGCGAAGTTTGCAGCGACCTATGCCAACTCGATCCTCGCCAACCTCGAGGCGACGGCAGACGGCTACGACGAGGCGATGCTGCTCGACGTCGACGGCTTCGTGGCCGAGGGTTCGGGCGAGAACGTGTTCATCGTGAAGAACGGCAAGCTCTACGAGCCCGAGCTCACCTCGGCACTGATCGGCATCACCCGCGATGCGGTGATCCAGCTCGCGGGAGAACTCGGCATCCCGGTGATCTCGAAACGCCTGACGCGCGACGACGTCTATATCGCCGACGAAGCGTTCTTCACCGGCACGGCCGCCGAGGTCACGCCGATCCGCGAACTCGACAACCGGCGCATCGGCAGCGGCGCGCGCGGTCCGATCACCCAGAAGATCCAGTCGCTCTACTTCGATTGCGTGCACGGCCGGGTGCCGCGCCGCCTCGAGTGGCTGACCCCGGTGTGATGGCGCCCGCCTGACCGCAGCCACCTCCATTCCAGGGCCCACACGATGTCGAACCGCTCAGATCCCACCTCAGAAACCGGCACGGCCAATCGGTCGAGGCTGATCGAGGTGACGGCGGCCGACCTGCCGCTGCACTGCCCGATGCCGTCCATGCTGCTCTGGAACGCGCATCCGCGCGTGTTCCTTCCGATCGGCGCCAGCGGCGAAGAGCTGTGCCCCTACTGCGGCACCCGCTACCGCCTGAAAGGCGGCCCCGCTCCGCACGGACATTGAGCCCGGTTGCGCGCATGCGGTGCCGCGCATGAGCCGCAGCGCACTGGTGGTCGCGCCCGCCTGGGTCGGCGACACGATCCTCGCCCAGCCCATGCTGGCCCTGATCCAGCGCGCGGATCCGGACCTGGCGATCGACCTGCTCGCACCGCCATGGACGGCCGGCCTGGCCGCGCGCCTGCCTGGCATCCGCGCAGTCATCGAAGCCCCGTTCCGCCATGGCCGGTTCGCCCTCGGGGCGCGCCGGTCGGTTGCGCGGCATGTCGCCGCGCAGGGTTATGCCATCGCATGGGTGCTGCCCAACTCCTTCAAGTCGGCGCTGGTGCCCTGGTTTGCCGGCATCGCGGAACGGGTCGGTTACGTCGGCGAATGGCGGCACTGGCTGCTGACAGAGGCCCGTACGCTCGACGAGGCCCGGCTGCCGACCATGGCCGAACGTTTCGCCGCGCTCGCGCTTGCACACGGGGCGGCGCTGCCCGACCTGCCGAGGCCGGTGCTCGCGGTCGATGCCAGCGCGCGCGCGGCCACGCTGGCTCGGCTCGGCCTGGATGCCGGCCGGCCGATCGCCGCACTCTGCCCCGGCGCCGAGTACGGCCCCGCGAAGCGCTGGCCTCCGAGCCAGTTCGCCACCCTCGTCGACCTGCTGACCGCGGAGGGCTTCCAGGTCTGGCTGTTCGGTTCCACCAAGGACCAGCCGATCACCGCGGAGATCCGCGCGATGTCGAATGCCCGCGTCCGCCCCGCTCCGGTCGACCTCGCCGGGCGCACCACGCTGCCTGAAGCGATCGACCTCCTGTCGCTTGCCACGCTCGTGGTCAGCAACGATTCCGGGCTGATGCATGTCGCCGCGGCCCTGGACCGCCCGATGGTCGCGCTCTACGGGTCGAGCAGTCCCGGCTTCACGCCGCCGCTGTCGCCGCATGCGTTCGTCGAGAGCCTCGGCCTGCCCTGCAGCCCCTGCTTCGCCCGTGAATGCCCGCTCGGGCATTTCAACTGCATGCGGCAGCTGACGCCGGAACGCGTGCTCGCCACGATACACGGCATCCTTCGGTCATCGGCCACGCCCCCGGTCCAGCCATGAAGACGCTCATCTATGCCAGTTCCCAGGAATGCGAGATCGCGTTCTATCGTGCTTTCGACGCAGCGGACCTCTCGGCGATCATGGCGGTATGGGTGGAGGAAGACGACATCGTCTGCATACATCCCGGCGGACCGCGGCTGACCGGGATCGATGCCGTGCGGGAATCCTGGCGGCAGGTCTTCGCGTCCGGGCCCGGGCTGCGGGTGCGTCCGAGCCAGCCGCTGGTCACCTCCACCCTGCAGACGGCGATCCACACCCTGCACGAAAACCTGTCCGCGCCAGGCGAATCGCGACCGTTCGTGCCCATGATCGCCACCAACGTCTACCTGCGCACCGAACGCGGCTGGCGGTTGCAGCTGCACCACGCCTCGCCCGCCCCGGACCATCCGCCCACGGCAGGCAACGGCGACACCGGGCGACCGCCCATCCTGCATTGACCGTCGATACCGCACCGGACGCGGTCGCGTTCGCCGCCCCCGGCTGGCTGCGCGGTGCACACGCGCAGACGATCTACGCGTCGCAGTTCTGCCCGCAGCCGCCGGTTTCGTATCGGCGCGAACGATGGGACACGCCGGATGGCGATTTCATCGACGTCGATGTCGCGACCGTGCCGGCGAATGCCGCGGCGGCGCCATGGCTGGTGCTGTTCCACGGCCTCGAAGGCAATTCGCACAGCCACTACGCGCGCACACTCATGCACATGGCGGCCCGTCTAGGCTGGAACGGCGCGGTCCCGCACTTCCGCGGCTGCAGCGGTGAACCGAACCGGCTGGCGCGGGCCTACCACTCCGGCGACACGCCGGAGGTCGACTGGATGCTGCGCCGGTTCGCCACGCGTGCGGCCGGCGCACCGCTCTACGCAGCCGGCGTGTCGCTGGGCGGCAACGTGCTGATGAAATGGGCGGCCGAACGCGGAAGCGACGCAGCCCGGGTGATCGATGCGGCGATCAGCATCTGTGCGCCGGTGGACCTTTCCGCCGCAGGGGCGGCACTCGAGCGAGGGTTCGCACGGGTCTACACGCTGAACTTCCTGCAGACGCTCAAGCGCAAGGCGAGCGCCAAGCTGTGGCGGTTCCCGGGGCTGTTCGATCCGGAACAGCTCAGGCGGGCACGCACGATGCGCGCGTTCGACGACGTGTTCACGGCCCCCCTCCACGGTTACCGCGATGTCGACGACTACTGGACGCGCGCCAGCTGCAAACCCGGGCTGGCAGCCGTCGCCGTCCCGTCGCTGATGATCAACGCACTCGACGACCCGTTCCTCCCGGCCCTGGCGCTGCCTCTGCCGCACGAGGTGTCGTCCCGGATCACGCTGGACTATCCGGCCGCAGGCGGCCACGTCGGCTTCGTCGGCGGATCACCGCCCGGGCACACCCGATGGCTCGCCCGCCGTGTCGCGCGGTTCCTCGGCGCGCCGCTCCAATGATCGGGCGGAAGGACCTCGTGCACGCACATCGACAAGGGCGCACGCCCCGCCGCCGCGTGAACCAGTTGTTTGACACCCCGGCCGGGGGCCGGTTTTAATCGCCTCGTCAATCGCCCGCCTGCGGGCCTCTGCCCCGCTCCCAAGGACGCCACGCACATGCCACCTGCCTCCCCTGCCCACGGCAACGCCGCTGCACCCGCAGCCGAGATCTTCAAGGCCTACGACATCCGCGGCATCGTCGACCGCACGCTCACCGTGCAGGCCGTCGAGCAGATCGGACATGCGATCGGCTCGGAAGCCCTCGCACGCAAGGCGCGCACGGTCGCGATCGGACGCGATGGCCGCCTGTCGGGGCCGAAGCTGTGCGAAGCGCTGGCGCGCGGCCTGCGTGCGGCGGGTGTCGACGTGATCGATGTCGGGCTGGTCGCCACGCCGATGGTGTATTACGCGGCCTGGGAGCAGGCCGGCGGTTCGGGCGTGATGGTCACCGGCAGCCACAATCCGCCCGACTACAACGGCCTGAAGATGCTGCTCGCCGGCACCACGCTCGCCGGCGAGGACATCCAGAAGCTGCGCGCGCGCATCGCCTCGGGCGACCTCGCCACCGGTGCCGGCGCGTACCGCACCGCCGAGGTGGGCGAGGCCTACATCGCGCGCATCGTGTCCGACGTGAAGCTGGCAAGGCCGATGAAGATCGTCGTCGATTGCGGCAACGGCGTGGCCGGCGCCTACGCGCCCGAGCTGTACCGCCGCCTCGGTTGCACCGTCGAGGAACTGTTCTGCGAAGTCGACGGCAACTTCCCGAACCACCATCCGGACCCGTCGCAACCGAAGAACCTGCAGGACCTGATCGCCGCGCTGAAGACGGGTGATGCCGAGCTGGGCCTCGCCTTCGACGGCGACGGCGACCGCCTCGGGGTGGTCACCCGCGACGGCAACATCATCTATCCGGACCGGCAGCTGATGATGTTTGCCGAGGACGTGCTGTCGCGCAACCCGGGCGCGCAGATCATCTACGACGTGAAGTCCACGCGCAACCTCGCACCGTGGATCACCGCACGCAAGGGCGTGCCGGTGATGTCGAAGACCGGCCATTCGTTCATCAAGGCACGGATGAAGGAAACCGGCGCGCTGCTGGCCGGCGAGATGAGCGGCCACGTGTTCTTCAAGGAGCGCTGGTATGGCTTCGACGACGGCCTGTATGCCGGCGCGCGGCTGCTCGAGATCCTGTCGCGGGTCGCCGATCCGTCCGCGGCACTGGACGGCCTGCCCGATGCGGTGAGCACCCCGGAACTGAACATCCAGCTGGCCGAAGGCGAGAACCATTCGCTGATCGCCGCCATGCAGGCCTCGGCGACCTTCGAGGGCGCGCGCGAGGTGATCACCATCGACGGGCTGCGGGTCGAGTATGCGGACGGCTTCGGCCTGGCGCGTGCGTCGAACACCACGCCGGTGATCGTGCTGCGCTTCGAGGCCGACGACGAGGCGGCGCTGGAACGCATCAAGCAGGACTTCCGGCGCGTGCTGGCGGCGGCGAAGCCGGGCATCGTCCCGGGCTTCTGAGCGTGGCGGTGGCGGCCATGGCCGCC
>LNFM01011855.1_pt1 | contig 14742 bp, 11 predicted proteins | sample 596031 | NCBI WGS metagenome assembly LNFM01 (sample SAMN04254537, study PRJNA301005) | activated carbon metagenome | isolation source: dual media filters at the Ann Arbor, Michigan drinking water treatment plant | place: USA: Ann Arbor
CTCGTATCAATGCGCGCGGGCTCATGAACCACTCCTACCACCGTGAGCACTATTGCACGCAGTGCGGCGCGACCCTCTACTACTCGCCGGAGGGAAAATGAAGCGCGCGCTTCGTACATGCGCGGTCGTGGCGCTTGCCTCGATCTCAGCGGCCTCCATGGCCTCGCAGCCCTGCGCGCCTGCAGGCGGCAATGCCGGGTTCTTGCCAAATGCATATGGCGGTTCCGGTGGCATCATTTGTGGGCTTCCGGCATCACAGAATCCGATTTTGGGAACTGGACCTGAGCAAGAGCGCAAGCGAGCGGAGCAGCGAGCTGTGTGGTCCCAGATGCTGAAAGAGGGAAACAAAACCATCGCAGTGAACACCAATGAACCAGTACCCAGGGACGCATTAACGCCGCCCGGCACCAAGGACTGAGGTAGGCGATGTTGCGCTTGCCCTGCTTGCGGGGCTTTCCGTCAAGGTACATCTCCGTCAGACGAGCCGCACATGGTTCGTCGGACAGTCCGCGTGCGGCCTCGATATCCAGTTCAATCTGGTCGCAGTTCAAAACTTTCCCGCTTAAGAGTGCCCGCGTCGTCGAATTGTTTTCGAGATACTTCGCGTGTATTCAATGTCGACAGGTGAGAAAAAAGCAATCTTCTGCAGGTTGAAAATTACGTAGCAAATACCTAGTTGTCAGCGTGATGCGAATGCGGTATCAGCAAAAGTGCTCAAGTCTTCCTTGGTCGCGACGAAGTCATGGGGATCAAAACCATTGGCCCTCCAGCCTAGTTGCCCCATGTCTTTCGATCACGCTGCCCATCCCGAACAACCCCAGTTCACTGAGTATCCAGAAAACTCTACAGCTTCGAATGCCAGTTGCGCGGTGGCGCGATTTGCCATCGGAGCAGAGTTCAGGTGCAACCTAGAAGATGTGCAAACCGCCTCTCCCAGGGTGGTGTCCGACCTGCATGAAACAGCACCCGCACCCACCAAGGATGCTGCAGAGCGACTCGTTCGATTGCTCGGTCGATGCCACCGGCAATTGGGTACTGAAGCACGCTACGCGATCCAAGAGGAAACGGTACTGGGAGGTAGTGGTGACCGAGCCCGACTGTTTCTGTCGGTGATCCGAACAGGTGGCACTGCGTTGCCAGAGCGACTGGTGCGAGAGCTGGCAGCAAGCTTCATGCAAACCTGCATCGGCAAGAAAAATACGGTGTTGGAATGCATTGAAGCGGAAGTGAAAGTGGAAGTGGATATCAAGGATCTGGCGCCTCCCGATCTGGTGGAGCAGGCCCGGGGAACCTCGGTGTCCGAGCTGGAGAAGGATGCTCTTACCCTGAGAAAGCTTGACGGTGCGGTTCGCGAGGAGGCCGGTGAGTTTGCGAAAGCCCATGGTGGCCGGCGCACTGATATCGTGATCGAGTTTGACCATGAAGACAGGGTGCCGGGTATCGGCTCGGTGAAAAAGGCACCGATCAAAACCCGCAGCGAGCGGACCTATGAAGCCACTGCAAAACTGGATGGGGTCGTTGTCAGCGGTAATGAAGCGAGGCTTGTGGTGAGCTCGATTCATAGCATCGAGCCGGAGCCTCAGAAAAATGAGGACCCTCCTGATCTGGGAACCATCCTCGCCAACATTGGTACGAGGGATGATGTTGATGACAGAGAAATCCTGCTTGGCAGGGTGCTTGAGCTTCTTGGGAAGCGTCACTTCGATGTGAGCGTAGAGATCCGTGAGTCACAGTCGACGACGACAGGAAAGCCAATCTTCGACCTGTTGGCCATTTCCCCTGTGGGTCTTTTCGCCACCGGGACTCCGACTCCTCGAACCATTGAGGCCTGCAGTTCAACCAGGAATGCTGAGCGCCAGCCACACCACCATGAGGTCGATACCGTCAATGAACGTGGTTGACGTTGGAGCCACCCGGGCAGCGAGTCGGTGAGCGTAAGTTGCCAGCGGGTCTACTTCCTTGTAGCCCACGTAGCTGTCAACCTGCAGGCGGTTCGCAGCGGTGGCTTGTGGCGTCGGCAGGTTGGAGAGCTCGTGGTCGTTGAGGTAGGTTTTCGCCTGAGGGTGAATGGTGGCCGGATGCAGTAGTTCAAGCTCCGCCGGTTTCAGGCCAAGCCCTCGCATCAGCGACTGAAGGCTTGAAAAATGATGTTGCTTTGCGAGCAATATCTGAAAGCGAGAGGAGGGTTGTTCCAGTGCCTGCCGACCCAGAGTTACTCCACTAGCGTGACCCTGACTTGCCAACCCGAGAAGCGTCTCCCATCTTGACTCGGGCACGCGGCTCGCAAATGAGAACACATGGTCGGTCAAGTCTGATTTGACAGATCCCCGTGTGAAACGCGCGCACACAGTTCCAAGCACTTCCTCGAGTTCGTGCGCGTCGTCTGATTGAAGGCGACCAAACGTGCCGGTGGCCGCACTTGACGCGTTGAGACCGCGTCCCCGACTTCTCAGATACTCGACAACGACCGGGGGGGTCACCGTTGCAAAGTCCATCGGTCTGAGGGGTCGGTCATGAGACAAGTACGAGGCATCCCTTGTCAGCCCGTCCAGGTAGGTGACCCCCACCAGACCTACCTTGCACGTGCCATCGAAAGCCTTTTTCGATGCACCCGAACGTGCCGAGATCGCGCACCAGTCGAGCAGAAAATGAAGGTAGCTTGAGCACGTGGTTTCCCCTCGGCTGTGCCCGAGACATCGCGCCACCGCCCACAAAGCTCGTCGAGTGTTTGACGTCGATCCCAACAACAGAGACCGGCTTCCCCTCTCGCCAGCACTGATGAAGCTTCGCCCAGCCGCCCATAGCTGTGGCTCCATGCTGGGATCGGGCAACAGCTCGACACCCACCAGGTTGGCCATGGAGTGCCGCGTGTGATGCAGTTTGGTGGCTGGATTGAGAGTCGCGTGTCTCAGTGCTTCAGTAACGCGGTGGCGAATTCGAGGCAAGTCAGCCAGACGGGCTACCCCGCGAGGGTCCACCAGCAGTCGATCTTTGTCGCTGCGGAACTTGATGCTACCCGCGCGGAAGGCCATCCAGCAATCCACAACCTCGCGCTCGAACTTCGACAGTCGACCAATCAATGGAACCTTGCGGCGAGATTTTGGGGTCTTCAGCCGTTTGTGGAAGTGGTCGACGATCAGCACGATCGCACCTTTGACTTCAACCCAGTTTCGTTTGGCCACATGGATTGCTTCCATGCCACGCAGTCCAAAGCGATAAACCAGCATGAGGAAGAGCGCATGAAGGAGCTGTTCACCCGTGGCAGCACGCGGATCCGGGCACAGGCGCTTCAGCGCATAGATGTATTCCGCAGGTGTGATGAATCCAGGCGACACAGCGGAATTTGTCAGGCCTTCAGAGAGCTCATCCCAGTGGGGTGTGGTGGCGCCGTACCGTTCGGAGAAACGATGAAACTCGATAAGGCGGTCCAGAACGAATTGCTGGTTTTTCTTCGGCTCCACGGCGGTTGGCGACCCGGACTGTCCTGAGTCTTTGGTTTTCTGCACCAACGCTGGGTCGATCACACGCGTGTAGAACTCGGTGACCTCCTCGGGATCCGCTTCGAGGAGGTCAATGTCATCGCTGTAGGCAACGAACCCTGCGGAGAGAGCTCCAAGGTATCTTGCGACCGTCGAGCCCTCAAGCTCTTTGGTGGCTCCGTGCTGAAGGAGATGCAGCGTCCACTGAGCGAGGAGCCACACATTTTTGTTGACATTCCCTTGTGCCTGCGTGATCTCACTCTTCATCCGGGCGATTGCACTTTCTCTGTTCAGAGGCGACACAGCTCCCGCTGGCGAAACGATCCCGGTCAGTTGTGTCGGGTTTGGTGAGGGTTGCGTGTTGGCTTTGGCTCGCTTTCTGCCGTCCTGGAAGGCGAGGGCGATCTTTCGCAGTGTTGAAAGAAGCACTGCGTTTGCGTTTGTGCCTCGCTTGCCTGCTGTCTTTTCTGGTTTTGTGTCTGCCTCCGGAGGCGGGGATGAAAGAGGCATCGAAGTACCGGCGCTGAGAACAGAGCCAGGTATCGGGGTGGCCCTTGCGTGCTTAGTCGATGCTGCATCTTCGTCGGTCCCTGCGGGAGGAACATCGAACTGGAAGCGCGAGCCTCGAACGGCACGCAGATGATCTTCGTGACTCAGGGAGTGGGTGGATATCCGCCCGGACAGTGCTGCAGCTTGAATCCCGGATAGGTTCAGTGAGTTGGACAAGTCGACCCACTGCGCCAGTGTTCGCAGAGCCACCTCCAGTGTGGTGCGCGCTGGGTCTAGGTCCAGACTTTCCAGAAGTGGCCGCACTGATGGAGGTGTCTCAGGTCGTTTGTACAGTTTGTCGGTCGTGCCCTGGAGCAAGTTCGATAGCAGGTGCAAGCTGCGGGGTGGGAACACAAACCTCTTTACGGGTCCCTGATCCAGCGTCCGGTCTGCTGGACAAATTTCCAGATAGGACATGTCGTCGATCACAGCCGCTCCAAGCTGACCAGCCTTGGGGTCCAGGATCACGCCGAGCGCAGCGTGGTCGCAAACCAGCGAATTGGCGGCAAGCTCGAAAACACAGACCCACGCACACGCCAGTCGACTTGGCGAGCTCCTTCGGAAGGACTCATGAACAAGATCAATGGCAGAGCGCACTCGCTGGAGCTGCGCTTCCGCTTGAAGGGCCTTCGGGTCGAATGCGGCTTTCCCAGGGTCGAGAGGTGAGGACCACGACTTGACTGAAATTTTCAGTCCTTGATCGACACAGAGGTTTCGCAAGTATTCTTGAAATTCCTCATATCGATACTGCACACCCGGTAGTGTTCGCCCGTCCTTGTCGAAGACCATCCTCTGGCGTAGTTCATCCCACTTGGTGAAGTCCATTGACTCCGGCGGCGTGCTGCCGACAAAGTTGGCAATTTCTCGTCGAGCGGCGAGCCTGGCTGACTCTGCAACCCGCGAGCGCTCGATTTGCCGTGCCTTGATGCCATACGGCCGTATGCGAAGGCGCGCTGATCCGCTTCCGGGATGAAGCGGTGCTGCGGGCGCAGTAAACCGGAGGTTGGGAAGCTCCAGCGCCAGTGGGCGCGTCGCGTCATGCAACGCTTTCTTCCAGCCCGCTTCTTCCTGAGCCCAGCAGCGCGTTGAGTTATCCCCGAAGGTTTCGCTTCCAGCCTCCGCATGGCCAAGTTGCGCATCGATCAACTCAGTGTCTAGCCTGCACCTCCTCAAATGCGTGGCCATGCGGTGGCGGAAGGCATTTGCCGGCAGCGGCCATGCGAAGAGGTCGTCCTCTATGAGCGTGGATGGTGTGATTTCTAGCCAGTCAAATGGTGACTGACGCGACACCTTGAAAAACAGAGGAAGCCCGGCGTTCAGTGACCCATCCAGGACTTCATTCAAGGCAGCGGCGAGTTCAGGGTTTGAGTCTTTGACGAGTGCACGGAGATACTGCAGATAGGGGAGGTAAATTTCCTCGACAAACTGTTTGGCCAGCGTATGAAGTGGAACGATTCGGCCCGTGCGACCGCCACTGGTCTGCAGGGATGCCTTGTCATCGATGAACAGCCGCTGGTTCCTTAGATCGAAGTGTCGCAATGACTCGAATACCGATCTGGTCGGTCTTGCGGCTGTCACGGCGAGAAGCAACTGCATACCGTACGTTGTCAGCGCATTGTGAAACTGAGTCCAGTGAACATTTCTGGTCCACAAGATTTCAAGGTGGGACTTGGCCGTCCTGAACTCCCGAGCGACGAGATCGTCAATCGGATCCAGACGACTTCCCATGGCATTGACATGGTCCTTCACGTCAGGCAGCGCTGTCAGCGCGTCTGGGGCAATCGCTTGAAAGGCACCCGCAACCTCGGCACGTGACCAGCCGGGGTAGGACATGGCGCCGGTGGTGGCCGCCTGCGGCCAGGCCAGCAATAGTCGAGAAAACGTGGCGTCTGCCGAATGCTCAAACGCCCGTTGCTCGCCGATGACCGAAAGAAATCCTGAGCTCAGACGCCAAAGGGAGGGGTTGGCGTCATGGATCCAGCGATTGAAAGCCTGCTCCAGTCCTTCAGGCCAAAGGTCTGCGACCGAGCGCGCCGCGGGATGCTTCCGCTTGGCAAGCTGGAGCGCTTGGACAAAGGGAGCCGCGAGTTGGCAGACCCACTCCTCGGCTGTAGGTTGCGACCAGGATCCCAGAGGGCTGTCGGGGTCGATCTTTAGTGCTTTTTGCTGCCGTGAAGCAAGCCGCTTCAGGTGACCAGTGTTCGGGTCGAATGTCCACACAACTTTTTGATCACCTGCGATGGTCGCAGCGTCGGAGAGCAGAACGTAACGCACGGTGACCATCGTGGATTGGGTGATCAGGGTGACCACTGTGATGGCTGCAAGCAGTTCTATGTGCTCGTTGCCGCTGCGAAATGCTTCTTCCACGGCCGGCCAGAAGAGTTCCCACTCCCATGGTGCCAGGCGCGTCCAGCTGATCCCAAGATACTGGCGGTCTTCCTGTGTTTGCAGCGCAATGCGACGTGTGAGGTGCGACGCCTCGGGCGGGCTTAGAGAGTCTTCAAACTTCGCCTCAAGGATTGCAACTTGCTCATCACCCGGGCTTGTTTGATTGGGTGCCAGGATGCGGGTGGATGTGCCCTCTGAAAAGAGGCTAGGCTGAACCAAATCGGGTGACTTGGCCACTGTCTGCAGCCATGGACGTGGAAGTGTGTGCGCTAAAACGCCGACGTCCAGTTGTTCTTCGTCGGGTATGAATGCGCCTGCGATCAGCCTTTTGAAGGACTTGGATACCTCTTGCAATGGGCCATCGTCTGTCGGTTCATTCGCTTGAAGGTTGCTTTCAAGCGCAATCGTAAACATGGAGAAATCATCGCGATGAGTTGCGATGGTGAGAAACCAGGCCAGTTTCTTAGCCTCTTTTCCGCTCGGCGAATTGAGAACATCTTCCTCGGAATCCGTCGAATCGAGTGCCATTCGAAGTTGCATGCAGACGGCGCGGAGGTTTTTTTCCTTGTTGAAACCCTTGTCTAGGGCAGTTGCTGCAAACAGAAAGAGCCACACCCGGAGGGTGTGAATGTTTAAACGACGCTCGAGAGACAAGTTGCAGCGCAACTCGCTGCAGAACTGCGCAGCGAAATAGTGCGTCGTCAGGATGCTTCGAAACTGGCGACTAACCGAATACCCCGAAGTCAGCGGCTTGACAACATTCGGGCTGGTCGAAAGCGCCTCTGACAACTCAAGATAAGAAGGCGCGAAGGGATGCGAATGCTGCCACTGCCGAAGAATTTCCCGAGTCAGAGGGTCTCGTATGAAGGCCAAGGTGGACCCCAGGACCTCCTCCGCCTCGTCGTAGTCAACCTGTTGCAGAAGCACGTGGGCAATGGTCGTCTGATGCCTTTTAGCCGCCCACTCCAGAAAGGCCCGAACGTGGGACTTCATCTTGATGGGGGTGCCCAACTGAGGGCTAAGGTCACCCCTCACGCGGCCTCCCGAGCGGAATTTGCGTTGTACTAGATGGCACCAGATGGGTGCATTCTGAGGTGATGGCCATTGGTTGCATAGCCGCATTTTTGCATATTAGCCATACTTGCCACTAAAATATCCATCAAAGATGCCTATATCGATGTCAACCCTCCGAAGGTTCGATCCCCGCCAGCCGCACCAAAATCAACGACTTACGTGAGCCTCTCATGGCCCATGCAGCAGTCGAGTGATTCCGAACTCACCTTTTCAGCACAGGCCATGGGCCCTGAGAGACGCGGCGGACGAGGGTCAGAAGTTCTTCTGAACATTTCCTGTGGCCCATCCGTGGCCCACTCATGGCCCACGAATAACCTGTCGACCAGCAGCAGCGGTCATTTATGACCCTTGGACTGTGGCCCAGGCATTTGCTCGAATGCCATTCAATAGTCCACACGCGCAGATAGAGCTTTCTTCTAGCTGGCCGAAGCTGAAGAGTGATGATTCATGACCACCGAGTGCGACAGCGAGACATCATGACGTCAAGGACTGAACTGCAGCGAATCCTGTCCTTGGTGTTGGCTCTTGCACTTCGCGGTTGTGTCCTCATAGCTGTCTTCCACACATTCGCAATGCCGCTGGTCCTACGACAGCTCATGAGAGCAAAGCCGCCGCTGGCTTCCTCTGCAAAGACGTGGCTAGCCAAGCGCGGGCTGGCTGATCACTGTCTCACCGGGTCAGCAAAAACTGCCCTTGGCTGAAAGCGCAAGTTGGTCCCGCGTTTAAACGCAGCGAGTTGCGCAGGTGGCGGTCAGGTTCACCTTGGCGAACACTGAATTCACCAAGCCAGGCATGCTCAATGCGGTTCGATTTGTTCGGTGGCTCACTGACCGTGACGGCGCCCATTACACCTTGCTTCAGCCGAGCTTCGTGCCATGGCCGCCTTTGTTGATCTGTGTCAATGCAAAAAGAGCGCCAAGCTTTAGCCTTAGGCCGTTGCTTCCTCAACCCTCAACGAACATGCGCCTGTCCCGCCGCTCACTGCCACACATCACCAGGATGATTCTGCTGGTGTGGCTGTTTGCGTTGGGCGCAGGTGTGGCCAATGCCTGCCTGCTGAACACGTCGAACGACGGCACCCAGTCATCGGTCTCGGTGGCATACCTCGGTACGTCTGTCGCCCACACCCATCAGAAAGAAGCGCCGAATCACGGCACCGCTGGTTGTCTGAAGTTCTGCGATGAACCCAGGCTGGCCATCCAGAAGATCGCCCAGCCCCTCAGCGATGACGGGTCGGGCACGGTCGGCGCCGTAACCCGGGCACTGGTGCCCGCAGTGTCGCCAGCCACTGCCGATCAACTTCCGGTGCTCAGCCACCGACCCGCGCACATGGCCTTGCCCATTGCTGCGCGACCCCATCGCCTGACCTTATAGGACGCATCGCGGGCAACCGCGATCCGCGCTCCCGCGTTCTGGCCTGCCCCGGCGGCCCACACCTTTCCGATCATTTCGGTTCTTCCCACCGTGACGTCATCGCTGGCGCCACCCGTACTCATTCACAGGACACCACCATGAAAAAACTCATCACCCTCATTGCGCTCTCGAGCACTGCTTTCCTGACCGCATACGCGAACCCGACCCCACCGGTCGCGGGCCCTGCGTCGACTGCTGGCGGCGGCGCGCATGCCGACCACCATCCAGCCACTGCTGCGGCACCGGCACCTTCAACACCTGCACCCGCAGCACCTGCCGCCATGGACGAACGCATGAAAAACATGCAGGCAATGCGCGACAAGATGATGAATGCCAAAACGCCGGCCGAACGGCAGGCCTTGATGGACGAACACATGAAAAGCATGCACGAGGGCATGGCGATGATGAAAGGCATGCAGGGCATGGGGAACATGCAAGTCAAGCCAGGCATGGCGGGCATGAAAGACATGCCCATGAAAGACATGGCCAAACACCATCAGGCGATGGCGATGCACATGGAAATGATGCAGACCATGATGGAAATGATGATGCAGCGCATGCCAGGTGCTGCCATGCCTCCTGCGGGCAAGTAATGGGCCATCACCGCCCACGACACAACCCACAACAGGAGCTCTGAAATGACCACATTCACGCGACGGCACTTCCTTGGCAGCATCGGCGCGCTGGGCGCAGCCGGTTCTGTTCCAGGCGTTCTGGCCGCCTCCCCGGGCGCGGCAGGTGCCATGACGGCAGAGATCGCCGGCATCGAAAAAGAGGCGGCGGGATTCACCAATCCGCTGCGGTTGCCCGGCAGCAGCGGCCTCTTCGGCGTGCTCCCGGTGTCCGAGTTCCGCGAGGTGCAGGTGGTGCGCACCGAGATCGAGGTTCTCCCCGGCCGGCGCACACCCTTCCTGGCCTATGCCGTCGAATCGGGCGGCAAGACCTTCCTGAACCCGGCGATTCTGGCCCGCCGCGGCGACGACATGCGGGTGCGGATGACCAACCGCATCGATGAACCCACCGTCATCCACTGGCACGGCCTGAGCGTGGATTCACGCAACGACGGCAATGGGCTCAGCGTGGTGCTACCCGGGCGCAGCATGGACTACAACTTCACCCTGCGCGACCGCTCGTCCATGTACTGGTACCACCCCCATGCGCACGGCTTCATACCGCAGCAGGCCTACCACGGCCTAGCCAGCCTGCTGTTTGTGGAAGACGACGATGAGGTTGCGCTGCGCAAGGAGCTGGACCTGGCCCTGGGCGAAACTGAAATCCCCCTGGTGTTGCAGGACCGCGAGTTCGATGCGCAGGGGCGACTGCGCTACGCGCCCACGACCGCCCAGTCCTTTGGTGGCTGGTTGGGAGACCGTTTGCTGGTCAATCTGACGGAGCGTCCATTCATCCAGGTCGGCCGCCGCATCGTGCGCTTTCGCGTTCTCAACGGTAGCAACGCACGCAACTACCGGTTGGCCTTCGTGCAGGGCGGGCGCCCCCTCGGGTTCTTTCTGGCTGGTACGGATGGTGGCTTGCTGGCCCAGCCGCTGCGCATTGACCAGACCTTCATCGCCCCCGGCCAGCGGCTGGACGTGCTGGTGGATCTGCGCGAAGCCGACCCTGCCCTGCCTGTGACGCTGGCCTCGCTCACCTTCGACCCCATGCACAACGAAGGTGGCCATGATCAGGGCCACGCAAACCACGCTGCGCCAACCATGGCCGGCATGGGGCATGGCCAGCAAGGGGTGGCACCCGCGGTGGAGCCGTCCCATGCCATGGGCATGGAAGGCGACGCGCGCGCGCTGATGCGCATCGACCTGAAACAATCGGCCCGGTACGAACGCCGCGTGCCTGCGGTGCTGTCCAGCCTGCCAGCCGCGCCTGCCAACGCAAACCCGCCTCGGCGCATGCAACTCGGGCACAACGGCACAGGCAACTGGACGATTAATGGCCAGATCTTCGACCCGAAAGTGGCGGCGCTAAGCGTGCAGCGAGGCGCCCGCGAAAACTGGCTGATCGAAAACGCCGAACGCAGCATGCCCCACCCCATGCACCTTCACGGCTTTCTGTTCAGGGTGATTGAACGCCTGGGCAGCCCCACACCCGTGCGCGAGCTGGCGGGCGCACGAGGCCTGCTGCCGCAGGATCAGGGTCTCATCGACACCGTGCATGTGTGGCCCGGCGAATCCGTGCGGATCGCCATCGACTTCACCCACCCGAACGTGGGCGATCAGGACTACGTCTTTCACTGCCACACGCTGGAACATGCGGAAGCGGGAATGATGCTGCGCTACACCGTGAAAGCATGAGATGAAGCACCCTACATCCCCCCAGTCGAACCCACCCAGAAACCTGTGGCGCACACGCTATGGCATCGGCCTGATGGTGATGGGTGCGATCGCGGCATTCTTTCTGTTGGCCGAGCACCGGGCGCATATCTTTGGCGCCTGGCCGTTTCTGCTGATCCTGATCTGTCCGTTGATGCATTTGTTCATGCACCGCGGCCATGGCGATCATGGTCATCACACGGGTGCTGATCAACCACGGACCGGGGTGCATGAGCCAGATCAGGCAAACCAGGAGAACGGCCATGAATCACGGTGAAACGGCCTATGGCCTGTGGTTTCTGGTGGCCCTCAACTCGGCCATCTTCATCATGTTCGCCTTCAGCTTCTTCAAGCCGGCTACCACGCGCGACTGGCGCAGCTTTGGCGCCTTCTCCGCGTTCATCGTGGCCTTGTTTGTCGAGATGTACGGCTTCCCGCTGACCATCTACCTGCTGTCGGTGACCTGCTGACCCACAACACAGGCCACCTGTGGTCCACCTTGCTGGGCGAAACAGGGAATCCCCATTTCGGTGTTTTGCATCTGGCCAGCTACGTCTTTCTGGGGTACGGCTTCTATTTGCTATCGAGCGCGTGGCATGTGCTGTACCACGCACAGCGGAAGCACTCGCTGGCGACCACCGGGCCTTACGCCCGCATCCGGCATCCGCAATACGTTGCCTTCGTGCTGATCCTGCTGGGCTTCCTGCTGCAGTGGCCGACCCTGCTGACCTTGCTTATGTTTCCTGTCTTGCTCTTGATGTACGGGCGACTCGCCATCACCGAAGAAAACGAAATGCGCCAGCAGTTCGGCCCGGACTACGACGCATACGCACAGTCCATACCCCGATTCTTCCCGCGCCTGCGCAATTCACAGCCGATGGCGAATTCGGCGTCAGGGAAATGACCTGGGCCGTGCGTTGCCTTTGCGACGCGACTGACCACCACGCCGCAGTTCGGCTTTTTTCAACCGTATTTCTCAACAAGGATGTCTCATGAATACAAGAAAAAACCACTGGCTTTTGACCGGGGTGCAGATAGCCCTACTGGTCTGGTCCGGCACCACCTTCGCCGCCGACAAGGTCTATGTGGCCAACGAGGGCGCTGACATGGTCAGCGTGCACGACGCCGTTTCGTTCGAGAAGCTGGCCAGCGTGCCCGTCGGCCAGGCGCCGCACAACGTGCAGGTATCGCCCGACGGCAAGTTCGCATGGGTGACCAACAATGGTGAGCCTGCTCAGAACGTTCCGCACAAGGGTGGGGGTCATGGCTCACACGGCGCAATGGCACAACCTGGGGCCGTCTGGGTCATCGACACCAGCACCCAGGCAGTCGTCGACAAGGTGCCGGTCGGAGCGCACCCGGCCCATGTGGTGGTGACACCAGACGGCAGCCTTGCCTACGTCACCAACGGCGGCGACAACTCGGTCAGCGTGATCGACACGTCGGCGCGAAAGCTCGTGGCGACCATTGCGGTCGGTCAGTATCCCCACGGCCTTCGAGTCAGCCCGGATGGCAAAGAGGTCTACGTGGCCAACCTGAAGGGCGGAACGGTGTCGGTCATCGACACCGCCAGCCAGAAGGAGGTGGCGCAGTTGCCGGTTGGCAAGGGCCCGGCCCAGACGGGTTTTGCGCCTGATGGTCGTTTCGCCTTTGTCTCACTGTCTGAGGAAAACGCCGTCGCTCTGATCGACCCTGCCACGCGCAAAGTGATTCGCAAAATCGCTGTTGGAACCGTGCCCATCCAGCTGTTTGCCACACCGGACTCGCGCACCCTGCTGGTGGCCAACCAGGGCACGCGCAAGGTGCCTGGCAAGACCGTCAGCCTGATTGACCTGGAGACTTTCAAGGTCGTCAAGACCGTGGAGACCGGTAACGGCGCCCATGGCGTGGTGGTAGATCGCGACGGGCGTCTGGCCTATGTGACCAACATCTACGCCAACTCGGTTTCCGTGGTGGACCTGAAAGACGGCAGCGTCACGAAGACCATCCCGGTGGGCAAGGCGCCCAACGGCATCAGCATCGCGCCTTGACATGGGCGGCTTCGCTTAAACACCATGCGAAGCACCTGGCCATGCATTCAGTCCATCCGCAGCCACAAGAGGTCCGCTCATGACCAATGAAACAACCGCTACAACGGGTTCAATCACCGAACTGATCGTCCCGGGCATGGGTTCAGACCATTGCGCCGGGATCATCCGGACCACTTTGCAGCGGCTGGATGGAATTGCTGAAATCACCACCAACATCGCCAACCATCGCGTGAACGTGAGCACTTCCAATGGCGGTCCGGATGCCAATGCGCTGCGGAGCGCGGTAGAAGGCGCGGGCTACGAGGTGGCATCGGTTTCACAGGCGCAGGATTCGGACGGCGAAGCAGAGACAGTGGCAGAGCAGAACTACCTGTCTCAGGCACGCCAACGTTTGTGGATCGCGGGTGTGCCCACCACGCTGATCATGTTGCTGATGGTCCCCCATATGTTCTGGCAGCCTGTGCCTGGATACCTGGCCATCGTGGTGCTGCTGGCATTTCCTGTGGTGTTTCTCTATGGCGGTGCAGCAACGCACCGGGCCTCGTGGCGTTCATTGAAAAATCGAACGTTCAACATGGATGTGTTGATCTCGTTGGGAAGCATCCCGCCGTATCTGATCGGCCTGGCTGGTTTTGTCTACCCCATGACGTCCTTTGTTGAAATGGCCGCCACGATCACCACGTTTCATCTGCTGGGCCGTTTTCTGGAGGCCAAGGCCAAGGGCCGTGCATCTGAAGCCATTCGCCGTTTGTTGACCCTGGGTGCCAAGACCGCTCGGATTGAACGTGAGGGTGCTGAAATTGAAATCCCCGTGAAGGAGCTGCAGCCTGGCGATGTGATGGTGCTGCGACCCGGCGACAAGATCCCCACTGATGGCGAAGTGATCGATGGTGAGAGCCATGTGGATGAATCGCTGGCGACCGGCGAGTCGGTGCCGGTATTCAAAGCCAAGGGTGATGCGGTCATTGGTGCAACCATCAACAAGGAAGGACGGTTGCGGGTCAGAGCGTCACGGGTCGGCAGTGATACGTTTCTCTCTCAGGTGATCCGCTTGATTGACCAGGCACAAGGTTCTCGCGTTCCCATTCAGGAATTCGCTGATCGCATGACGGGTCGTTTTGTGCCGGTGGTGATTCTGATTTCCTTGGCGAGCCTTTTCGCGTGGCTGCTGTTCGGTGAAAACCTGAGACCGATTCTGGTCTGGGGTTCCGGCTTTTTGCCCTGGGTCAATCCGGCTGCAGACACTGGCGTATTGGCCATACTGGCCGCGATCGCCGTGCTGGTCATCGCCTGCCCCTGCGCACTGGGACTGGCAACGCCCACGGCACTGATGGTGGGCTCCGGCATTGGCGCAGAGCGCGGCATTCTGATCCGCTCCGGTGAGGCGATTCGTAAGCGCACGGCCATCCCACCCTTGAAGGGATTGGTCTAAGCGGCAACGATGGTGTCCACCAAGCAAATAGGTGGACACCATGAATGAAGCCA
>LNFM01009014.1_pt1 | contig 14739 bp, 11 predicted proteins | sample 596031 | NCBI WGS metagenome assembly LNFM01 (sample SAMN04254537, study PRJNA301005) | activated carbon metagenome | isolation source: dual media filters at the Ann Arbor, Michigan drinking water treatment plant | place: USA: Ann Arbor
ACTGTGAGGCTGTATTCCCCGATAGCTCAGTCGGTAGAGCGCCGGACTGTTAATCCGTAGGTCCCTGGTTCGAGCCCAGGTCGGGGAGCCAAAATTTCCTTGCGAAATCAACGCCCTGCGAGAAATCGCAGGGCGTTGTTCTTTGTGGCTTCCAAAACTCTGAGCCCCGACTTCCAAAACTCGCGCTCTGGCTGAGAGGCAGCGTGGACTGGGGCTTGCCCTCCAGGCGGTATAGCCGGACGGCTGCGGAACTGGTCCGGGAGATATCCCGGACCGCCCCGCCCAGGCAGTCAGCAGATCGCCATGCTGCACAACTCAAGCGTGAAGGCTGCTTGGTGCAGTAGCCAAGTCTGGCTTGAAGCGGTAGCCGGCACCCGTCCACGTAGTCGCTATCGCCGCTTTTCCCTGGACAGCAGTCACTCAGCTCCTGCGCACAAGTCACCTATCGCTCAGCAGCCCCCGCACCTTCTGGACCTTCATCAGGTTTGGACGGACTCCAGGCCCAAGCCGCGCGGGCAGCTGTTCGAAAACCCTTTCAAGGACCCGGTCGGGTCTTACGTTGGCGCTTGCCATTCGCTTGGCCTCAGCCTTGAACAGAAAGGGCTCGTCCTTGAACCGCGCGAAGAGGTCAGCGAGAGCGGTGCGCTGCGTGAGCGGCGTCTTGACCTGGTGTCCCAGCAATGCCATCACATCGACCGTGATGGGGAGCACATGCTCGGACTTGTTCTCGAAGCCCGTCATCAGCTCACCTCGGTGCTTGCCCTCGTCCCAGTGCAGGTACCGCGTTGCTGGCCCGTGGTCCGTTTCGACACGCATTGCCGAGAGCTCCGGCAGTCGTGCGACGGCATCGACAGTGAACTGGCCCGACCCTGCGTCGAACAGGCCCAGCCACCGATACCACCCGAAACCCAGGGTGTGGCCGATCTCGTGGGTCAAGGTGCCCGCGAGTTGCATGGTGTCGTACTTCCTCACGTACACGGAATTGAAGCGGATGCGTCCGTGTGTAACGCCACCTGTCGTCTCCGGCTCGTACGACCTGGCGATGTACGGCAGCGGCGACCAGAACAAGTCGATGTGCAGAACGATGGACCGTTCTGGTTCGACATGGTGATTCCAGAAGCTGCAGGCCAGCCGTGCTGCTGCCTTCAGCTTGTCGCCGCGATCTTCCAGTACCTTGTAGGTGATCAGTGTGGCCATCGCCAGTCCCTTGCAATTCCCAGCCACGCCGCCTGGCCCTGAACGCGAGGTGTCAGTGCCTGGTCAGTGGAGCAGGTAGTTGACGGAAAGCGTACCCCACCGCTGCAAGCCTTCGTCGGCGCCCACGGCCGGTGAGCTGAACTCCGGTGTTCGCGCCGTCTGCGCATACACGAGTCGCCATTGCTTGTCGGCACCGAAGGCCCAGGAGACACCCCACTGCCACGCATGCACCTGGCGCTTCAACTCGATGTTCGACGGCCCGTACAGCGTGTTGCCTTCGATGAATCGATTGGAGCCTACCAGGGTTGAGCTGACGTTCATGAACAGCACCGGCCGGCTCAGGGCGGCGCGGCTGCCGAAGTCCTGAATCACCAGGTCGCCTTCGTTGGAGATCACGAACACCGGGTTGCGGCCCTCCAGCCAGCCAAGGGAGACACCGGCCTGAAGCGACACGTAGTTGCGGAGGTTCCCCAGATGGCCAGACATGCCTACGTGGAATCCCACTCGGTCACGGTCCTTCTCGCTGTCGCCCAAGCGCATGACGCGCAGGTGCGCCAGTTGCACGCCCACGCGCCGCCTGACCTGCAAGTGCCATCCGGCCGGCTCCGTCGAGCCGGTCCATTTGTCATGCACCATGCGCTGGAGTCCATCGGCACCCGATGGACGACCGATCACGCCCAGCTTGAGCTCAGTCTGCTGGTAGAAGTCGCCCGGCCGGCCCAAGAGCGATCCGCCCTCGCGGGTGCCGTCGACGGCGAGGCCGGCGTACAGCCAGCCAGCCCAGGGGCGGTCATCGGGTTGAGGATCTGCCCGAGAGATGTCTCGCGGGGTGTACATGGTCTGGCCGATCATCCAGTGCACCCCGAACATGCTGGACTCGTCCTTCACGCTGGCACCGAGCAAGGCCTTGCCCAGGGCAAGTACGTGTACCGAGGGTCGGTCCAACTCCGCGCTCGGCGGCAGGACGCTTCGCGTCAGCCGCACACCATTCGTGTACCAACGGTCGGTGCGTTCGCGCGCCAGCACATCGTTGTCGATCTCGAACTGCCAACCGTCGCTGCGAGTGGCGTCGGCTGCCTGTGCTGCTGGCGCCGCCGCCAAGCCAGCCAGCAGCAAGAGTGACCACAGCCCCGAAGCCGCTGCACCGAGCAGACGCCGATTCTTCATCTGGATGTCCTCTCTGGCCGCTACGACGGCCTTGCTGGTTTCGTCTTCAGCGGACGGGCGGGCCCGCTTCACGCGCGTGCCATCAGGCGTAGCCGAGCCACCGTCGGTTGCCGTAGTCGTACAGCTTGCACTGCCGCACCACCTGCCAGTAGTAGTTCCAGGACAGGCGCCGCACCTGGACCCGTCGGGGCGCCAGCTCCTGCAGCCGCTGCTGCGCGGCGTGCAGCCGATAGAACGGAATCGTCATGTCCAGGTGGTGCGCCGGGTGCTGCAGGATGCGGTGCAGGAGCAGGTCGAGCACCGGCGCCTGCAGGTGCAGCGTGGCGCCCAGGTAGGGCAGCGAGGCCGCCCATGCGGCACCGTCCTCGTACCAGGCTACGTCGGGCTCGGTGTGGTGCACGTAGATCACGAAGCCCATGAGGTTCTTCCACACCACGATGGGCAGCACCATGCCGAAGAGGACGGCCTCTAAAGCCGAGCTGCCGAACCAGGCGGCTGAGGCCCACAAGCCACCCAGCCAGAGCGCGGCGAATGCGGTGACAAGCGCGCCGTCCTGCGCGAACACCGCTCGCTGCCCGCCGCCTTGGTCGGCCTTTGGAAAGTAGAGCCTCTTCCACCACAGCTCGATGGCGTAGTAGAGCCCTGGGCCCCAGCCGCTGCGGTACAGCTGCTCCAGCCAACGGCGGTGCGCCGGCAGCGCCGCGAACTCCTCGGGCGAGAGCGGCACCCACACGCCATCTCGTCCCCGAAGGTTGGTGAAGCCGTGATGCGCCTGGTTGTGCCCCAACTCCCACAGGCTGTAGGGCGTGAGCGAGGGCAGGAACGCAACGCGTCCCAGCACACGATTCAGCCTGCGGTGTGCGGTCAACGCCTGGTGGCAAGCGTCGTGACCGATGATGAACAGCCGTGCGATGCAAACGCCGGCGGCCACGCTGACCAACAGCTTCCACCCCCAAGGCACGGCGGTGGCGGCGACCGCGGTGAGCGCGAGCCAGACTGCTGCGTCCAGCGTCAGCCAAGTCAATGCGATACCCGTGCTCGGGCGAGCCAGCGGCGCCAGGGCCGCGCGCAGTTCGCGCCGGGTGGGTGCGCCTTCCACCGCGCCGGAGCGGAACGCCGCCATGTTCACGAGGAAGGCCCCGCCATGGCCGCCGCCTGCTCGACGATGGCGCCCAGCGTCTGCCCCTCTGCGAAGGCAGTGTCGGGGATGTACTGGTCGGTCAGATCCATCAGCGCCGTCAGCAGCGCCATGCGCCCCAGCGAGTCGACGCCCAGTTCGGCCAAGGTCATGCCCGGTTCGATGGGAGCCGTTTGCAGGTGCCCCGGCAGCAGTCCCGCGGCGGCGTCGTCACGGATGCGCGACACGATGTTCTCGAACAGGTCACTCATGGCGGACGGCAGGCAGTTGGCGAATCGGTTCTGGTGGATGCGGGTGCAGGTTGTTCAGAGCTGGCAGCGCAGAAGAGCCAACCACGGGAGCACCTTGTTGCCGTCCTTGCGGTCCAGCAAGCGCCCGCTGGGCGACAGCGCCAGTCTCTTGGTGGCCACCGAGTCGCCGACGTTGCCGCCAATGACCACCGCCTCGCGCTTCTGGATGTCCACCGACACCACGAAGTCGCCGTGCGAGGGGTAGAAGCCGTCGGCCATGTAGGCCAGTTCGGCCTGCTTGTAGGTGAGCTGCTCCGCGTACTCGCGCCCGGCCACCACGATGTCGCCCACGGCCGGCACGGCAGAGTAAGGGTCAGCCGCGTGGTAGGCCTTGTTGGCGCCATCCGCGGCCGCTGCTCGAGCGGCTTCCACGTAATGGCAATGCGCCTTCGTCGTCTTGAACTTGGCGCCGGCGCCCGCCTGCTTCACGACGTAGGAGACGAAGGCCGCTGACCACGCAGGCCGATACGGCTTGCCTTTGCTGTCTTTCAGCTCCGTGCGACCATCGAAGCCCGGCACCGGGACCGCTGCCCAATAGTCGCCCACGCGCTGGTAGACGGCTGCGTCGGTCTCCTTGCGCTTGCCGTCCTTGAAGATCTGCAGCTCGGCCTGGCAAATGGCGACGATGTTGTCCTGGAAGGAAGGCATCGGGAGCTCGCTTTCAGGTTGATGGTGTCGAGGAGTGCTTGTGTGTCGGGGCGACGTTGGAAGCCGTGGTGTGCGAATCGGATTCGCGTTCGGAGTCGGCGTAGCCGCCGCCCAGCCAGTACTCGCGCACCAGCCCGCGCTGCAGCTTGCCGCTGGTGGTACGCGGCAACGGGCCGGCGGCTGTGAATACGAACGTGTCGATCGCAACCCCGCAGTGCCGCAGCACCGCCTCGGCCACGCGTCGTTGCAGCTGCGGTTCGTCAACGCCAAAGCGCCGGGCCACCACCAGCACCAGGACTTCTCGGCCCAGGTTGTGGTTCAGGTGCGCGAAGGCCGCCACGCGCCCTGACCGCAGGTCCAGCGCCGCCTCGGCCGCAGCCTCGATCTCGTGCGCGCCCACCTTCAAGCCGCCACGGGCGATGATGTACTTCACGCGGCCCGTGACGTAGACCTCACCGTCCCACAGGAAGCCCTGGTCGCCGGTGTCGTACCAGCCGTCGACGAATCGGTGCGGCTCCTCGCCGTGCACATAGCGGTGGGCCACCGAGGGCCCCTGAACCCACAGCGTCCCCAGGCGGCCGGGCGGCAGGCTGTGGCTGGCATCGTCGCGGACCTGCACCTGAGCGCCATCCAGCGGCGCACCGTTGGACACGAGTTCCACCGCCTCGCTGTCGACGGGCTCTTCACTGGGCGCCACGGGCAGCACCACGCCCTGCTCACGCAATGCCGAAGCCTCCACTCGCAGAGTTCGCCAGGGCCGCCCGGCCGGGCCGAAGCTCACTGCCACCACGGCCTCTGCCATGCCGTAGGCGGGCTGCAGCACGGCGGGCTTCAGGCCCAGCGACTGCATGGCCTGCTCGAAGCTGCGCAGCACATGCGGAAAGACCGGCTCCGCACCGGCCCACGCAAAGCGCCAGGCCGACAGGTCCAGGCCCTCACGCTGGGCGCGCCGGCCCAGGCGCGCCAGCAGCGCATAGGCCGAAGGCGGATTGGGCGACAGGGTGGCTCGCTGCTCGGACATGGCCTGCAGGAAGGCCAACGGGTTCGACGCGAAAAGGGACGTCGGCAACAGCGTCAGCGGTAGGTTGGCATACAGCGCTGGCGCCAGGGCACCGCTGAACCCCATGTCATGCGTGAGTGGCAGCCAGCTCAGCATATGGTCGCCCGGCGCCACGTGCAGCCGGGCGGCCGTTGCCGCGCAATTGGCTGCCAACTGGCCATGACTGATGGGTACAGCCCGCGCGCGGCCGGTGCTGCCCGATGTGAGTTGCACGAGGGCCAGCGAGTCCGGGTCGACGCGGGCCCATGTGTTGAACGCGCTGGCGGCAGTGGCCGCGAAGCCTTTCGACGGTGGCCGCACGAGCCTCGTGCCGATGGGCACAACGCCGGGCACCACTTCGTCCACCCAAAGAATCGCGGGCCGAAGGCTCTCGAGCGCATCGGCCAGCCGACGTTGCGCGGCGGCATCTTCGGCGGTGGCATCCGGCAGCACCACCACCGCCGCGCCGCACTGCCAGGCACCCAGCAGCGCGGCGACGAGTTGAAGGGACGTCGGGGCACTGGTAGCGACCAGACTTCCGGCCTCCGCACCCGAAGATCGCAGTCCCACGGCCCAGCGGCGCGCAGCCTCGCGCAGATCGGCTGCTGACCACGATGTCACGTCGCCGCGGCCCTGCCAGAGGTGCAGCGGTTCGGTGCGAGCCGCGAATGCATCCAGCAACGAACTGGCGCTCATCCTCAAGCCTGCCTGGCCGTTGCGATGGCTGCGCCAACCCCGGCAGCCGCTCGACGGGCCTGCTCAAGCTCATGCCCCGCCATGACCTGCAGCCGAAACCTCGCCTTGCCCTCTGGTACGGCCGGGAACTCCACCTGGTTGGCCAGGACACCGTGCCCAGGCAGCAGCCGAGCTGCCCGGCGCGCAACGGCCTCCTCGCCTACGAGCACCGGCACGATGGGCGAGGGATCGCCCATCACGGAGAGGCCCTGCGCCTGAAGCGCACTGCGCAGCGCCAAGATGTTGGCCATGAGCTGTTGGCGCAGTTGCTCGCCCCGATCGCTAAGCACCACCGCCAACGCAGCTCGCACCACCGCCGCTTGGGCCGGCGACAGTGCGTTGGAGAAGGTGTTCGACGGGCTGTAGACCTTGAGAAACTGCTTGACCGCGCCTTCTCGGCTGGCGACGAAGCCGCCGTTGGATCCGAAGGTCTTGCTGAAGCTGCCCATGACCAAATCAACCTGGCCGAGCAGGCCCTGCGCACCCAGCGAGCCGGCGCCGCCAGGGCCCAAAGCGCCCAGGTCGTGCGCGACGTCGACCACCAGGGTGGCGCCGTGTTCGCGGCAGGCCGCCCGCGTGGCCGCCAGGTCGGGCACGTCGGCGTCCATCGAGAACAGCCCCTCGGTGATGACGAGGATGGCGTTGTCACGGTCGTGAGCGCGGATGCGGGCCAGCAACTGCCGCAGGTGCTCGTGGTCCAGGTGGCGGAACAAGGACACCTTGCGTGTGGCGGCGTAGGCGCCTTCCATCAGGCAGTTGTGGGCCAACGCGTCGAGCAACACGTAGTCGCTGGGTCGGATCAGCCCCTTGGTGATGCCATAACCCGCTGCCCAGCCGGTGGGGTACAGCGTCACGAAGGGCATCTGCAGGAACTCCGCCAGCTCCGCCTCGAGTGCTAGGGACTCGGTGGTATTGCCCAGCACCGCCGACGAGCCCGCGCTGTGCACGCCAAAGCGGTGAATGGCCTCGATGGCGGCGCGCTTGAGCGTTTCGCTGGTGGCCAGCGAAAGGTAGTCCTGCGAGGCAAAGTTCACGCCCCTGGCCGGCAGGCCCGCGGCGTCGGTGATCTCGGTCTCGGTGGACGGCGCGGCATGGAGGGCACGGCTGTACGGCCAGTGGCCGTGGATGGCGCGCTGCTGGCGCCAGGCCTCGAACGCCTGGGTCCGCGCCAGCAGGTCAGCGCCAGCAGGATCCCGGAAGTCGCGCGTGGTGCCCTTGAGCCCCTGACTGGCGGCCGGGCATGGCATGGCCGCTGTCACCAGCGGTGCTGAGCCGCCCGCGCCGGGCTCAAGCCCCGCCTCTGCCACCCCGTGAGCCGCCACTTCTTGTCCTTCGTCCCTGAGCTTGTTCTGAGCGGGACTCTAGGAACTGCGCCGTCTGCGCGCTATTGCACGAACGGCTAGTTGCCTCCCCGCGACCGGGTGGGCCTCGGCATAGGCCGAAGGATGTAGCCGGCCCATGGGGGCCTCGGTCAGCGCTGGTCGAACCCCAGCGCCTTGGCGCGTACCACGGGCTCGGTGCGGTTGCGAACACGCAGCACTCAGCACTCAGCACGCAGCACGCAGCACGCGAATGATGGCGGCGACGTGGATCTTGGCGGTGCTTTCGCTGACATCCAGCTCATGCGCGACAAGCTTGTTGGGCAGACCGCGGGCCAGGCAGCGCAACACCTCCACCTGGCGCGGGGTGAGCATGCCCAGCTCGCCGGTGGCGGGCTCCACCGCCTCGCGCGACGGGGTCGGGTCAGCCGGCAGCGCGAAGGGCGGCACGTAAGTGCCACCCGCCCACACGAGCACGACACCGGGCCGCTGGGCGCGCACGTTACGCAGCCCTTGCAGACCGTCGCAACCCGGCATGTTCAGGTCCGTCAGGACCATGCAGACCGCAGGGTTCTTCAGCTTGTGCAGGCACTCCGTCCAGGATGACGCATCCAGGCAACGAACGCCCTCCACGGCCGCTTCCACGAGCCGCGCCAGACCATCGCGAACCGGCGGGTGGTCGTCTGCGAGCAGAATGAAGCGTTGGCTGTCCATGCATCAGTCTCCCAAAGGCGTTGCAGAAGGCGACAGGGGGCTGGCGATGGTGCGCCGCAGGGCCGCGGTGGAAACCTCACGCCGCCGGTGGGCCTGAACCTGATCGTGGCGATGACGCCGTCCAAGCAGCCCTTCGGCACGTTGTGCCGTGCCGCGCTGCCCTTCATCGGCCTGATGCTCGGCTGCCTGGCGCTCGTGATCTGGCAGCCGTGGATTGCGATGGGGTTGGTTCGGTGATGCGCAGGGCAGGCGACTTTGGCAGCCGCCACGCGATGGGCCTGTTCGAGGGCCGCGCAGGAACTCGATCAGCAACGCGTTGACCTCGGGCGCGCGCTCGCGCTGCATCCGAAAAGGGGCCCTGGCGCACTTCGGCGCCCCCTCGACGTTATCGGGCCACGCCCCCGCTGCCGCTGCCAGCCGGGGCTGCGGTGGCCTTGCGCGCCAACATGCCTGACCCAGCAGACACGCGCAGCTTCTGGCTGTGCTGCGCGGAAAGCCTGGCCACCGTCGGCAAACCGCTGTTGCTGGGTGCGGCCGTGTTCGCCTGGGGTTTTGGCTGGCTGGCCTATGGGCTGGTGAACAGCTTCTGGCGCTGGCAGGTGCAACGCAAGCGCCGGGGACGACGCCAGGGCCGAGACGTGCTGGCGCGTGCCAGATAGCCGCTCACAGACCCGTGGCGCCGTGCACCAGAATGCAGATGAAGGAAGCGGCGTTGATGTCGCCATCCACCTTTTTCTTCGCCAGGCTGAAGTTGAAGGCCTCGGGAAAGTCGCCGTTGCCCAGCCCGTCAGAGATGGCCAGCGGCAAGTAGTTGCGAAGGGCCAGGCCGCGGGTGAACGAGGGCCGCTGCATCCACTCGAAGAACTCGGCGTCCTGGAATGGCAGGGTGTCGGCAGACAGCGTGCGCGGCCGGTGCGCCTTCCAGCGCGAGGCTGAGCCGGCCACGCCGCCCAGGCTCAGGAAGCTCGGCCGCCTGAACTTCAGCAGCTTGGACAGCGTGCGCGTCTTCTCCTCGGCGGCGTAGGCCCCGATCAGCGAGTTCAGAACGCGCTCGGCCGTGGCCACGTGGTGCAGTGACATCGATGAGGGTTTCATCAGGCGCACCGAACCTTCACCGAAGGCCTCGGACAAGACGATCCAGGCTTTCTGCTGCGTGCTGTTCATCGATGGCTCCTCGGGGAATGGTCGGTTGGTGGCACCAGCACCGCTGCTTCCAGCGCCGGCAGGGCTGTCATCACGGGTGTCTGCGTACCTATGGCCTGGCGCGCCGCTGCGGTGGGCTGTGCCGCGCGCAGGCGCTCCACCTCGGCAATGACGGCGGGCTTGACGGCGTCGAACAGGGCGCGCAGCGTCAGCGCGCCCGGGGAGGGGCCGGTGGAGCCGGCCGTGCCGAGCTCACCGCGCAGCGCCTTCATCAGCATGTAGGTGAAGATGCCGTGGCCGAGTTCGGGCGACTCCAGCGATTGCTCGTCGCCACTGGCCGCCGAGATGACCGCCAGTTGCGCCGACGCGCTGCGCTTGACGAGCACGAAGGGGTCGGCGCCGTTGCCGGCCAGGCCGGCGAAGCAGGTGTCCAGCACCAGCAGCCGGCGCCCCGGCATGCGGCGCAGCGCCTCCACCAGTTCGGTGCCCGAGATCAAACTGGGCACGGCGCCGGGGGCGGCGCGCTGCTGGCCGCGAAACGCGGCGTCGAGCCGGGCCACGTCTTCGGGCCGGGTGTCGCGGGTGGCGATGTAGTACTCGGCCGCATCGGGCAGGCCGTGGCTGGCCACAAAAACCAGCACTGTGTCTTCCGGCTGCGCCTGGCGCGCGATGTCGGCCACGGCGGCCAGCAGGGCCTGCTTGGTGGGCGGCGTCTGGCTGCGTTCACTGAGCGTGACCAGCTGCACGCCACCCGGCCAGCGGCCAGCGCCGGCCGCCAGCGTGCCGGCCAGCGCCGTGGCGTCGTTCAGCGCGCCGGGCAACGCGCTGCTGCGGTCCAGATGCGTGAAGTTCGAGACCCCCGCCACCAGGGCCCAGAGCCGGGCGCGGCTTGCAGGAGGGGGCGGATGCACGTTGCGCGCCGAGGTGAATGTTTCATCAAGGCCGATGGACACCTCGGTTTCGGCTTCCACGCGCAGCCGCCCACCCGCGGCGAGCCTGGGCACCTCGAAGTTCAGCCGGGCGCGGCCGTTCGCGGGCACGGCCACCACCCGCTGCGCCGCGGGCAGCGCCGGCAGGCCGTCGACGAAGACCCCAAGCTCGCGCACCTCACGGCCCGTGGCTTCCACTTCGACACTCAGCGCCAGGGTGCCGCGGCCGGTCTCTTCGGCCGAGCTCACACGCACACGCGGCACCGCGGCGGCGGCCAGCACCTGGGCCAGGGCATCGCGGGGCGCGGCGCGCGCCAGCGGCTGGGCCGGCCCCAGCGTGGCTTCCAGCAAGTCGGGGCGGTAGAGCTGACGCTCGAACTGCACGGCATGCAGAAAGTCGGGCTCACGGTCCGCGCCGCGGTTCAGCTGCCAGCCAAAGTACTGGTCGCCCTGCGTGGAAGATGCGTAGTAGCCCTCAGGCCGCCACGCCACCCATTGCGGCTGCGAGCGGTGCACGAAGGCGGCCATCGCCTCACGCCCCGTTTCCCGGGCGTACCAGCGCAAACTGCCATCGCCCACGGCTGCCACCACCCAGCGGCCATCGGCACTGATCACCACCTGCAACGCGGGCGCGGGCAAGGCCTGCTCCCAGAGCGGTTTTGCGTGTTCGTCGGCCAGCAGCACCGACCACTGCGTGCCCACCGCCACCACCGGCAGCGTGGCGTGGCCGGCCCAGCTACGTGTGGCCTGGTGCTTCTGCAAAGGCAAGGCCTGGCCGTTGATGCGGCGCGGCTCCAGGTAGCTGAACTCATGCAGCTGCGCCTGCAAAGCCAGGCGCGCACCGGCCCGCAAGGCCGCAGCGAGATCGGCGCCCGCGGCCGCCGGCAGCGGCTGCAGCGCACCGGCCGGCCCTGACAGCGGCGCGAAGACCCAATCGGCAGCGGCCGCGCCTTGTCTGGGAAAGGCCAGGCGCCGGCCATCGGCGCTGATGCGGAAGCGGCTGGCATCGAAGCGGAAATCAACGTTGGGCGGCTCGGCCTGCGCCTGCACCTGGCCTTGCGCCGACAGGCGTACCAGGGCCGGGGCGTCGGTGGAGAACACCAGGTCTCCGCCGGGCAGCGGCAGCACGTTGGTGAAACGCTGCCGGCCCACATCCAGCCGCCGCGGGGCCTGGCCCGGCCTGGCCAGGTCGGCCAGGTACAAGGGCGTGGGCCCGGGTCCCTCAAAGGCCCCGTGGTAGAGCAGCTGCTCGCCACTGGCGCTGAAGATAGGACAGCACAAAGAGCGTTGCTGTGCATCGCTGCTGCCGATCACACGCTCGATCACCTGGCCGGCCACACGCATCACCACCACTTCGTTCCGTTCGTTCTGGCCCCAGGCCAGGCGCTGGCCGTCGGGCGAAAAGCGCACACCGCCCATCGCGGAACCCGTGCACACCTGGCCCGAAGGCGACGCACCGTTGGCGTAGTACTGGTTGCGAAAGCTGCGGCGCCCGTCGGGCGCGTACAGGCGCAGGCAGCCATCTTGCGAGGTGGTGGCCAGCGTGCCGTCGGGGCCGAACTCCACGAAGCGCAGCGCATCGGCGTACTCGGGGTCGGCGCGCCCGGCCACGGCCTGGCCCGAGGTTAGATCCACCACCTGCAAGCCGCCGCGTTCCAGGCCCACCGCCAACCAGCGGCCGTCGCGCGAGATGCCCAGCGCCTGGATCAGGCTGTCGAAACTGGCCGGCAGCACCGACATGCGCCCCGTGGCCAGTTCGAACCTGTACAGGTGCGCGCGGCCCGACCAGGCCAGGCCGGTCCAGCCACCGACGATGACCGACCGGCTGTCGGGCAAGGTGGCCAGCGCGCGCACCGCGCCTTCTGGGCCCGGCCCGCTGGGTGTGCGCAGCGTGCGCAGCAGGGCCAGGTCAGAAAAGCGCCAGACGCGCACCGTCTTGTCTTCACTGACGCTCAGCACGCGCGTGCCGTCAGGTGTGGCGCGGATCTGGTTGATGCGCGCGCTGTGCATGTCGTAGGCCACGCGGGGCTGGGGCAGCGTGGTCTGGGCCAGCACATGCCCGGAGCTGAACAGTGCGGCCCAGACCAGCGCCAGCAGCACCAGCGTGCACCAGAGGCGCACGCGGAACCCGCGGCCCCGGTGCGCTGGCGCCCGCCTCGGCCTGCGCGTCACTTGGCGGGGGTGCACTGCCGGGCTTCGGGGCCCGAAGGGCTCTCGATGTCCCCCGGCGCGCAGACCGCGGCATTGCTGCTGGTGCCCAGGCGGTAGCGACGCTGGAATACGTTGGGCGAACTGCCACCCACGGCGCCTGACCGACCCAGGTCGGCATCCGCCGCAGGACGGCGGCCCAGAAGCACGTCGGCCAGCGTCAGGCTGTTGCCAGCCCCCGCGATAGCACCGTCGACCAGGCGCGTTGTGGATGGAGGCGTGGTGGGATCGGCTTCCGGCGCGTCGATGCGCACGGCCGGAAGCGTGGTGGCGTTGCCTACACCGGCGGTGACCACGCCTCCGGCAATGCTGCCCAACAGGTCACTGGTGCTGGCGGTGTTACCCGTGGCACCGGTGGTCACACCAGCACCGCCGGCCACCACGGCACCTGCGGCGCTTGTGGCGTTGCCCGCATTCCCGACCGCCGCAGCTGCGCCTGCGTTGCTGACTGCGCCAGTGCTGATTGCCGCATTGCCCGCGGCGCCGCTGGCCTGACCCGCGCCCACAAGCCCCACCCCACCAGTTCCGGTGACGGTGCTGCCGCCGGCACCGTTTGTGTTACCAGGGCCAGGAAAACTGAATCCCCCTTGGGCTTGAAAACCTTGACTGGCATTCTGCATCGCGGAAACGTTTGAATACCCACCCAGATTGGTCGCCTGGGATGTTCCTTGCGTATTGCCGACATTGTTGAAAGCCGCCGTGTAACCATTTGAGGTGATCCCGCTTGGGTACCACAGAATTCTGGTATTGCTATTGGGCGTCGTTTGAATGACCTTTTCTGACAGTAACCATCCAAGCCTGCCAGGCTGGTTCAGAACGCTTGGATCCCCGATCTGCTGCCCAGGAATGGGCGAAGGGTCGAAGACCGCGAAATATACTTTTCCATCGCTGGCAATGTAGATATCTTGCCGTATGACCGTTGTCGCGACCGGCTGGATAGGCAGATTGGTAGACAGAGCGGCACTGTTACCCAAAGCGCCGAGCCTGTATCCAACGATCGTGGTTGTTGACTGAGCATCTGGCCTTACCAAGTTCGGATCTATAATCTGGTCGTAAGTAATATTATCGCCTGGATAGCCTGGCGTTAAAGGATTACCGTCTGCATCAAGGTACTTCTTGAAATCCACGTGGGTCACACCATACTCCGCCAAAGTGCCCCCAAGCGGACTGGATAGAACGGGAACAGGCGTCCCCGTCATTGAGTCAGTCGGAAGATAGTTCGTCTGGGCCTTCAACGCTATCGCCTGATTTGAGCCCCCAAGGCTGGGGTCAGACGGAATATTGTTCAAAGGAGCAGGAGAGAAGCTGACGCGGGAAGCTTCCAGCGTCAATGTCCCCTTTGGCGCTACAAAGACATTGGGCAAGGCTGCAAGTGCGGCCGCATTGATCGTCACCTTGGCACTTGCGTCAGGCTTGTTGATCAGTGTCGGATCAGCTTGACCATCCGCGAGTTTGTAGTTCGCAGTATTGTTGCCAATAACAATCTTGGGGAGATCATAGGTATAGTTAGAACCGGGGCGAGTGGGGATGTCAGAGGAAACCGTCGCAAAATCAGATGTGTTATCCCACAGGAATATCGACCCCGCGCCCGCATCAATTTCGACCGAATATGCAGTTTTGCCCGCAGCTGTGCCGTTTGTGTCCAGACCGCGCGAGACCACGTAATCACCAAGAAAAATGCCATCCATAACGCCGCCATTGGCCTTCAATTGAACAGCTCCCTTGTTGACGGCAATTGCTGCGTTGACAACGATTCTTTTCCCAGCCTCAATGATCAGCCCGGCAAGGGGGCTAGCGGCCAAGTTGTTGCCGTCCAGATTCAAACCATTGGTGATGACAGTGTCGGTGGCGCTTATGTCCACGCGCCCAACCGTCGGCCGGATTCCGGGCTGGTAGTAATCCTGCGCATGCTTGTATCCGCTTGTAGGACCACCTAGCCCTCGCTCCAAAGTGACATTGGCGCCCGAGACAAACAAGCCGCCGCTGGCCATATCTGCCGGGCTGGCTTGCCACGTTGCGATGTGATTCAGTATGACGTCACCCGGCGCGGTGACAGTGATGCTGGCGCCCGACGTTTGCAGCTTTCCATAGGCCGCAATGCCCCCCGCCGTGGCCGTCAGCGTGACGTCGCCCACTGCGGTGACGCCACCGCTCGCGCAGCCCGTCACGCAAGCAGCGCTGGGGTTGCCCGGGTCAGGCACGAACGTCCCTG
>LNFM01009015.1_pt1 | contig 14736 bp, 16 predicted proteins | sample 596031 | NCBI WGS metagenome assembly LNFM01 (sample SAMN04254537, study PRJNA301005) | activated carbon metagenome | isolation source: dual media filters at the Ann Arbor, Michigan drinking water treatment plant | place: USA: Ann Arbor
CGAGGCGCAGCCCGATCCCGTCTGGGCAGGTCACCCGGTATGGTCGAGAAATGCCGTCAAGCTGATGAGTGCGCTTCTCCCCGTTGTCGAAGGTAGTTTCGATTGTAATCCGTACGTCCATGGCAGCCCCACACGCAAAGAACTCACCTTAGCACGGGCCGCAACGACGAAGATGACCCCCATGTTTTGTCCACTCCCGATCTTATCAGGTGGAAGGAGACCCCCAATGAAAAAGAGCCCAATAAAAAAGACACTGACAGTCCTCGCTTTGCTTGCCACCCTCCCGGCGGGCATGGCGTTTGCCGATGATGATTGCTCTGTGCCGCTGGCCAATTGGCAGCCGCGCGAGGCGGTGGAGCGCTTGGCGCAAGACAACGGCTGGACCCTGCGCCGCATCAAGATCGATGACGGTTGCTATGAGATCAAAGGCCGCGATGCCACTGGGCGGGAAATCAAGGCCAAGATCGACCCCGCGACGCTTCGGATAATCAAGATGAAATACAAGAGTGATGACGGGGATGACGACGATGATGACGATGACAAGGATCGTCCGCGTCGTGATCGCAAGGACGCAGTAAACCCCACAGCACCCAGCATGGCACCTCCAAACCCCCTCTTTGGCAACGGCGCGCCACCAAAGGTTCTGGTGAAATGATCCCGCACGCCCGCTCCTTCCCAGACTAAAAAGGAAAATCCCGATGAAATCCCTTCTCGCAACTCTGGCGCTGACAACGGCGCTGACGCTTCCCGGCCTTGCTATTGCACGGCCGGTCACGCTGACCACGCAACTGAGCAATTACGGCGGCGACGGTGCCTATCTTGCGCTTTATGTCACTGATCCTTCGGGGGCCTATGCAGGCACGCTTTGGATGGCGGGTGGCAAGTCGAAATATTACGATAGCCTGAGCGATTGGTATCGTGCCACTGGCGGCGATTTGGGCCAGATCAACGGTATCACCGGGGCCAGTGTTGGCGCAGGCCGGACGCTGGAGATTACGCTGGATCTGGCCGATGCGCTGTTTGACGCGGGCTATACCCTGCATATCGACGCCGCGGTTGAGGAGATGCGCAACAGCCCGAATGAGGTTGCGGTGCCGTTGACCACGACTGGTGCCGGAACAGCCGTGAAAGGGCGTCGCTACGTCGCCAGCTTCACCTACGGCATGTAAGAAAGGCAGGGCCATGATCCGCATCCTTCACCGTTGGCCGGGTCTGTTGGCCCTTGCCCTGATAACCGTTCTGGCGCTGAGCGGCGCTGTGCTGTCGGTGTTTCCAGCTGCCGAGCGTTTGACTGCGCCGCAGGTCGAGGCCGGACTGAGCGTGGCCGACCTCGCAGCGCGCATCCAGACTGCCTATCCGGGGGTTGAACAAATCCGGCGCGCGCCGTCTGGCCGGATCACCGCTTATTGGTTCGATGGCGGCACACCAGGCGCGGCGGTCATCGACCCTGCAACCGGCCAGGGCGTCGCATCAGCCGACCCCAATCGATTTGAACGCTGGCTGACCAACCTGCACCGCTCACTGTTCTTGGGGGATGGCGGGCGCATTGCTATGGCAGCAGGGGCGGCGGCAATGCTGGTGCTGGCGCTGTCTGGCGCGGTGCTTGTGGTGCGGCGTGCCGGCGGCTGGCGGCGCTGGTTCGCACCCTTGCGCGGACCGCTTTCGGGGCGGCTGCATGTGGAAATCGCGCGCGTCGCCATTGTCGGCCTTGTGCTGTCCTCGCTTACGGCGCTGTGGATGACCGCCTCCACCTTTGATTTTCTCCCCGATGGCGGCACTACGCTGAGCTATGCAGCGCCAAGTGGTCAGACGGGTATGATACCGGGTGCAATTGATCTGCTCGGGCAGACCCCAGCGTCAGCGCTGCGCGAGTTGAGCTTTCCCTATCTGGATGACGCCACTGATGTTTTTACGCTGAAGACTGACAGCGGCACCGGATACCTTGACCAAGGCACCGGCGCGTTGCTTGGCTGGGCCGATCTGACCGGGTGGGAACGGGCATCGGAAACCATCGTGATGCTGCATACCGGGCAGGGGGCGGCAGTTTTGGGGTTGGTGCTGGGGATGATGGCGCTTGGCGTGCCGGTGATGGGCGTGACGGGTGTTGTGATCTGGCTGGCGGCGCGACGCGGCAGGCCGCAGATCCGGGGCAATCAACCCGCCGAGCAGGCGCAAACGATTCTGCTGGTTGGTAGCGAGGGCGGCAGCACCTGGGGCTTTGCGGCAACGCTGCACCGCGCGCTGACCGAGGCCGGGCAAACTGTTCATGCCGCACCGATGTCGGCTTTTGATCCAAAACGCTATGCGCGTGCGGACCGTATTATTGTGCTTGCCGCGACCTATGGCGATGGGGCTGCACCTGCCTCGGCCAGAGGTTTTCTTGACCGGCTTGCGCAGGGTGACGCCGCCCCCGCAACCCCGCTCGCAGTGCTTGGCTTTGGCGATCGCAGTTTTCCGCAATATTGTACCTTTGCAAAAGCGGTATCTACTGCCGCCGAGGCCAAAGGCTGGCAACAGCTTCTTGCCTTTGACACCGTCGACCGCCAATCGCCGCAGGATTTTGCCCGCTGGGGCCAGGCGCTTGGGGCCGTTATGGGGATCAATCTCGATCTCACTCACCAACCGGTGGTGCCGCAATCGCAGCCTTTGACGCTGATTTCTCGCCGCGTTTACGGGGCCGAGGTGCAGGCCCCGACTGCAATCCTGCGCTTTGCGCTGCCAAAGGCGTCGCTGTGGCAGCGCCTGACGGGCCGTGGCTTTGGTCGGTTTCAGGCGGGCGATCTTCTGGGCATCCTGCCCGAGGGTTCAACGCTGCCCCGGTTCTATTCGCTGGCCTCGGGGCGGCGCGACGGCTTTGTTGAGGTTGTGGTCAGAAAGCTGCACGGCGGCCTTTGCTCCGGCCAGCTCATGGCGCTTGAACCCGGCGACAGCGTGGCCGCCTTCCTGCGCCCCAATCCCAGTTTCCACGCGGACCGCAGCGCTGCACCGCTAATTCTGATCGGGGCGGGCACCGGCATTGGCCCGCTTGCAGGCTTCACCCGTGCCAATGCCCGCAAGCGCCCCATCCACCTGTTCTTTGGCATGCGACACCCCGACAGCGACTTCCTTTATGACGCGGAGTTCGGGGTCTGGCAGGCGCAGGGTCACCTGACCCGACTGATCACAGCCATATCACGCGGGGCCAGGCCGCATTATGTTCAGGACGCGTTGCGCGCCGAGGGGGCGGAGGTTGCCCGACTGATCCAGAGCGGCGCGCGCGTGATGGTTTGCGGCGGACGAGAGATGGCCGTCGGGGTCGCTGACGCGCTGGCGGATATCCTCGCCCCCGTTGGGCTGACGCCAATCGCATTGAAAGCAGAGGGGCGTTATGTCGAAGATGTTTACTGATCTGCGGCAGATTGCGCTGAACGGCCCGACCATGGGCACGCGCTGGTCGGCGCTGTTTTATGCGCCAGCAGGGTTTGACCCCGCGCCCGTGAAGGCTGCACTTCAAGCGGCGGTGGCGGAGGTGGATGCGCAAATGTCCACCTGGAATCCCGCCAGCGATCTGATGCGTCTGAACGCGGCACCTGTCGATGAATGGGTGGCAGTTCCGGCGCGGCTGATGACGGTTTTGCGCCTTGGCTTGAAAATCGGGCGGGCGACAGATGGGGCGTTTGATATTGGCATGGGCGACGCCGTGGCAGCGTGGGGCTTTGGTCCGCAATGCGCAACACCCGAAGACATCCGCGCCGCGATGAGCGCGCCGCGCTTGCCTGCGCATGCGGTGTTGGACCTTGATGCAGCGGGGCGGGCGCGCAAGCGTGCCCCGATCACGCTGGACCTGAACGGGATTGCCAAGGGGTATGGTGTCGACCGACTTAATGAGGTGCTGACCGGTTTCGGCATCACCTCTGCCCTTGTCGGCATTGATGGTGAGATGCGGGCGTTTGGGTTAAGGCCAGACGGCACCCCCTGGACGATCGCGGTAGAGGCCCCCGACATGGCGCGCCGCACGCCGCATTCCATCTTGGCGCTGCAAGACGCCGCGGTTGCGACCTCGGGTGATTACCGTCACTGGGTCAATGTGCAGGGACGCCGCCTGTCGCATACCATGCACCCAACCAAAGGCGCGCCATTGGTGGCCCCGCCTGCCTCGGTCACCGTCATTGCCCAGACCTGTGCCGAGGCCGATGCCTGGGCGACCGCGCTGATGGTTCTGGGCGCGGAAGAGGGCGTAACAGTTGCGCGGCAATTTAGGCTCGACGCGTTGTTTTTGCTGCGTGACAATACGGATAGCATTCGAAGTATGGCCGTTGGGCACATGTTCAGCCAAGCGGCGGACGGCTTGGCAAAAGAGGGTGAATGGTCAGAAGCTGGCGAACACGGACGGTTGTAAGGCGCTGAAAACCCCCGCCCCGGTCAGATAAGTAAACCGGGGCGGCGATTGGCAGCCTTGCCGCAAGCATCAACCGTAGCGCAGGTTACGGTCGGACCATCCCCGCCATATCAACCTCTACCGCCTTGCCCAGATCGGCCATGCTGTCTTGCAGCAGCTGGATCGCGTAATGCGGGTTATGCGTGTAGGCACCGGGGTCTTTGGCGATGAACTGATAGTTATAGGCCGCCTTCAGCAGGCGCGGTGTCCAGCTTTGATAGCGGTTCGGAAAGATTGCCTCGTCGGGGGTGATTGCGCCATTTCCATCCGTGTCGATGAAGAAATACGGGAAGGCGTGCGGGTCATAGACCACTGGCGTCCCGGCAACATCGGCGGCATACTTCTGGATCGCAGCCCCCAGCATGGCATGTAATGTAGTGATCGAATGGGCAATGCCCTGCGCCGTGTCGCCTGTTCCGGTCACGTCCATTTCTGTGCTGCGAATATCGGAATATTTGGCCGCCCCCTTGTGGCAGGTTACGCAGGTGTCAATCGGTTTTACCTTCAGGCTGTGCTGGTTGTGGCACGACAGGCAGGTGGCGGGTTCCTCTTTCACATGGATGAAAGTGCCGGCATAGGTCTGGTCGTCATATTGATAGCCGCCCGCCGCCACGTTGCCCATTTGGGTTGCTGCCGCCGCCTTGTAATGCACGTTGATAAAGGTCAGATCGCCCGCGACCACATCATCCTCGCGCCCCGCGACCGCCGCCGTTACATCAGCCCCCGAGGCGCGGCCCTGATGGCAGGTGGCGCAGATCGCCTCTTTGCCCAGCCCATCGACACGCGCGCCGGAGGGGAACACCACGCTTTGCAGCGCCATGGATTTCGGGTTGTGGCAGGTCACGCAATCCACCGTAGATCCCAGCGGCTGCGGCTGCTCGATCACGTTCACCGCGCGCAGATCCGTGCCCAGATAGTCGATGATCCCGCGGCTGGTGTGGCAGGTCGAACATTCCTTTGGCACCATTCGGATGTCCTCATCGTTCCAGTGCTTGAAGGCTTCCGCGCTTCGGTCGGCATGGGGCGAGGACAGCCACGCCTCAGTGATTTTCCCCAGATCGGGCTTTTTCTTTTCCTGTGCTGTGGCCGGGAAGCCAACTGCGATCAGGCCGCATAAGACGATGCAAGGCGCGAGTGTTCTGATTAACCAATGCATGATGATCTCCCCTTAAGAAAGCCGTTTTTTGGGCATTATGTTTTCAAGAAGGATGCTCGGAAGAAATTTCAATGTCATTGCGGCAGATCATTGCCGCTTGGCAAGATGGTTAAATTTTTCGCTGCGAACACTCCCTGAAACTGCAAATTAAAAAGCCCGCGCCAGATTGGTGCGGGCTTTCGGTTCTTGATGGCGGTGTCGCTATGCCACGGCTGTTTTGGCCTTGGCTGCAGCCCTGTGTGCTTTCGTAGCGGCTGGCACGCGCAGCAGGCGCATGGCGTTCAGGATGACGATCAGCACCGAGAGCTGGTGCACCAGCATACCGCCCGCCATGTGGATCGAGCCGGTATAGACCCCGAACAGCAGCCCCACGACCGTCAGAACCGCGATGACCAGGTTCTGGCGCATGTTGGCCAAGGTGGCGCGGGCGATTTCCATTGCCTCGGCGATCTTGCCCAGATCGTCGGTCATCAGCGCGATATCCGCCGTCTCGATGGCGATGTCGCTGCCCGACGCGCCCATGGCGATGCTGATATCCGCTGCAGCCAACGCCGGTGCGTCGTTGATACCGTCGCCGACCATCGCCACGTGCAGCCCCTCGGCGCGCATCGCCTGAATGCGCTCCAGCTTGTCGTCGGGCATCATCCCGGCATGCACTTCGTCGACGCCGACCGCCGCTGCAATCGCCTCGGCTGCCGGGCGCTGATCGCCGGTCAGCATCACCACGCGGTGCACCCCAAGGGCGTGCAACCGGTCGATCATCGGCTTGGCACTGGCGCGCGCCATATCGGCCAGACCAAGCAGACCCACCACTTTGCCATTGCGCGCCACGATCACCACCGTATGGCCCAGCCCGTGCAGGCGGGCAATGCCGTCTTTCGCCTCGGCGTTGAAGTCGATCTTTAAATGGTCGAACAGGCGGTGGCTGCCGATGGCGATGTCGTGACCGTCATGGCGCGCAATCAGCCCCATGCCCGCGATTTCCTCCAGCGAGGTGGCAGTTGGCAGCGGGCCCTGCTTGCGCGCGGCCTCGATGATCGGACGGCCCAGCGGGTGGTTCGATCCAGTCTCGGCGATACCTGCCCAGAGCAGCACATCGGCCCTGTTTTGGCCTGCCAGCGCGATGACTTCGGCCAGACGCGGCTGGCCTTCGGTCAGCGTGCCGGTTTTATCCAGTGCCAGCGCGGTGATGCGCCCGGCGTTCTCCAGATGCTCGCCGCCCTTGATCAAGATACCGGCGCGGGCCGCACGTCCGATCCCGGCCACGACTGACACCGGGGTCGAGATGACCAGCGCGCCGGGGCAACTGACCACCAGCAGCGTCAACGCCAGTTCGACGTTGCGCGTGACGATATAGCTGACCACCGCCATCACGAACACGCCCGGCGTGTACCAGCGCCCAAAGGTTTCTATCATCCGCTGCGCCGGGGCCTTGGCCTCTTGCGCCTCTTCGACACGGGTGATGATCCGCGCCAGCGTGGTGTCGGCGCCGACGCCGGTGGCGCGCAGATGCAGCAGGCCGTTTTCGGCCAGCGTCCCGGCAAAAACACGCGAGCCAGGGGATTTTTCGGCCGGGATCGGCTCCCCCGTAATCGAGGCCTCATTGACGGCGGCGGTGCCCTCAACCACCTCGCCGTCGACCGGAAGCCGCTCTCCGGCCCTGACCAGAACGGTTTCGCCAAGTTGCACCTCATGGGCGGGCACTTGAACCGTCTCGCCATTTCGCAGGACTGTTGCGGTCGCCGGTGCCGCGTCGATCAGCGCCTTCAGCGCGCCACGGGTGCGGCTCATGGTGCGGGTCTCAAGCCAGGCGCCCAGCATGAACAGGAAGGTGACGGCGGCGGATTCCCAGTGGTTGTTGATGAACAGCGCACCGGTGGCCGCTACGATCACCAGCAACTCGATGCTGAGATGGCGCAGCTTCAGTGACGCCCAGGCCCGCAGGGCAATGTCATAGCCGGCCAGCACGGCGGCAATCGTCATCAGCGGTGCCCAGGGGGCGGCGATCCCGAAGCCGTACCAGGCGGTCAGTGCTGCGGTGATGAACACGCCGCTGGCGATGGTCAGCCATTTGCGCCGATCAGCGGGGTGTCGGTAGATATCCATGAGCCCGGAAAACATGTGCTCTCTCCTTTCAAGAAAAACCCACCGCATGTGTGCGGTGGGTGGGGGCGGCGTGATTTATGGGTCAGAATGCCGACGCTTTGGCGGTGTAGCCGGTCTTGGCGATGGAGTTGATGAGGGCGGCCACATCGCTTTGCGCGGGGTCATGTTCGACCTCAATGCGGCCAGTGGCAAATTTCACCTCAGCCTTTGTCACCCCCGGCAAGGCCAGCAGCGCCTTTTCAATTTTCGGCACGCAAGATGGGCAGGAAAGCTCGTCGCTGCGCAGTTTTGTGTGGATTTTTGTATCGGCCATGGTTGGTTCCTTTCAAGGGATCGTGGTTGCGTCTGCTTATGATATGGCTACACAATCAGCGCACAGGAACTGGCTAAAAATGAAAGGCGTCTTTGCATGAATACACAGCTTGCGAATTGGGATGACTTGCGGGTGTTTCTTGCGGTCGCGCGCAAGGGCGGCCTGTCAGCGGCCGCGCGCAGCCTTGGGGTCAATCATTCGACCGTCTTTCGCCGTATCGCCGGGCTTGAGGAGATGCTGGGCGTGCGGCTGTTTGAGAGGATGCCGACCGGCTATGCGCTGACCCCGGCAGGCGTGGAGACGCTGGGCATTGTGGAACGGATCGAGGAAGACGTCGCCACGCTTGACCGCACCGTGACGGGGCAAGATTTGCGGCTTAGTGGTACCGTGCGGATCACCGCGACCGATATGCTTGCGCTCTGGCTCTTGCCGGACCATCTGGCAAAGTTCCGCGCGGCCTATCCCAAGATTGAGGTCGGCATCGCCGTTGGCAACCAGACGCTGGACCTGTCGCGGCGTGAAACCGACATTGCCCTGCGCATCGGCAACACCCCGCCCGAGACTTTGGTGGGGCGCCGCGTTGGCCAGTTGAAGTTTGCCGTCTATGGCGCACCGGATTATTGTGCCGCCCATACCGACCCCGATCTGGCAACGCATAGCTGGATCGGCCTTGATGGCGGCCACGCAGCCCTGACCCGGCCTTTCGCGCAACTCTTGCCCGGAGTGCGGCCTGCCATCCGCTCAAACTCGGTCGCCTGCACCGTGCAACTGGCCAAGGCGGGCCTTGGCCTCGCGGTTCTGCCCTGTGCCATTGCCGAACAAAAACCCGACCTGATCCGCGTCGCAGAACTGCCTGAGTCCTTCGGCCTTGATCTGTGGCTGCTGACCCACGAAGATCTGCGCCACACCGCCCGCATCCGCGCCGTGCTGGAATTCCTGACACCGGCACTGGCGGAAAGCCTAAAAAAATGTACCAAAGGGCCGGAAATCTGATCCGAACGTTTCATCGGCCCGGATATACGACACTGGGCCGCAGCGCACGCTGCGGACTGGGAGTGCATCCCCATTCTGGGATACGCAGTCTCAAAGCGGCAGGAGATGCGTGTAGGGCCCTCAGCTCGACAATTTCATCCGGTCGACGATAGGCAGAGTAACGATAACGGCAAACGTGCCTTCGCCTGCTCCGCCCTCAAAGTTGACAGTTCCGCCATGCAGTTCGGCAATGCGCAAAACAATCGAAAGGCCCAGGCCACACCCTTGCTGCCCGCTCCCCGCCACACGGTAAAATCGATCAAACACCCGCTGCTGCAAGTCCGAGGAAATACCCGGCCCGCCGTCGGTGATCCGAAGAATGACAGCCTGATTGACGGTTTCGACGGAGGCCGTTACCTCGCCACCCTCAAGGGTATAGCGAACCGCATTATCAAGCAGATTGCGCAGCATGATCCGAAGAAGATCAGCGTTCCCGTTCACAACCGCCCGACCACAAAGCATGTCAGCGGCCCCCAGATCGATACCATCGGTTGCGGCTTCCGGCGCTATTGATGCAACGCATTCGATCACCAAATCTGATATGTTCACGGTCTCGCAGGGGCCGATGACCGCTTCCTGCTCCAGCCGTGACAGCACAAGCAGCTGTTCCACCAGGCGGGTGCCCCGGTCGGCACCTTCGATCACCCCGTCGATCGCCAATGCGCACTTTCCGGGGTCTCGTTCTTGCCGGGCGACCTGAGCATGCGTTTTGATGGCTGCGAGCGGCGTGCGCAACTCATGCGCCGCATCAGCGGCAAAGCGGCGCTCGCGATCAAGAAGCAGGGCGATACGGCCAAACAGCTGGTTAAGTGCTTCAAGCAGCGGCCGGATTTCATCGGGCGCGGCACCAACGCCGAGTGGCTGCATGTCATCGGGGCTGCGTCGCTCCACGGCGGAGGTGATGTCCTGCAACGGGCGCAGCCCCCATCCTACAGACAGCCAGATCAAACCTGCAAGAAGCGGAATCGCAATCCACAGCGGATGCAGGATATGAACGGCCACGAGGTCGGCGAATTTTCCTTTTACATCTTGGCGCAGCGCCACTTCGATACGTCGCCCCGCACCGTCCGATGTACCGAACACGCGCCACATCTGACCATCATTGGCTGCATCGCGAAGCCCTGGTTGCCAACGGCCCGTTGGAAAATTCGATGAACCCACGGTTCCGCCTGTCGTGCCAACTGGGCCATCCTGCACACGAAAAGCAATCATCTGATTTGCATCCGCGTCCGGTTGTTGCAGCATAGGTTCCGCAAGATCGCCCTGCGGCAGGCGGTCGAGCAAGATAATAAGCAGATCGGCTGATTGCATCAGCTGGGTGTCCAGCATCTCATCAATCAGCTGTCTTGTGTCGAGATATGAGAAAAGTGCTGTGGCCAGCCAGGCCGCGACAATACTACTGCCAAGAATCACCAGCAGCCGTTGGCGCAGCGAGCGGATCATTTGTCATCTGCCGCAATGATATAGCCCACGCCGCGGACCGTGCGGATGAGGTCGGCATAAAGCTTGCGCCGCAAGTTGTGGATATAGACTTCGACCGTGTTGCTGCCGATCTCTTCGCCCCAGCCATATAGGCTGTCCTCCAACTGGCTGCGGGTGCGCACCCTTCCTGCATTCATCATCAGTGCTTGCAAGGTTGCGAATTCGCGTGCTGATACCTCCACCGGTTCGCCATCCAGAAGCACGGCGTGGCTGGCGGGATCAAGCACGACCCTGCCGCGCTGCAAAAGCGGGCCTGACGCACCTTTTGACCGGCGCAGAAGTGCGCGCAGCCGGGCCTGCAGTTCGGTCAGCTCGAACGGTTTTACCAGGTAGTCGTCGCCCCCTGCATCAAGTCCGGCAATGCGATCCGCAAGGGTGTCGCGCGCCGTCAGCACGAGAACCGGGGTGCTGTCCTTCGTCGCACGCAGCCGTCCGAGCAGGGTGAGCCCGTCGATGCCCGGCAGGCCGAGGTCGAGGACGATACTGTCATAGGAATTGGTGCGCAAAGCCGCTTCGGCATCAAGGCCGTCGACGACCCAGTCGACTGCCCAGCCAGCCTGGACAAGACCTGCGGCCACGCCCTTGCCCAGAAGGCTGTCGTCTTCAACCAGCAGAATGCGCATGGCCCGAATGAACTCCTGTTTCCCCGATTTTCTGCCGCCCGAACACTGAACGTCAGAACCGGTGGCGAAGCAAGCACGGGCCACGATCGCTTGCGGCCCGTGCGACTTGTGTCTGTGATCGGCTGGATCAGTCCAGCGGCTGCCAGCCTGGATGCTCGAAATGCTCGCCATAGGCATTGAGGGCCTCAACGACCAGCACCGCACCGGCGCGGGGCTCGCTGCCTGCCTCCATGTCGGATGCACCTTCGATGACCTGACCGAGGACGCTGTGAAGTTGCTCATCAACAGCTGGCTCCAACACACAGTTCTCGATCATGAAATCTGTCTGCGCCATCACCTCAGATGCCGTAATGGGGCTCGGCGCGAGTCGGCACCGTTTCGGCATCCTGACGCGTGGTTTGACGTCTTGATGGCTGACGGGTGGTGAGGTGTCGTTGTCCCTGACACGGTTGGCGTGTCGACGGGGTCATGCCGTGAGGCGCGCCCCAATTCCCTGGTCAGGAAGAAGGACAACGACATGGATCTGTTTATTGCTCTTGATGTCTCGCTGGCAAGCACGGCGCTCTGCGCCCTGAATGCGCATGGCAAAGTGGTGAAGGAGGCGAAGATCGACAGCGAACCGGAGGCCCTGATCGCCGCCTTGCGTGCGCTCCCCGGCAAGGTTGCGGTTGTCGGCCTCGAGGCCGGCCCTCTCTCGCAATGGCTGCACCGGCACATGAGCGAGGCCGGCTTCACCGTCGTGCTGCTGGAAACGCGGCAGGTGAAGGGCGCCCTGAAGGCGATGCCGATCAAGACCGATCGCCGGGATGCCGAAGGCATCGCCCGGCTCCTGCAGATGGGCTGGTTCCGGCCCGTCCACTGCAAGTCGGTCTCGGCGCAGGAGATGCGGGCGGTCCTGAGCAGCCGCAAACTGCTGCAGCAAGCCCTTATCAACCTCGAGCTTTCGCTGCGCGGCGTGCTGCGCAACTTCGGTCTCAAGATGGGCGCGGTGACGAAGGTCCGCTTCGAGGCACGTGTCCGCGGACTGATCGACGGCAACCTGATGCTGGAACGGGCTGCCGGACCCGTTCTGCGCGCGCGAGAGGAACTGCGCAGGGAACTCGCCGGTTTGGAAAAGCTCTTGCGCGATCTGGCCAAGGCGGATCCTGACTGCCGGTTGATGATGACGATGCCGGGGGTCGGCGCGGTCGTGGCGTTGACCATGCGCACGGCGGTGGATGATCCCGAGCGGTTTCGCTCGTCAAAGGATATCGGCCCTTGGGCGGGTCTGACCCCACGGCGCAGCCAGTCCGGTGAGCGGGACATCATCGGCCAGATCACGAGAGCCGGGGATGCCGCCCTGCGCACGGCGCTTTATCAGGCCGCGAATGCGGTGTTGTGCCGAAGTGCGCCGAGCTGGCTCAAGGCCTGGGCACTTCGGGTGGCAGCGCGGCGCGGCAAGAAGCGCGCCACGGTCGCGCTGGCCCGACGGATCGGGGTCGTGCTGCATCGGATGTGGCGGGACGGAACGGCGTTCCGCTTTACCCGCGACGAAGCCATGGCGGCGATGCCGTCCCAGCCTTGCTGAGGCTGAGCGCCGATCCAACCCTCACAAGATCCAGAACAGGAGGAACAGGCCGGGCATGAACGCCATGGCTTGCCGAGGTCCCGACCGGGACGCGGTTCCCGACGATGCCGCCTGGCGGCTTGCATCCGGACGCTGTCCGAGAGCGCAATTCAGATTGGCACGCGGGAACCGCACTTGAACCAGGCATGGAGAGGCGGCCAACTGCGCCGACCTCGGATGGAAGCGACATCCCGCGCCGGGCACGACCATTCGGCATTCCGGAAGCACCAGGCACAAGCCGAACCAAATCGACATCGACGGGCCGAGTTGGCGCTGGCAGCGCTTCGATCCATGACGTCTCCGCGCTGCCAGCGCCAATGCCCGCGAACCGGCAACCGTTTCGCGCCTGTCTTGTGTTACGGCATCGCGCTTGACTACTCCCGCCCCATTATGGAAGCCGCTAGCGTCTTGTAGTCTTCAGCGGGCAGGCGATCTTCGTGAATCGCGTCGAGATCGGCGGCGAAGGCCGTCCGGATGGCGTCCATTCCCTTGTGCATGTTGTCGTCACCCTGCCATTTGGCGCCAGCGTTTAGTGTCAGGGCGAGCTCGCTTGCGGCATGCCCGTCATGAGATGTGCTTTGTGCGAACCCGGACACAGGGGTCAGCGAAAGAGCAATCCCGAATAAGGCGGGGGCAATATATTTTACAGTCAGCATTTGGATCTCCTTCAAGGATCGTTTCGGCATCTCTTTGGACGCGCTGAACCCTGTCTGATCCCCTTCCCTTAAATGCCGCTTAAGAGCATCGCACCCGAGCACCTCGAAAGGTGTTTTGCGCAGAATGGGGATGTTCAGGCATCTTCACGGTCTGCCAGGCAGGCGCTGTGGCTCGGGTACAGCTTTCTGCCATGTCGGGCTACAATTGGCATATGCAAAAGTGTCCATTTCCCGCCTGAAACCCGACCGGTCGCATCGGAGCATGAGTGCCGACCTTCCCGCTATGAAAACCTGCTGCGACAATTCGCCGCTGTCGGACACAACGCCTGAGGAGGTCAGTCACGCCCGCAACTTTGTCCAGATCGACCTCAAGAATGAGGTGGCGTCTATAAAATTGCGAAGGCTATCCAGTCGATGTGCTGATCTTATCGTCTTTGGGTTTTCTTACCCCCCCCCTCATCTTCATCCCAGCGAAACCCTGAGATCGGCGAGGGCTTCGAGTTGCGCTCTGACATGGGTTTCCAGCACCCTCTGCAGGATCGCGGCCTCGATTGTAACTGGCTTGGCCGATTGTTTTTCCACCACCGCGACCACTTCGGCGGCCATTAATGCGGCGACTCTGCTGGGCCAGGTGACCCACGTGTCGCGTTCCTGCCGCGCAAGCCGAAACACCAGCGCTTCCGCGCGGGCGCGATCCACCAGCGTGCCCTTGCGCTTCTGGATCGCCAGCTGTTTTTCCTGCGCCTGATAAACCGTCAGCGCCGTGCGGGCTTTGAGATAGGACGAACTGTCTGCTGGCCCCACAAACCCGCTGTCGCCGCCGCTGCGACCTGTGCTGCGCCGCTGCTGGTCCGGATCCGTCATCTCTGGGGTCGAATGCCGGTGAGTGCAGAATGACACCCTCTCATGAGCGTTTTCAGGTTTCCTGACACTATTAAACTACCGCGCTGACACGGGTTCGTCAAATATGTAGCCTGTGCAGGCGCTGGAGACGGTGGCCGAATCGATGATTGTCATGCTCTCATCCGCGGATTGGTTACCGCCTGACCAAATTCGATACGGGTTACCTCTCTCTAAGAACGGATATGTTTCCCAACGTATGCCGAGGATTTCCCTATCAATGGCCGCCATCTCCAGCGTACTGCACAGGCAGTATGAGCCGCCGCATTACGCGGGCAACGGCGTCTTGCGTGCGATGTCCCAGATGAAGCCCGCGAGTTCGCGCGCGATGGCTGCGAGCACGCGCGGCTGGGGAGTGGACAGAACATGGGGGTCGTCGTCGGTGATCTGGCCTGTGCTAAGGTAAGCTCTTTGTATGGGGGGCTGCCATGGACGTACGGATTAC